>JYMV01033444.1_pt1 | contig 16738 bp, 15 predicted proteins | sample 338911 | NCBI WGS metagenome assembly JYMV01 (sample SAMN03354496, study PRJNA234377) | hydrothermal vent metagenome | biome: Deep sea; feature: Hydrothermal plumes at the Eastern Lau Spreading Center, Western Pacific Ocean; material: Seawater | place: Tonga | collected 2009 | depth 2000 m m
GGATTCCTCGAAAGCTTTGTTGGCTCCGATCAGTGAAGCCTTCAACTCCAGAATATCCTGTTGCGTTTCAAACAAAAGAACATCGGCACCGCCTTCGATCAAACCCAGGACCTGCTTTTTATTATTGTCAACAATTTGGGCCCAGGTGGCCTTTTTGAGATCGGCCTCGGTCTTGGAAATGACATAATTGGAAGGCCCGATGGAACCGGCAATGAACAAAGGCCGCCCATCATAGTCCGGCGAGGCTTTATACCGGTCTTTCGCCTTTCTGGCGATTCGGCAGCCCTCAACATTCAAGTGCCCGGTGATGGCAGAATAATCCGACTCTTTCAGGTTCAGCTCTTTCGGAATGGCTTGGATATCGGCAAGGTTAATATCCTTAAAGTCAAATTCGGCCAAACGCAGGGGAGAAGCCCCGAAGGTGTTGGTCTCGATCAGGTTGGCCCCCGCCTGCAGGTATTTCAGGTGGATGCCTTCCAGGTCATCCGGACGAGAAAAAATCAAGAGATCGGTCAGCATTTTAAACGCGGGACCGCCGAAAGCAGAATCCTCCAACATCAGGTTTTGCACCATGGTCCCCATGGCTCCATCCAGGAGAAGAACCTGGGCTCCTAATACATCTTCAAATTTCAAAGCTAATTTAACCTCAATTTTCGGATTACTTGTCCCCGCCTAAATTAACGGGGAATCAAAAAAGGTTCAATGAAATAATATTATATACCGGTTTCAATGCCCCATTAAAGCCCGTGACGATAACTCACTCACACCATTTCAATCAAATTTTTATTATGCAAAAAACAGGCGTCTTGTATCGAAAGTTTAGACTACCAATTCTTTCGGCTGAGCAGATTTGATACCGAAAACCCTTTCTATAAATGAGGGGCGGTTTTTCGCGCATCGAAAACCCACATCCTTTTTCCGCGCCAGTGGATTGAGATGCTCGCGGTAAGAAGCACGGGCTTTAAGGGAAACGACCTTAAAAAATTCCTTTTTGCTGAAATGCCCCACTCCCATGTACGACAAGCCCCGCACCACGATTTGTTTCTTTTCATAAGCCGGAGTTTTAAACGTGTTTCCAGGATAAGGTTGATAATACTCCCAAACCCATTCCCATACATTGCCAACCATATCCTGAACCTTATAAGGACTGGCACTTTTGGGGAAACTGCCCACCGGTTTGAGGCCTTGCCTCTTTTTTGATCTGGGTGAGACACTCAAATTGGCAATACCAGGAATGAAGTCATCGCCCCAGGGATAGACGAATCCGGCTCGACCCCTTGCGGCTTTTTCCCACTCTTTTTCGGTGGGCAATCGCTTGCCAGCCCATTCCGCGTATTCACTGGCGTCAAAATAATTCACTTCGATCACCGGCAGGTTATCCTGCCCTTCGGGAAACTTCTGGCCCTTCCAGTAACGCGGCGGTTTGTGGTCGGTGGCCTGGCAAAAAATATAATATTTTAAATTGGTAACCTCGTAGCGGTCGATGTAAAAATCGGCAATGTCGATGCGCCGCTCAGGAGACTCATCGGCAAACCAGGGTTTGTGAAGCCCCAACAAAAGCGCGTGGTTTTCCTCATCAATCCGGTCGGTTCCAATGGTAAACTCTCCCGAAGGAATCAGAACCATGCCTTGGGGAATTTTTTCCATACAACCGGAAAGAATCAACCCCAGGGTGAGGGTCCATAATATTTTTTGGATCGATCGCATGAAAATCAAACTTTCTGATGTTTCCGAAATCCCGTTAACAGATATCGACCCTGAAGACCGGTTGACGGATTTCTCGCTGGACGGCTGTCCGGAAAAGTTAACCGACTCGGTCAAAGTGATCGGCATCCGGCACCCTATTTCCGTCTGTCCATCCGGGAATCGTTACTCCATAGTCAGTGGGCATAAGCGTTTCCAGGCGGCACCCCGATCGGGCTTGACCAGCATCCCCGCCTTCATCATACCTGAAATAGATGATGCATCGCGATTGGTCATAAACCTGAACGAAAATTTCGGACAGCGGCATTATAGCGATATTGAAAAGGGAATTATTCTTAACAAACTCAAGCATGCTGGAATTTCTGATGAAACCATTATTGAGGAGTATATGCCTTTACTGGAACTGGAACGCAGTAAAAAAATATTCCTGGATTTATTCGGCGTTGAAAAGCTGAGCGCCAAATTAAAAAAACTCCTCCACCGTGCCGGAGTTCCAGTTAAAACATTCAGCACGTTTTATAAATGGAACGAAGAAAGCAGGGCGGCGGCGGAAAACCTGTTTTCAAGACTGAAACCGGGGGTCAACAAATGGCGGGAACTTCTGGAACACCTGGATGAAATCGCTACAAGAGATAACACCACACCGGAAAATATTTTATCCCAGGACGATATCAAAAAGATTCTGGGAATATCGAGCCTGACTCCTCCACAACAGTATGACCAAATCCATCAGCATCTTACCAACCGGCGGTATCCGGTTCTATCAGACATGAGAAAACGGGTCGCCCGCGCTCTCGATGAAATGGAGCTGGATGATAAAACCCGTTTGAAATTTCAGGAAACATTTGAGAGCAACGAATTGAAACTGGAACTGAAATTCCACAGCGAAAAAGAACTGTCCCGGCAAGTAGAAAAAATTTTCCAAGCCCTGCAATCCGGCTCGGTGGAAAAGTTGATAAAGATATTTCAGGGCTAGGATAAGAAAACCTTTTTCAACCACAGATATACCCCATCCCTCTTTGTCAAAGAGGGAGTAATTGAACCAACCCCCCTGACCCCCCCCCTTATCAGGCGGGAATATTGGAAACCACCATCTAGAAGCTCAACGCTGACGGTTTCGCAAAAAAGGAATCGACCCATTGAGTCCAGCGTCACGCTGGCTAGTGGTAGTTTTTGCGGGGGGTGGTGATTGTCTTGAAGTCCTCGGGGCCCATTTTGTATTTTTTGTAGAGCGCTTGCAGGGTTACTCGGGACTTGGCAAGTTGTTTCATCATTTTTTTCGACTAAAAACCGCTGGAAAATAAGGATACGGGAAATGGCTTTCGTGCCATTCAAGGTTTCGTCATAAGCATTGCTGAGCTGTTCATAGGCATTGATATGTTCGGGATTATAAAAAACCACTTCCCGCAACAGATCAATTTTCTCTTCCGGTTTTGCATCGTCGCTTAAAAAAGTGCTGAGTTGGAAAAGGGTCTCGGCCAGGGAATCGTTGACGATCTCGTTTTTCGGACTCAGTTCCACCGCCTTGCGTAAAGGCTCTTCTGCCGACTTGTATTGCTTGATCTTCATCAGTGACACGCCAAGCCTGAAATAATCTTCCTCCGCATATTTAGGGCTTTGCCGGATCGACTTACGCAAGGGTTCCACCGCATCTTTATATTTTTTTAATTTGTAGTAGAGCATTCCCAGTCTCAGGTTGGGCATTGCGGCGGAAGGGTCTACGGAGATGGCTTCCTTATAATGCTTGATGGCTTTTCGGGTGTCTTTAAGCTTGGTATACACTTCACCAAAACGGTAATGCGCCTGCACCGTCAGGTTCTTATCCAGCTTCAAGGCTTCTTTGATTTTAGCTAAAGCTTCTTTATAACGTCCCAGTTCGGTAAAACAGATTCCCATTGAAAGGTGAGCTGGGCCAAAATCGGAGATGATTTTCGTTGCCTCATGAAAATGGTGCTCGGCCTGTTGCTGGTTCTTTATTCTCCCGAATGCGGTAGACAGGTTGCTGTGAGCCTGGCAAAGAGTCTTTTTGACTGCCTGGTTTTCCGGGTCGAGGCGGAAGGCTTCTTCAAGATTTTCCAGAGCGGCCTCATCCCGCCCCATTTCCATCTGCGCCCGCCCCAACTGCAAACGCGCGCTTTTGTGATTGGGCTCAATTTTTACCAATTCCCGCAAAGGAGTGATGGCGTCTCCATATGGTGCATTTCACCATACACCTCCCCCAGGTTGTAAAGAGCTTTAAGATCTTTCGGATTTTTTTGCAGCGTTCCCTTGAGTATTTCCGCCAGGACCTTGAGCTCGGAGGGAGAACGTGTGGGAGCCTCTTCAGGAGCCGGGCTTTTCTCACCCCTGCGAATGAATTCGGCAAGGATCTCTTTTATACGGGATAACTCTCTGTCAAATTTTTCTTTTAAAAAGGCTATCAACTTGTCCATGGTTCGATATAGATACAGCGAAGCACCAGCGTGACGCTGGACCCAATTTGCAATCGTTTTATTTGGCGAGCAGAAAGTATAGACGGTTTGATGGGTTCTTGCTAGTTTACCCCTGCGGGGCATGAGGGCAAGTGAGGAGAGATATCACGCCCTGCCACGGGAGTGGCTTAGCGCCTGAACTTTTTGATGAGGTTCTTCACCGTCCCGATCACGCGTTCAACATCTGCGGAAGACATTTTCGGATATAAGGGAAGGCTGATGACCCGCTCGGAATAATTGGATGCGATGGGGAAATCCTGGGGCTTGGTGTTGAAGTTTTTCACATAATAAGGTTGCAGATGAAGAGCCACATAATGCAGGGCTACCCCGATACCCGTGGATTGAATGGCATCCAGAAATCCATCTCGGTCTATGGTCAAGCGTTCCAGGCGGAGACTGAGCACATAAATATGATGGGCAGGGGTGGCGTAGTCTCGAACGACCGGGGTTTCCAGTTCCGCAACATCGGCAAAAGCGCGATCATACATCGATACATATTTTTTGCGCAATGCCATGAACCGTTCCACCTTTTTAATCTGGTGCAGTCCGATTGAAGCGTTGAGGTCGGACATATTGCATTTATGCCCGGCCAGGGTTTGCTCCCAGTGGGAGAACCCACTTTTGCCATGGCGTTTCCAGGCATCGTGGCTGATTCCCTGCAACCGCAGGATGCGGAGGGTCTCGGCAAGGGCATCGTCATTGGTTACCAGCATACCGCCTTCCCCGGTGGTAATATTTTTGTTGGCATAAAAACTGAAAGCCGTGGCATGGCCGAGGTTGCCGATTTTTTTCCCCTTGTATCGGGACTCCAGCGCATGGGCCGCATCTTCAATGATGACCAGTTTGTGCCGGTCTGCCAATTCCTGAATAGGGGTCATATCACAAGGATGGCCGGCGAAATGAACAGGAATGATGGCACGGGTACGAGGAGTAATTTTGGCTTCTATTTTCCGGGGATCAATGGTGAGGGTTCCCGGTTCGATATCGGCAAAAACCGGCTTCAACCTCTGGAGAAGAATCACATTAGCGGTGGCGGGAAACGTCATCGGGGTGGTGATCACCTCATCCCCTTCGGCAAATTTTTGCACCGTAAGCGCCAGGTTCAGTCCTGCCGTGCACGAGTTCAAGGCCACCGCATGTCTGCAACCGATGTAGTCCTTAAAAGCTTCTTCGAATTTTTGGGTTTTAGGACCCGTGGTAAGCCAGCCGGAGTTCAGGGTATCTTCAACTTCCCGGTGTTCCTCTTCCTCCAACCAGGATTTATGAAACGGCAGGTCAACGCTCATGGGGAATTAATGTTTTCCATTCAAGGCATGACGCTCGGGATCGGGTTCTGCCAGCAAGCTGGCCGGATCGATATGGACATATTCCTTCTTTACCCAGGCATCATTATTGTTGGGGATAAAATACAAGGTTTTCATTGCACCGCTTATTGAAGTTTTATCGACCAATACGGTTATCACCCATTTCCCGTCCACCTTTTCCCAATAGTCAACATGGGGACGGATCATGTCAAACTGAATATCTCCTCTTACCTGTGCTGGGTTTAACCGTTCCCGGCCCTTGAGCACGATTTTCACCATCGCGTATTGGCCATCCTCACTGATGGAGATCCGCTCCAGGGAATAACGCTGTACTTTAATAAAAGGATTCCTGAACCATTTGTAATAGGAGGGGCGGGGAAAACCGAGGATATCCCTTTTTACCGTATTTTTTTTAATGTGTTCCATGGACGGGATCATAAGTCCCGAAATATGAGGCATGACTCCATTCCGGTAATCCGACTCCAATCGGCCCTCAAAATATAAAAACTCCTCGATCGAGATTTTTTCTTTATAGTCAGGGTGCTGATAGTTATAAGCCCCCTTCAAATCATTGTTTAAACGTTTTTTGAAAAAATCATCTTCCAGTTTTGCTAGCGTTTTGGCCTCTTTTAAAAACTTATCTGACACCTGAGCCCAGCTTTTTCCGGGAACAAAAACCCAGCTCAGTAAAAAAACTCCACTCAAAAGATAACCCATTGTTTTTGAAAAACCGCGCATTCGTTTAACCCTCCTGAATCACGTAGGAAACGAGGTTCCCTGACCGTATTCTAATAAGACATTATACATGCTGTCTTATCGGCAATACCCCAAATTTAGTTTAGCAGGTATCTGTCCGCAGTTTTTCTGCCAAAGACCGGGTGATTCCCGGCAGTGCCGCCAATTCTTCCATAGATGCGTTACGGATATTTTCCAAACTGCCAAATTGTTTCAAAAGCAGTAACCGGCGTTTTTTGCCAATTCCCGGAATATTTTCCAGCGGCGAACTCAAAGCCTCCTTGCCCCGCAGTCGGCGATGATAGGAAATGGCAAACCTATGCGCCTCATCGCGAATGCGTTGCATGAGAAATCGTGAGGGGGAGTTCTCTTTAAATAGCACCGGGTCCTTTTTCTGTAGTAAATATACTTCGTCCGTTTCCAGGTTGTTGCGATATTTTCCCTTGGCGATGCAGGCCAGGTCCACCCGGTCGAGAAGCCCCAAAGCCTCAAAAACAACATGTCCTGAGTTCAAATGGCCTTTACCTCCGTCAATGAGCACCAGGTTGGGCAGGGGCTTTCCTTCATCGAGGAGACGGCGATAACGACGGGTCATCACCTCCCGGAGCATGGCATAATCGTCTATGCCTTTAACGGTGGAGATTTTGTAGCGACGGTATTTGGATTTTTCCGCTAGGGCGTTTTCAAACACTACCATGGAGCCCACTGCATGGCTTCCCGATATGTTGGACAAGTCGAATCCCTCAATCACTTCAGGGAAATGTTTCAGACCCAGAGCCGTTTGCAGTTCTTCTAACGAGCGGGTGCCAACATCCCCCTTGTCGCGCTCCATTCTCATGGCAAAACGAGCGTTTTCTTCTGCCATTCTCACCAAGTCACGTTTTTTACCTATTACAGGAACCTCCAGCCTCACCCGGGTTCCCTTTTTTTCTGACAACCAGTCGGCGATCAAATCGGAGTCTTCAACAGGGTGGGGCAATAATATTTCGGCAGGTAGAACCACCTCTTCCTTATAATACTGTTTAAGAAAAGAGGACAGGGTTTCATCTTCTTCCATCTGATTGAGCGATTTCATTTTGAATATCTTTTCACTCAGCATTTTTCCGGCACGAATGATCAGGACCTGCGCCATGGCCTGATCCTTTTCAGAACAATAAGCGATGACATCCTGATCCTGCAGGGAGGTTGAGATGATATTCTGTTTGTCGAGCACCGTTTGCACGGCCTGAATTTTGTCGCGGAATATCGCGGCTTCTTCGTAACGCATCTCTTGAGATGCCGATTCCATCCGAGCCTTCAGGTTTTTCAGGAGCGTGGCATTTTTCCCTTTGAGGAACCCCTGCACATCCTCCACCACTTTCTTATATTCGCCGGGCGAAACCTGCCCGGCACACGGGGCGAGACACCGGCCCATTTGGTAGTTGAGGCAGGGGCGGCGCAGAGCAGTGCCGTCCAGCCTGTCTTTACTCTGTCGAAGCGGAAAAATTTTGTAAATCAGCCGAATGGTTTCACGGACTTCCTTGACCATGGTATAGGGACCAAAATAGGTCGCCCCATCTTTCCGTATGCGACGCACTACCTCCAGCCGTGGAAATTTCTCCTGCGTTGTCAAGCGTATATAGGGATAATGTTTGTCGTCTTTAAGCAGGACGTTGTAGCGAGGCTGGTGTTTCTTTATAAAGTTACTTTCAAGGATCAGCGCCTCGGCTTCTGTTTTCGTGATCAAGAACTTGATATCGCGGACTTTATCCAAGAAAATTCTTGTCCTGGGGTGAAGCGTGCGTGAACTCCGGAAATAGGAGCGCACGCGGTTTCTGAGCACTTTGGCCTTACCTATATAAAGAATTTCCGACCGGGAACCCTTCATGATATAAATTCCAGGTAGCTGGGGAAGGTTCTCTATGATTTTTTTTATTTTATTTCCCAATGAAGAAAAACCCATACAGAGGTTGGCACAAACTGCCGGCCACAAAATGAAACGCACATAATAAAAATATACTCCCATTTGCATGAAGACTGAAAGCAATAATCAGCGCGGGTTCTGGGGCAGTCGCCTGGGGTTCATCCTGGCCGCCTCCGGGTCTGCGGTCGGACTCGGCAATGTCTGGAAGTTTCCTTATATAGTGGGGGAAAACGGCGGTGGCGCGTTTGTGCTCATCTATCTGATCTGCATTTTCGTGATCGGCACCCCCATCATGCTGGCCGAGTTCACCCTGGGCCGAAAAACCAACCTCAATCCGGTCGGCGCTTTCGACCAGCTCAAACCCAATTCCCCCTGGATCGGCATCGGCTATATGGGCGTGCTCAGCGGATTCCTCATCCTTTCCTTTTACGGGGTGGTGGGCGGCTGGACTTACGCTTATGTCGCCAAATCCATCACCGGTTCCGTGCTGGCGTTTGCTTCCCCCAAAGAAGCGGGAGCATTTTTTGAGAACTTTATAGGAAATACCGGGGAAATTCTTTTCTACCACGCGCTGTTCATGGGGACCTGCATCGCCATCGTCTTAAGAGGCGTGCATGGCGGCATTGAAAAGGCCTGCAACATCCTCATGCCAGCCCTGGTCGTTATTCTGCTGCTGCTGATGCTCCGCTCACTCACTCTCGATGGAGCCATGGAAGGGGTCGCCTTTTATTTGACTCCCGACTTCAGCAAGATCAACGCCAACGTGGTCCTCATAGCCCTGGGGCAGGCCTTTTTTTCACTCAGCTTAGGGATGGGGGCGATGATCACCTACGGCAGTTACCTGTCGGACAAAGAAAACCTGACTTCTTCCACCATTTACGTAGTGATTTTCGACACCCTCATCGCTCTTATGGTCGGTATGGTTATTTTCCCGGCAGTGTTCGCGATGGGACTCGAACCCACCGAAGGCCCTGGGCTGGTTTTCAGCGTTCTGCCTACCGTGTTTGCCTATATGCCCCTGGGTCATGGTGTAGCCGTTATCTTCTTCATCCTGCTGGCTATTGCCGCCATCACATCAGGGATTTCCCTGCTGGAAGTGGTCGTGGCCTACTTCATCGACCAACGCGGATGGAAACGAAAAAAAGCCGTGCTGGTTGTCGGTCTAACCATATTCGCGCTAGGTATTCCCAGTGGTTTGTCGTTCGGCGTAATGGCCGATGTGAAACTGATGGGCATGACCTTCTTCGATCATATTGACAACATCGCTTCCAATTACCTTTTACCGTTAGGCGGCATGCTGACCGCCATTTTCGTCGGCTGGGTGTGGGGCACAAAAAACGCGCATGAGGAAATCGAGAAACACGAAAACAAGTTTGGTTTCCCCTGGGCGCAAAGTTGGGAGTTTTTGATCCGCTACATCACACCTGTCGCGGTTGGCATTGTTTTTATTGCCAAGATCCTGCCCTGACCAGCGTGATACCCCATTCGGGGCATGCGTGATGTCCTCTTCATTTGCATTCATGCCCCGTGGTATTTTACCTTAGCTTTCGTGGCCCGCAGGGGTAGCAAGGGTAAAGGCAAATGATAAACATAACTCGCTGGACTCCGTGATGACTTCGCAAGCCTGTGATATCACTTCATTACCTACATGCCCCTGTCCATTTATCCCCTCCAATATAAATTTAATATTCTGCAGTAAAATTAAATCTTTATCTTATTTCTCAACTCTAAACCCTAGAAAGCAGGATCAAAAATTTAATATAAGGGCCTGCGAATTGCCTTGGAAGAAATCACCAAATAAATAGAGACCCACTTAAAGGATTTTTAATGGGAAATTTCAAATTGATAGTTCGCGATATTTATGTAAATACAAACCTGGAGGTGCGGTTGAAATCCAGAACTACTAAGGAAGAAGCCAATAAAGAAGTTGAAAGAATTATAGATAAAAAAAAGTTATTTGAGAATTATGACTGGAAAATAGAAGGATGTGAACATGGTGGGATCAATAACTTTGATACTAAGTTGGTAGACGACATCATAGAGCGGCTCGAACAGGATGAAACAGATGAAAACATCTTCTGGGATGGATTTACCGCCCATTATGATTTGAATGTCGCGCACATTCCGGTTAATACCAACCTGGAGGTTCAATTGAAGTCGAACTCAAAGGAAGAGGCTTTGGCCGAAGTTAAAAAAATATGTGCTGAAAAAAGTTTATTCGAGGGTTATGAATGGAAAATCGAAAATTGCGATGAAGACGGAGTTAATGACTTGAGCGAAACCTTGAAAAATAAAATTATCGAAATCATTGACAAAGATGTAGAAGCTTGCATTGAAGAATGCGCTTGATCAAGGTATCCGGTTCTAAATCCCACCAGTGGGTCTAATTCCCCGTGGCTTGCCACGTCTTTTAAAATAACGCTTCATTAGGATACCCCCACGGCGTGGGGCCAATGGGCAGTGGCTCGTAGGGCCGAGAGAACGTTTTCTCGCCTTATAAAGCCGTTGCTCATGCCAGCGGAGGCTCTCCGCGTCCGCTTGCAGCGGGGTCGAGTAGGCCCGATTGAACGTCTGTTTTTCCATACCAACTGTCATCACTCAATTATTCTTCTTGTTCTTTCTGAGTTCCGCAGTCAGATTTTATTGGTTTGTTGGGGGTAAAGCTAGTAAGGGTAATTTGGCAAGGGCTTGGTGGGGTCAAGATGACCTTTTGTTCGCAGACATGTTATTTGACTTTAGCTTTCGTGCCCAAAAGGGGTAAAAAGTGATGGCCAGTTGCCACCGGCGGCTCGCCGGTCATGCCTAGTGGGCTTTTTTGTAAATTTTTCCAGCCCATTCCTTATCACCCAGTTTTTCGGCCAGGCTCTCGGCCAGCCAACGCAATTCATGATTTTCTTCCGCCTTGCCTTCCGCTATCTTGTATAACCGGATTGTCCATTCCTCATCGCCCAAATTTTTACAAAGGCTTGCGGCGAGTTCACAATAATCCCCACTGTCCTCGGCCAGGCTTTCCGCTTTGCCATAAACTTTTTTAGCCCATCCTTTGTCGCCAACCTTCTCACAAATACACTCGGCCAGGCCAAGGAAGTCACTGCAGTCTTCCGCTTTGTCCTCGGCTTTCCGGTATAACTGCCCGGCCCATTCTTTATCGCGGAGTTTTATATAGATACTGTCGGCAAGTTCATAAAAATCGGAATACTGTTCTGCTATTTCTTCGGCTTTTTTATAAACTTTTATTTCCCATTCCCTATCACCGAGTGTTTCGGCAATGCTGTCGGCAAGATCACACAATTCACGGATATTTTCTGGATTGTTCTCGGCCTTCTGGAATACTTTTTTTGCCCATTCTTTATCGCCGAGTGTTTCTGAGATGCTGTACGCCAGCCAATTAAACTCCAGGCTGTTTTCCGCCTTCTCTTCGCCTTTTTTGTATAGCTCCCTGGCCCATTCTTTATCCCCGAGCGCTACGCAAACGCTGTACGCAAGCCAATTAAAATCCAGACTGTCTTCTGCTTTGTCCTCGGCTTTTCTATAAACTTTCTTGGCCCATTGTTTGTCTCCTGCCTCGGCTAAATTATCAGCCACTTGTTTAAGGTCGCAGGCGTCTTTCGCCTTGACTTCAGCGTTTTTAAAATTTTTAGTTAGGCGTTCATCGTTGCTCATCGACTTCTCTTTAGGTTGATTCAGCTCATCACTTTCTTCCCCGCTGAGAAGCCCCTCTTCCCCATTCTTACCCACTCGAAAATATTCCAGATAATGGATTTTATCTCCGGCATAAATAAAACTTTTTTCGTATTTGGTTTTAGGCAGGTGGTCACGCTCTGCGAAAAACCCCGACTCTGGATTCACATTTTGCAACAAGGGCTCCGCATTAAAATATTCGAGACTTTCCAGGGCATAGGGTTCGCTGTCGGTGGCCAGATAAACGTGGCCTGCTGGAGCCAACTTCTGCGCAACCAACTTTACAAGTCCCGGTTTGATCAATCTTCGTTTAAAATGTCTTTTTCTCGGCCAGGGATCGGGGAAATTTATATAGACCGTATCCAATTCTCCATCTTGGAATAGAAGCGGAATTTTTCCCCGCACATCTCCATAGACAACGCGAATATTATTCATTTGCTGGTTTTCAATCCGCGCCAATAATTTTAGGATTCCATTTTGGGAAAAATCTATCCCGACAAAATTGCTATGCGGTTCTTGGGTCGCCATTTTAATCAAGAAATCTCCCATGCCAAAACCGATTTCCAGTTTAATCGGTCGGCTGTTGCCGAACTGGCTTCGCCAATCCGGGCGAACATCGACATCAAAAAAACAGGGGTCTTCCACAACAAATTTGGCGGAAGAGGGTCTGGCGGTCATTAAGCCCATTTTCTAAGACATTTTTTATCGGGTTCGCTAAAGAGAAGGTTATTGCAACCTTCCAAAAAAAGTCTGTCTGGCATTCTCGGACAATTCAATATTATTTTCAAGATTGTAGTTCAAGGTAGCTAGAATCCGGGGCCTTTGAGAAGCGACCGGGGTGACACGATGAAGAGTGTTGCGTCCACAAAAAAGAATAAGCATCCCCTCCTTTATCTGTAACTCTTCCACAGGTGATTGGTCTTGGAGCGCAGATTTAATGAGAGGAACGTTTACCGTATTTTTTTCTTCATTGCGAGCATTCACGACAAATTGAAACTTCCCTCCTGATTCCGAGGATTGAATCATTAAAGTGATAGCGAATGAGGCATTATCGAAATGCCACCCCAATTGTTGCTTTTCCTGGTAATAGTTATAATTGATGGAGGATAAGTGATCGGAGTATGGGTAAACCTTGCCAACAGTTAAAACGGACTGGATAAATCTTTGAAAGTTTTCCGAGGTATAAATCTTCCGTAAATAAGATTCAGGGGGGATTAAATCGTGCGGCACACAGCCTTTATCACTCATTACTTTAATATTACAAGGGTGATCATCCTCCCACTGAGTATTTTTTTCAGTGAGCAGTACATTATGGTTCCGCGAACAATAAAATGCTTTATGGTGTAAAGAACGGGCTTCACGTTGCAGTTCAACCAAAGCCTTTTTTGTTAGAAATCTTTCCAGGATCAGAATGGAATTTTTTTGCAACTCACTCCTGCAACGCACGGCATAAGAATCCAGATCCCCGATGGGGTGACGTTGCGTGTCCACAATATCCTGCCAATGATCCATACATGCTACCTGATCAACCATGCGAAGCTTACATTATGCTCGGTTCAAATAATTTTGTTTTAAATCTGTTGCCTTTGTCCAAATAATATGACGGCCGCACCTGTTATACAAATTATTGCACCCAAAATGTCCCATTTATCTGGGCGTTGCTGCTCAATTATCCAAAGCCATAACAGAGAAGCCACAATATAAATGCCGCCATAGGCCGCAAAAGTCCTACCAGCAAATAACGCCTCAATTCGAGTCAACAAAAGAGCAAAAACCACGAGTGATACAATTCCCGGAAAAATCCAAACCATACTTCTGCCTAATCGCAACCAAGCCCAGAAGGCAAAACAACCGGCAATTTCCGCAACCGCCGCAGCTATATAAAAAGCGATCGATGTCATGTTATGGAATTCATGAAAATTCCTGAAATTATTTCTTTGTTACCCTTTTTACCTCAATCATGGGAAAATGCAAAGCAAAGTAATAATTGATGGGAAAACGAGGTGAAGAAAGTGGCTCGTCTTATTTTTAGTGCCCTGCTCATCGGTATTTTTTTGATGGGAAATCCGACCCCCTCCTCAGCCAAAATGTACAAGTACAAGGATGAAAATGGGAAGCTTCATTTTACTGATGATCCGACTAAGGTTCCCGAGAAGTATAGGAAGTATAAAAAAAGTTAAAAAAAGGCCGTCGACAAAAAACCTTCAAAAAAAGCTGATAACAAATCACCTTATGACGTATTGCCTTGCATAGCGAGTCAGTACAAACACATACCCTTGCATTATGCAGCTAGTAAAAACAATGTTTCAGAAGCAAGGCGCTTAATTTCAAGCGGAGCTGATGAGGATGCGCTAGGTATGTTATGTTACACACCTCTACAGTGGGCTGCCTCCAAAAACCATCTGGAAATGGTTAAATTTCTTATTACCAAGGGAGCAAACCTAAATGTTGTAGGCCATGGCTCCATGCCTTTACACAGTGCTATTATCATCAATAAAATAGAAATTGTAAAAGTTTTAATCGCGAATGACGCCGACGTCAACGCAACAAATGAAAGAAATCATCGTACACCATTAATGGTAGCAACCTATTTTGGGCATATTCCCATCATTCAGCTTTTGTTTGCTAACGGCGCAGATGTCAATATTAAGAATTTTAGAGGAGTGACCGCTTTAGGGATTGCTCTAGAAAATGGGAAGGAAAAAGTCGCGATAATATTAAGACGGCGCGGCGCCAAAGAATAATTCCCGTATTTTTTGCAACAGATTATTGTTTGCTCTTCCAATATTTCCCCACAATAAAACAAAATTTCAAAAACAAAAGAGCTCGGTCAAAGCGACCAAGACCTTATTTTATAGGGTGAAGTTGAATGAGGTCAAAATCAATGAGTTTCGTTTTAGCTGGGTTTTTTAAAATTTTTAAGGGTCAAGATATTACAATACCTGCCGTCAATACAGGTATGGACCTTGTTAACCCAATATGCGCTTGCCTGAATAACTTTACCCTCGAGCAAAAAGAAAAAGCCGATGCGGTTGCTGGCGGAGACTTCTCAAAAATTCTGATCGAACTACAAATTATTAGAGCCTCCTTCAGCACTGGAAAATCGGACGCTAAAAAGAGTGGTCTGCCGGAATTTAAAAGACCGCAGGATATTCTAAATGTTTTCTTTTCAGAAGAACTTCAGACAAGACAGGCGGGTGTCGATCCTTATTTCCTTGAGAAAAAGTTTTCCTTCCTGGGTCCCTCCACCATCAAAACCATGGTTTGAGTAAAGGACACCTCTAAAAATTGCTTTTGGCCACCGGCGAACCGCCGGAGGCAGATAGCAATAACTTTCTTTGGTGAGCAAAGAGTTGTCTCGGATAAATAAGCCATTGCTAATCCCCTCCCATGGGAGGGGACGGCAAAATGTGGGGTCTGTTATTTAAGAGAGTATCGCTTATTGTCTTTCACCAATTCACGGACTTTGGCAAGTTCTTCGGTAGGATATTTGCAAATATTGTTCTCGCAGACATATACGATGGTACGGCCCTCTGCGGTGGTTTTGTTTTCAAAAACAGGGAAAGACGATTCGGCATCGGGTGGAATAAAACCCACAGTTTTGTTGGGAAGGAATTCGCCACGCAACATTTTCAGAATTGAATCTTTTTCAAGGGATTGTTTCAGTCCCACAACCACCACCTCTTTCGATCGATCGAGATAAAAATCAAGTGAGATGAACATTTGTGCGAAAGCGTTATGGGCGGTGTTCATCATATCCCCCGCCAGAGTAAAAATAGTTTTTGCTTTCTCTCTGAATGGTTTGTGCAAGGTGAAATTATACAGTTTTAACAAGTTCAACGCCGATACCGCGTTGCTGTTGGGTCTGGCATTGTCTTCGAACCTTTTGTTACGACCGGGCAGAAGACTCCCCTTTTCTTCAGAAAAGAAATAACCCCCCGTCTCCTTGTCCCAGAACAATTCGTCCTGTTTTTTCTGCAGTCCATGAGCCCAGCCCAGCCATTGCTCATCGAAGTCGGCTTCGTAAAGGTCAATCAACCCTTGGATGAGGTAAGCGTAGTCATCGAGGCTGGCGGTAAACTTTGCCTCACCGCTCCGGAACCTGCGGGCCAGTTTTTCATTTTCATATAGATGGGTTTTTATGAAGTGCGCCGACTTCTGTGCGGCAACTAAATAGTTGGGGTCATGCAAAACCTGCGAAGCTTTCGCCATGGCACTTATCATTAAACCATTCCATGCGGTGAGGACTTTATCGTCTTTGAACGGCCGTTCCCGTTTCTCCCGAATCTTTAGCAGTTTTTTCTTGAGGTTTTTGACTTCTAGACTGGCATTCACTTTCCAGCCGATCTCTTTGGGGAGGTGAAAAATATTTTTTCCACTTTCTTCAAAGTTTCCGCCTGAGGTCACGCCAAATATTTTATAGACAAGTTGATATTCTTCCAAGGTAAGGAGTCTTTTCAGTTCCGCATCCGACCATACATAAAAAGTTCCTTCTTCGCCTTCGCTGTCCGCATCTTCCGCAGAGTAGAATCCCCCTTGAGGATCGGTCATATCGTTGAGCACATAATCCAAAATACCTCGTGCTACGGATTCAAGCATGGGTTTTTGCGTGACCTGATATGCTTCCAGGTATACGGTCGCCAAGGCAGCCTGATCGTAGAGCATCTTCTCAAAATGCGGCACCAGCCAAATGGGGTCTGTGGAATAGCGATGGAACCCGCCCCCGAGGTGATCGTAAATTCCTCCCCGCGCCATATGGTCTAAAGTGGACTCCACCATTTTTATCGCGTGTTGATCGCCGGTGCGTTGGGCGATGCGCAACAGCAGCCGCATTTTCATGGTCGGCGGAAATTTTGGGGCGAGGCCGAATCCACCATTTATTTCGTCATAACTGATGAGGAATTTTTTATAAAAATCTTTCAGCATCGTTTCATCGAGGG
>JYMV01024259.1_pt1 | contig 16737 bp, 14 predicted proteins | sample 338911 | NCBI WGS metagenome assembly JYMV01 (sample SAMN03354496, study PRJNA234377) | hydrothermal vent metagenome | biome: Deep sea; feature: Hydrothermal plumes at the Eastern Lau Spreading Center, Western Pacific Ocean; material: Seawater | place: Tonga | collected 2009 | depth 2000 m m
CTAAGTTACGAAGGAAACCAAGGTTACTGTGTCTCTCAAGATTTTGCAAAAGAAATGAATATAACTTCAATTTTCGATCTTGGAAGACCAGAAGTTGTAGCAGCTATGGATAGCGATGGCAATGGTAAAGGTGAATTTTGGATTGGCGCTGATGGTTGGGCCTCTGCAAACGTAAACGAAGTAAAACTTAGAGATTATCAATTATATGATGCAGGAATTGAGCCTATTAGAGCAGCTGAAGCTGTAAAAAATGCTCGAGTATTAGACTCAATTAAGAAAGGCGAAGGTTATGCATTCTATTGCTATAAGCCACACGCTATTTGGGGAATGGCTGATGTTGTTATGTTGACTGAGCCTACTCATGACCCAGATAAATACATAATGATTCAACCAAAAACTGATGCAGATTGGTATACAAAATCATATGTAGCTTCAAAGGATGCGTTGAAGAATATTCAAATTGGTTGGGGTACTTCGTTAGAAGCTAAGTCGCCAGCAATTGTTGAGTTTTTCAATAATTTTCAAATAACAGCAGATGATGTTTCTTGGATGGCTTTTGAAGTTTCAGTTAACAAGAGATCATCAGCAGATGTTGTTAGAGAATGGATAGCTAACAACGAAGGTACTGTTGATGGCTGGTTAGGTTTATAATTTAACTAGTTCGTCTTAAAACCGGCGTTTTAGGCGCCGGTTTTTTTTCATTAAAAATAAATATTATGTCGTCCGAAAACTCTGGAAGCTTCATTGAAATTCAAAATATTACAAAGATATTTGGAAATACATCTGCAGAAGCCATGGAAGCAATAACTAAAAAGAATATTTCTAAGCAAGATGCTTTAGAGAAGTACAACTCGGTAATTGGCGTCTCCGATGTTTCATTTGATGTTAATCCAGGGGAAATATTCTGTGTCATGGGACTGTCTGGAAGCGGTAAATCAACCCTTGTAAGGCATATTAATAGGTTGCTCGAGCCAACACTTGGAAAAATCTTAATTGATGGCCAAGATGTAATGGCATTAGATAAAAATCAACTACAAGAATTTAGAAATAAAAAGATTGGTATGGTGTTTCAAAATTTCGCCTTAATGCCCCATCGATCTGTAATTGATAACATTGCTATGCCATTAGAGATTAGAGGTATTAATAAAAATAAAAGATACGCAGAGGCGAATGAAATTATAGATACAGTTGAACTTACAGGGTGGGGTAATAAATATGCACATGAGCTCTCTGGTGGTATGCAACAGCGCGTGGGGTTGGCAAGAGCTTTGGCGGCTGATCCTGAGATATTATTAATGGATGAACCTTTTAGTGCCCTAGATCCATTAATCAGAAGACAGCTTCAAATAGAGTTTATTAAGCTATCAAAAAAATTAAAAAAAACAACAGTCTTTATCACTCATGACCTAGATGAGGCAGTTAAAGTTGGCCATCGTATTGCAATTATGAGGGATGGCAAAGTTATTCAAGTAGGAACCCCTGAAGAAATAGTCATGAAGCCAGAGGATGATTATGTGGCAGACTTTGTGAAAGGGATTTCAAGACTCGAAGTTGTAAAAGCGAATTCAATTATGAAGCCAATAGATGAATATACTAAGAGTTATGGCGATATTCCAAAAGATGCGATAAGAATGAATGAAAATGATGTTTTAAGTAGTTTAATTGAAAATTCTGTCGCAAGTGATAAGCCTATTGTTATAACAAATTCAGCTAGTCATGATGTTGGTGTGATATCTCATAAAGATCTACTGGTTTCTATTGTTGAGGGTCAAGATGAGTGAAAATAACTATCTAAATACAAATCGAATTAAAGATTTTGTAAAGACTAATCCTGGCTATTATATTCATGAATTTGAGAGAATCAACAATGCCTCAAAGTTTATTTTTTCATTTAATTTATCAGCATTTTTATTTGGCTCAACATGGTTTGGAATTAGAAATATATGGAACTGGTCACTGGCATTTTTAATTATTGAAACTTTTGCTATTGTTCAAATTGTTAGAGGCTTCTTTGGAGATATTAGTATAGAGGCTTATAAAAAAATTGATCAAATTCAGTCAACGATTGATTTTCGACAGAAACAGCTCCAAGCTGCAATAGAAAGCAATTCAGACAAAGTAGACATGTTCAAAAGAACGATCAAGTCACTGGAAGATTCAATAGCTGGTTACTTACAAGAGGCTCAAAGTATAGAAGCTTCTGGAGTTGCAATTGCCATTGGTGGAATTGTTTTATTTATTCTTATAAGAGTGCTACAAGGAGTATTCGCCAATTCAATTTTAGAAAAGAAATTTTCTGAATGGCTTTCAAATAAGCTTATCAGTCCAGGAATGGAATTTAAAAATTACCTGCTGAGTATAAGTTTTGCGCTGATAATTATTGTCTTTTCGACGATTCACTATAGTTTTCCAGATTTAGTGAAGTTATTTGCTGACTTTCCTACGCATCCAGATATAAGGCTTGCTTCAATAGATGGTGTAGAAAGGGCCTTTGATTATGCAGTTATTAAGGGTGATGCTCTTTTTAGTGCCATCACATATGGAATAAGAAGTGTCTTGGATTCACTGGAAATGTTATTTGTTAAAACGCCATGGGTTGTGGTCATAAGTGCAATAGTATTAATGACCGGACTCTCTGCAGGACCTCGTGCAGCAATCTATTCTCTCGCATTTTTAGCTTATATGGGCTTTTTAGGGTTTTGGGTAAAGGCAATGACAACTTTGGCTTTATTGGGTACTGCTGCTATGTTAAGTATATCTATTGGAATCCCGCTTGGAATTTATTGTGCTACAAGACCTAAATTTTATTCTTTCATTAGACCCATAATGGATTTTATGCAAACCATGCCTGCATTTGTGTTTATGATTCCTGTAATTGCTTTTTTTGGGACTGGAAAGGTTTCTGCTGTAATTATTACCATGATTTTTGGAGGAACCCCGGTAGTCAGGTTGACAGTTTTAGGATTGAAAGGTGTTCCTGAGGCGATAAGAGAGGCTGCGATAGCTTATGGTGCCTCTAAATGGTATCTATTAACAAAGGTTGACTTGCCTCTCGCTATGCCAACAATTCTTGCCGGCGTTAATCAAACTGTCATGTTGAGTTTAGCAATGGTTGTTGTTGCCTCTCTGATTGGTGCAAAAGGACTTGGGCAGGACGTTTTAGAAGCGTTGCAGTATGCAAATGTGGGCCAAGGAATTTTGGCTGGTGTTGCCATCTTGTTTTGCGCTTTGATACTCGATCAAGTCATACAAGGCAAGAAGAAAGACTAAACGCTCTTATATCAAATGATATATTTAGAAAGCCCATTCATATGCATGCAATGAAACTGCACCTCCAGTATGAATAAATAAGATTTTATCTGTGTCTCTAAAATATTTATTTTGTATTAAATCAATCAGACCAGCAAATCCTTTTCCTGAATAAACGGGGTCTAAGAGTATAGCTTCTTTTGTTGCCATTAGATTAACAGCTTCATTCATTCCATTGGTTGGAACACCATAACCACCTCCCACATAGTCATCAAAAACAAGTATATCTTCGCGTTTTGGTTCGTCGCATTGAATATATTCGCAACCTTCCTTAGCTAGTTTAAAAACTTTTTCTTCTTGATCATGTTTTTTATCTTTAACACTAATGCCAACAATTTTTATATCACTTTTGTATAAGGTTTTGCCTGCTATAGAGCCTGCATGTGTTCCTCCACTGCCACTTGCCAACACAATATGAGTAAACGAATTGTCTTTATCGTCTTCAATAATTTCTCTCATGCATTCAATATATCCAAGTTCACCAATATGATTACTGCCACCAACAGGAATGTAATAAGGATTAGCGCCATCATTTTTTCTTTCTGCCATTATTTCTTCAGCGTATTCTTTGACATCTTTTCCACTAGGGCATAGCACGACTTCAGCGCCAAAAATCTTATCTAAGAAAACATTTCCTGACGTCATGTAAGCATTTGGGGCATCTTTTAATCTTTGCTCTAAAACGATTAGACATTTCAAACCAAGTTTTGCACATGCAGCAGCGGTTTGACGGGTATGGTTGGACTGAACGGCACCCACAGTAACAACAAGATCAGCCTGGTTTTTAATGGCATCAGGCATTAGAAATTCCAATTTTCTTGTTTTATTTCCGCCTGTGGCTAAACCAGTGCAATCATCTCTTTTTATATATATTTGAGGACCGTTTAAATGTTCGGTAATATTATTTAAATATTCTATAGGAGTTGGAAAATGGCCTAATTTAATTCTATCAAACTTATCAATCATAAAAATTAACCTTAATTTATTTGTGTTCTGAGCCTAGATTTATCGCGCTCATAAATGGAAATTTGGTTATTTTAACACCAAAAATATCAGGCTTAGGTATGACTTCGAGTAGATATTGTGGTGATCCAGTTATAGGTTTTAATTAGCGATTATTTTTCTTTGCCTGCGCCTAGCTCTTTCCAGCGAATATAGCTATTAACACCTATCCACATCAGCGGTTTTGGGAGGAGTTTTTTTGGTGCTTCTTCTGTTTTAAAATTAGGAACAAGGCTTTCTTTAGTGCCACTCGCTTTTTCAGCAGAGATAATTCCAATGGCCGTACCTTTGGCTGTACCAAGACCATTCTGACAGCATGCAGAATATACGCCTTCTGCAACCTCGCCTTGTGCGAAGACGTTGTTTAAACTTAAACATAAGCGGCCTCCCCAACAATACTCCATTGATACTTTGTCTAGCATCGGGAATCGAGCATTGAAAGCCGATATATGGCTATTGGACACTGCAGCCATTCGTGATTGTGAGACTTCCATGCTGGGATCATAGGTAAAGCGATTGCGAACCATAATCCGATCACCCCCTATTCCGGATAAGCGCCTAATGGATGAGCCCATTGGGTCTGCTGAGGTAAATGCCCATTCAGCTTGACCTCCTAAACTCTCAACTTCCTCGGAGCTAAGTTGTCTGGTCATAGAGGCATATGTAAAAATATGCATCAGTCTATTTTGAAAATATCCAAATTTTTCAATCAAACCGTTGACAGCCAAAATGACTTTAGGACTGGTGACTGAACCTTGTACGGTTTTAGCTTTCCAAAGTGTCTGACCATCGTGCTTACCATCATCAATCAAATCAATGACCGGAGAGTTTTCATAGAGATGTAAGTTTGCATATTGCGCAACACCATCAGCCAAGTCTCGGATATAGAGGGCGGGTTGCAAGAGCACGGTTCCGGGTGTCCATAACCCCCCTTGGTAGTAGTTGATGCCAGTAAGGTCATGCATTTCAGTGGCATCTAATAGTCGATAATCCTCGCCTGTTTTGGTTAAATGTTTTGCGTAGTCGGCGTTGAAAGTCATACCTTTAGGGGTTGCAGCTGCATTGGTTTTGCCGACTTGTTGTAGTGCTTCTGAAGGCATTTGATACTCTTCGGCAGCACTTTTTGCAAATTCAATTGCAGATCGATTAATAAGACACTACCTAAGTAATCGTCAGATGATAAGTCATGAGGTAGGTCAATCATAAAACCTGAATTGCGACCAGCCGGTCCTTCACTCACCTCACAAGCCTCCAATACTACAATCTTGGCATCGGGCTGTAATTGATTGAGGCGACGTGCCGCAGAGAGTCCTGCAAAACCTGCACCAATTACAAGATAGTCAGCATTCAGATTTTCATCCAATTGTTTATGGGCCTGCCTAGCAGATAGAATCCCTCTCCAGCCTGAGATGCCAGGGTTGACAGGGAGATGAATCACGCTAGCCACTTACTGTCAGGTAAGGCTAGTCGATTGACTCTTCAGGAGCGCGGTCGGAAAGATCTATCCAGATCGTTTTTAATTCTGTGTATTGATCATGTGCATGAATAGAGTTGTCTCTTCCACCAAAGCCTGACTGCTTATAGCCACCGAATGGTGTACTCATGTCACCTTCACCATAGCAGTTCACTGTTACTGTACCAGCTTTAATTGACCTTGCAGCCCTGATTGCTTTTTTGCCATTGGCTGTAAACACACTTGCGGCAAGACCATAATCGGTATTGTTTGCAACAGCGATGGCCTCATCGAATGATTTCACAGTTATTACCGAGAGTATCGGACCAAAAACTTCTTCTTGGGCTAATTTAGAGTTAGGGTCAACCTTATCAACTATAGTGGGAAGTACATAGCAAGGACTCTCGGTGACACCGCCAGTAATGATATTGTCGTTATCCAAATAACTGCAAACTTTTTTAAAATGTTCCACATCAACTAAAGAACCAAGGTAGTTGGAAGGGTCTAGTGGATCTCCTGTTTTCCAATCACGAAGATGGGCAAGCATTTTGTCTAACAAGGCTTCTTTGATGTTTTCTTGAACGATTAACCTAGAGCTAGCTGAGCAATTCTCGCCCATATTCCAAAAAGAGGCGTTGATCAAGTGTTCAGCAACTAAATCCAATTCTTCGGCATCATCTAAAACAATTGCCGGGTTCTTTCCACCACACTCAAGGACGATTTTCTTGAGATTAGAGTCAGCCGAATAACGCAGAAATCGACGACCAGTTTCCGTTGAACCTGTAAATGAAACCATATCAACATCTGGATGCAAACCTAAGGGCTGCCCTACATCTGGACCCATTCCTGTTAGTACATTGAAAACGCCTCTTGGAATGCCTGCCTCTATTGATAGTTCAGCTATCCTAAGAGCTGTTAGGCTAGTTTGTTCGGCAGGCTTAACAATAACCGAATTACCTGCAGCGAGTGCAGGCGCTATTTTCCAAGCCAGCATCAATAACGGGAAGTTCCATGGCAAAACACAGCCAACAACACCTATTGGTTCACGAACTATAACTGCCAGAGCGTCTTCACCTGCAGGGGCGGTTTGATCATAAATCTTATCAACTGCCTCGGCATGCCAAAGAAGACAATCAATCGTCTCTGGAAGGTCAATTGTTACACAGTCACGAATCGGCTTACCCGAATCAATGCTTTCCATCACAGCGAGCTCTTGAATGTTTCGTTTAATGAGTTTTGAAAGTTTAATGAGTGCCTCTTTTCTCTCACTTGGGTGAAGCTTAGACCAGTGGCCTTGGTCGAACGATTCTCGCGCCTTCATGACGGCATGGTCAACATCATCAGCGTTGCAGGCCGCTATCTTGGCAATCACTTGACCCGTTGCTGGGTTAATTGTTTCGAAAGTGTTGCCTGATTTAGAGGCCTGAAATTGTCCATTGATAAAAGCGTTAGTTGGAAAATCTAGTGAATTTCCAATCGCTTGGTATTCCTCGTGAGTTAGTAAATCTGGCATTTAGCTACCCTCCTTTGTAATTAGATTAATCGTCTGGTTCATGACACCGATGACCTGCTCAAGTTGGCGTTTATCATCTTTGTTGAGTGGTTGTAATGGCTTTCTTGGTGGGCCTACCGGCAGACCTCTCATTGTTGATCCGTGTTTTACACATTGAATAAATTTGCCACCTTGTTCGAGTACTCTCATGAGTGGCATCATTGCAGACATTATGCGCCTACCTTTATCAAAGTTACCCTCAACTCGGCAAGCTTGATAGAGAGCAACGTGTGCTTCTGGGGCAAAGTTTGAGCCAGCGCAGACCCAGCAGCTTGCGCCCCAAGCAAAGAATTCTAATGCCTGGTCATCCATGCCACAACATAGTTGAATGTGCGAGTAATCTCTTGCTAATAAGTGGAGTCGGTCAATATCACCGCTGCTTTCTTTAATGGCACAAAAATTAGAGGACCTTCCAACTCGATCCAGATATTCTGCACCCATCATAGCGCCAGTACGTCCAGGATAATTGTATAGTATGATAGGTAAATTTGCGGCTCGATCAATAGCCAGGGCGTGGAGTGCATTTTCCCTTTCTGTGGGTAGTGCATAAGGTGAAGTTGAAACTAAAATTGCATCAGCGCCGACCTTGGCTGCCTCTTCAGCGAAAAAAACGGAATCTTCAGTTCGAATAGCACCTGTCCCGACAACGAAGGGCAGTCGATTGCCAATAATCTCCTTACAAGTTTTCATTAACTGCACGCGCTCATCTTTCTCTTGGGAGTAGTATTCACCGGTAGTGCCGGCTACAAGTAAGCCATGAACACCACTACTAATCAGATCATCAACAATAGCCTCAATTACGTCGTAATTGATGCCATGATTGTCATCATAGGGAGTGACAATTGGTGTATATATTCCTTCAAATTTCATTTTTTCCCCTATCATCACTCATAAGTTAATATTCCTGATTAAGAGCTTCCATTGCTGGAATTGTTGTCTCTCTTCTAGCAATAAAATCAAGAAGTTCTTCATCCTTATCTTCATCCAATTTAGGTTCTTGGTAATCAGCTAGTAATTTCTTAGCACCCTCAATCCCTCTCTGTATTGTATCCTTACTTCCATCAGCTTCCCATTGTTCGATAGAATTATTGTCAAATAATTTAGGCATAAAAAACGCCCTTTGGAAATTGTCCATTGTATGTTGATGTCCGAGATAGTGGCCACCAGGACCAACATCTCTAATAGCAGCTAAACCCTCATCGAAATCATCCCAGCGAATACCTTCTGCCATTCTATAACCCATTTCACATTGCTCAGCATCCACTACAAACTTTGACATTGAGCAGTGCATTCCAGCTTCATTCCAACCAGCAGAGTGCCAAATATAGTTAGCGCCCGACAGAAGAACGGCCATCATAGTCGTGGCGCTTTCATAGCCTGATTGTGCATCAAATATTTTTGAACCGCCTAGTGTGTTTGAGCTGCGCCAGGGAACTTGGTAATGACGCGCCATTTGTCCAATCATAAAGTTCATTAAAGAGATCTCAGGCGTACCCGCCATTGGTGCTCCTGATTGCATTGATACTGTAGCAAGATAGTGACCATAGATGGCCGGCGCTCCTTTGCGAATAACTTGCGTATAAGCGAGTGCCGATAGAGCTTCTGCATTTAGTTGAGCAACAGTCGGGGCGACACTTGCTGGCGTATTGGCACCACCTAGAACAAATGGTGAGCAAAGTACAGGTTGGTTGTGGGCAGAAAAAACGCGTAGCGCTGAGAGCATGGTTTGGTCCCATACCAGTGGAGAATTTCCGTTTACATTACCGGTGACTACCGGATGACTATCAATATATTCTGCACCAAAGAGTATCTTGCACATTTCCATCACATCTTCAGCATTTTTGCCACTAGTTGTCATACCCATAAAGGTTTTATCTGAGTGTTTCATTGATGAATAGGTGATTCTTAGGTGACGATGAGAAATCGGATGGTCCATTGGCTCAACAATGTGGTGAGCACTCGAATGGAGAGCAGGCAGCATATGTGAAAGTTTGTGAAAATTGGCTAAGTCTTCCAGAGTTGGAAGGCGTCTTTTGTTTTCAAGATCAGAGATAAATGGGGCGCCAGTCATAGGCACAAAGATTGAGTTATTGCCTCCAATTTCAAGTGACTTTTCAGGGTCACGTGCCTCCATAGTGAGATTTTCAGGAATCGTTGAAATTAATTCACGAATAAGGCCTCTATCAAAGTGAACGCGCTCACCCTGAACATCAGCGCCTGCCTCAGTCCAATGTTGAAGGGCAATGGGGTCGTGAAACTCAACACCTACCTCCTCAAGGATTGATAAAGAGGCGTTGTCCATTTGTAGAATCTGCTCTTCGCTCATCGGTTCCGTTAAGGGAATGTTGCGCTTTAAAGTCGGAAGCATTTCGATTTTAGTTTTTAATCGTTCAGTTCTTCTTACGTTCCGACCAAGACGCTCTACAGCATTACTCATGATAAATTAGGATAAATGAATACAAAAGAATTATTATGCATTATTATTTAAAAGTCAATAATATTTGAAGTCAGCACTAAAATGTCTTCATTTAGTGAAAAAGTGTATTATTTGGCCAATAAACGCCTTAATCCATTGAAAAATCACAAACACAGAGTAAAATTCAGTCCTTTCAAATCTTCAAAAAATTGCATGTCAAATCTATCAAATAATTTTATTGCTGGAGACTGGATTGCAGGTTCTAGCTCCATATCAAACATTAATCCCTCCGATACCCATGATGTTATTGGTGAGTATGCACAATCAAGTAAGTCGCAACTTGAAGACGCACTAAACTCCGCTCAGATTGCTCAAAAGCAATGGTCAGCTACAGGCTTAGAGCAGAAACAGGCTGTGCTAATGAAAATCGGTGAAGAGATGATGGCTCGTAGTGCAGAGTTAGGTGAGTTGTTGTCTCGTGAAGAGGGAAAGCCATTGGCTGAAGGTAAAGGAGAAGTTTATAGGGCTGGTCAATTTTTTACTTATTACGCTGCTGAGGTTCTTCGTCAAAGTGGTGACACGGCAGACTCAGTTAGGCCGGGCATAGAGGTTGACGTTCGTCGTGAACCTATGGGTACGGTTGCAATTATTTCTCCTTGGAATTTTCCTACAGCGACTGCGAGTTGGAAAATTGCCCCAGCACTTGCGTTTGGTAATGCCGTTATTTGGAAGCCTGCAAACCTAACCCCTGCTAGTGCAGTTGCATTAACTGAGATTATCTCTAAACAGGATATTCCAAAAGGTTTATTTAACCTAGTTATGGGTTCTGGCTCTTCTATTGGTCAAGCACTAGCAGAAAGTCCCATGGTACATGCCATCAGTTTTACAGGTTCTTATGATGTTGGTCTTCAGATTGCGGGCGCTGCAGCAAAAAATTTAACCAAATTCCAATTAGAATTAGGTTCAAAGAATCCTTTGGTGGTAATGGACGATGCTGATATCGAAGTTGCTGTTGCAGCAGCAACAGGTGGGGCGTTTGGGAGTACTGGTCAAAAGTGCACAGCCTCTTCTCGATTAGTTGTTCATGAGTCAATCCATGACGAGTTTGTCGATCGTATGCAAAAATCAACTTCTGCGCTTAAAGTGGGTCATGCACTTGAGGAGGGCACTCAAATTGGTCCTGCATCAAGCGAGGAGCAATTAGCTTCAAACCTTAAATATATGGATTTAGCTAGACAGGAAGGCTGTGAAGTTGTTTGTGGTGGAGAGCAGCTTGAATTAAAGACCCCTGGTTTTTATATGCAACCAGCTTTATTGATTGGAGGCAATAACTCAATGAGAGTTAATCGTGAAGAGTTATTTGCGCCGATGGCCTGTGTTATTAAAGTCAAGGATTATGATGAAGCGCTTGCAGTAGCCAATGATACCGACTTTGGCCTAGTTTCAGGCATCATCACCCAGTCCTTGTCAATTGCAAGCCACTTCCGTAGGAACGCAGAGAGTGGTTGTGTGATGGTTAATCTTCCTACAGCCGGTACTGACTACCATGTTCCATTTGGAGGCAGAAAAAATTCTAGTTTTGGTCCCAGAGAGCAAGGTCAGTATGCAAAAGAACTTTATACTCAAGTCAAAACATCTTATATTTCCGCAGGTAATCCATAATGGCACATCCATCTCTGTTTATTGACGCTCTGCAATACAACAACTGGAGTGAAGAAGTTTTTAAGCAAATCAACAAGGGTGGCTTAAGTGCAATTCACGTCACTATTTGTTATCACGAAGATTTTCAAGAAATGGTGCAGAATGTAATTGACTGGAATCGTCGATTTGAAAGTTATTCGGATATGATTTTTCATGGTCGAACAGCTGACGACGTTCGCAAGGCTCAGAAAGAGGGCCGTACTGCAATATTTTTTGGTTTTCAAAACTGTTCACCGATTGAGGACAATATTGGTCTGGTAGAGATATGTCATCAGCTAGGTGTAAGGTTTATGCAGCTGACCTATAACAACCAGAGCTTGTTGGCTACAGGTTGTTATGAAGAGAACGATTCTGGAATCACAAGAATGGGTAAGCAGGTGATTAAAGAGATGAATCGGGTCGGTCTGGTTGTCGATATGAGTCATTCTGCTGAACGTTCAACACTGGAGGCTATTGAAATATCAGAGCGTCCGATTGTCATTACACATGCCAACCCAACCTTCTGGCATCCAGCACTTAGAAATAAGTCTAATGAAGTCCTCAAGGCATTGGGTGAAAGCGGAAGTATGTTGGGATTTTCGGCATACCCGCACCATCTCAAGGACGGCACAAACTGTACACTCGAAAGTTTTTCTGCAATGATTGCGGATACTGCTGAGATCATGGGAGTTCAAAACATTGGAATCGGAACTGATTTGTGTCAAAATCAGCCTGACAGCGTTGTTGAGTGGATGAGAAATGGTACCTGGACAAACGAGCGAGACTTCGGTGAAGGTTCTGCTGGTTCTGCTGGCTTTCCTGATCAACCTTTATGGTTTCGTGATAACCGCGATTTTTCAAATATTGCCTTGGGTCTAAAAGATGTTGGCTTTTCTGATGATGAAGTGGCTGCAGTGATGGGGAATAATTGGCTGAACTTTTTTGAATCATCTTTCGGACCTATAATTAATTAGCTAATTAATTATGATTTCTGAGTCAAACTTGTCTAATCTTAGTGCGCAATTTATGCGCCCACCTGAACAAGTTATGCGTTTAGACAGAATGGGATCTTCTCACCAAACTAGGCTAAGTTTTATGCGTTCTCTGATTAGACGCATGTCTAAAGAGAATTGGAAATTTGAATGTCTTCGACGTGATATTGACAGTGACGGTTTTGGTGTTAGTGTTTATGCTGTAACTACTCCACTAAGAACTTACTCATTGATTGCTTTTACTCAGGATATTCCACCAAAAAAACGTACCGACAGAGTCATAGCTGAGGTTTGGGATGCTACTTTTAACTTGTTTGATGGTATCCCAACTCAAGCAGATATAGATTATCTAGCTAACAATACTCCTAAACAGGAAGATGGTAGATATCGCCCCAGTGAACTTGTTTTAGCGAGAGCTAATAAAAGTTTAAGGGTTTTCGAGCACGTTATATCCACCCTAGCAAAAGGCAATCAACCAGATATTGAATTGCTGTCATCAGTAGGTTACTTGATGCGCACTACAGCAGTTTATGGTAGTGGTAAATTTGGTTGCGCTGATAGAGCTAAAATTGCTGACCGTGAAGAGTGTAAGGGCGCATTTCAAATTGAACTTTTGGCCGTTTACTTAATTCGTTGGTTCACGATAGATTTGGCTGAGTATTTGGCGAGAAAAAGGGGTGGTAATAAGGCGGTTAAGTTTGAACCACATATTCGTCAATTTATTGGCGTTGGTAATGCTACTGGTTTAGGTATGGCTCCCTTTTTGTTAAAACATCCTGTTTTAATTCATAACTGGGTCGTGGCCAAAGAAAGTGCATTGGCAAAGGTTAGAAGTATGGAAACTCCACTCAAAGGTACACTTGAAAAATTTACGCAGTCACTGATTCAAGTTAGCCAACACCTTAGGGAGTGGTGTGTAGAGGATGAAGTGCAAACAACAAGAATTGATCGTCTTAAGGATGAAATTGGATCACTTAGTAATTGGTGTAGTGATCAAATTAACTTAATGAAGCCCTACCCTTGGAATGGGATCTATCAGTATGTTGAAGATCGTTTTTCCTTAGAATGTCAAGAAATGGTTGTGTCTTTAATAATCGAGCCACATGGGCCTTTGGTAGATGATTTGGCTGAAACGATGTCTTCCGTGTCTACTCCAAAGTTGGTAGCTGACATGCCACTAAGTCAATTAAAAGGGATCGTTGAAGATTACTATGTTTGGGCAACGACAATTGATTTTACGCTCACTGAGTCACAGCATCATTTTTGGTATTACTCAGAAGATAAGTTAGAGCCACGTTTTGGTTCTCGTGATGTTGATGAGGGTTCGGAACAAGAAATGCCCTTAGCTATAGGTCGAGATGCACATGAACTTAACCATGCCTTAATGTCAACAAGTGATGAAATGTTAGTGGGTGAGTTTGTACTATCCTTCCCGCAGTTTAGACATATTATCCGTCGTATTCAAAACACCCTTCAAAGACCTTATTCAGAAGTTCAGGATAATTTATTGGATGAGTCTATGAGACCGTTGGATTTGTTGCGCTTTAAGTTGGCGTTTTTTGGTGCTTCTAAATTTGACCCCAAGTCAGACCTTTGGACTAGAATCTCAATGTATCAAGGAGCACCAATGCCAGACCAGTTGTCTGATCCCGATCACGACAAGTGGTTCTTCCCAGTTATACCAAAGCAGGTAATTTAGATGGCAACAGAACAATTAACTATTTCACTCAATGAGGTGTTGTTTTTCTTTACTCGTGCAGGGTTTGGAGTGAATGCTCCGATTGGTATAGCTGAGGATTTTGCGCGCAGTAATATGTGGATAGCAGAAAACGGTTTTGATCCTTCTAGTTGCAGTATAGAAGCGCTTAACAATCTTGACAGCCATACAAGTGATTTAGCCGTAGAGTTAGAACACTCAGATACGCAGGTTCATTTTGTTAATCCTAATAATGTGTATTTATCTTCTCTTATTGCCTCTGTCAGTGTGGTCGATTGGATTAATGTCGGATCTCGAAATGTTGAATTGATTGTTAAAAATGTAGACTCACCGCTACTGGTTATTGCAGCAATGGGAGCAAATCAATGCAGTGATTGGCAGGCAATCTGGTTGGATGAGAGTAATTACGAGTATTTAGTAAACTTTACTGAGCCTGGGGTTTGGGAAATGGTTAGTTCAAATACCCAACCCATAGAGTTAAGTAAGGGAGGTAATATGATTATTCGTCCCCTAGTTGAAACAAAAAAATACCCCGCCAATGCGGTTTTAAGGAAATTTGTTACAATTGAAGAAAAAGAAAAAATACTTCAAACCGGAGTCAAGGTTGGAGAACACTGGCAAGGCATTTACGACTATTTTTCCATCAGGTGCAGGTGCAGGAATAGTTGACACAGATTAATTTATTAATTTTATGTAGGTGTCGTTAAAAGTAAAGCCTGTTCCTGGACGTTCAGGTATATCAATATAACCATTGATAACATCAATTTGTTCATTGAACAACTTAGAAAACCACGGCATATGCTCAACTGAAAGACAATTAGTGACTGATCCGGCAACACTCAAACTATGTTCTGTAAAGATGTGAGTTGAAATTGGTAAATTGTAAGACTCGGCTAAGTTTGCAACTTTACGCATCTCCGAAATTCCACCAATACGTTGTAAATCAGGCATTAGAATATCACAAGCTTTGGCTTCAATCATTTCATGCATGCCAGATAGACTGTATTCATTCTCACCCGAAGCTATCGGGGTAGCTAATGCGCTTCTAACTTCAGCGTGACCAACACGGTTATTGGATGCTACCGGCTCTTCTAGCCATAGCAAATCATACTCTTCCAGTTCTTTCCCAAGTTGAATCGCCTGTTTAGGTTCCAGTGCTTGGTTAATATCTGCCATCAGTTCAATATCCGGACCAATAGCATTTCTGACTTCTTTGACGCGTTCAACATCATTCTTCCAGTTAGTGCTGCCAACACGGATTTTCATAGAACGAAAACCTTGGTCAAGAAAGTTTTGTGTATCTTTTAGTAGTGAATCAATTGATTGAGATAGCCACAAACCACCACTGGCGTAAGTTTTTATTTTTGTACGGCAGGCACCAAAAAGTCGATGAAGAGGTAAGTTAGCTGTTTTGCCAACAATGTCCCAAATAGCAGTATCAATTGTTGAAAGAGCCGGAATAGCAATATCCTTGTGTCGAATAGAGCTAATTGCTTGCCAAATCTCTTGCCAAATAACTTCGACAAACTGAGGGTCTTTACCAATCAGATGGCCTTCAAAGCCTTTTAGTGTCTCATTAAAGGAATGAATTTGGGTAGCGTTTAAACTAAACAAATAACTCTGTCCCTCTATCCCCTCGTCAGTTTCAATAGTTAGTAGAACACACCCAACTGATGACATTTCGTGGATAGCAGTTGTTATAGTGCTTGCAAAGGGCAAATTTACAATTCGAGTTGCTATCTTGGTAATTTTCATCAACTTCATTTTATCAACTGTCGCTAGCTAATTCTGGTTTATAATTCGAATTTGAACTAGCGTAAGTTAACATGAGTAAAACTGCATCAAATCTAAAGCAGCTACAAGAAAAAGTGAAAATTGACTTGGCTGCTATGTTTCGATTGACCGCTATGCACGGTTGGGATGATACTATTTGGAATCATATTACTGCACGCGTACCCGGCTCAGACCATCATTTTTACATGCATCGTTTTGGTCTCGCTTATGAAGAAGTTTGCGCTTCAAATTTAATCAAGGTTGATGAGGATGGAAATGTACTTGAAGGGCCTGAAGACGTCAATACTGCGGGATTTATTATCCATAGTGCAATCCACTTAAATCATCCCAATAATAAATTTGTTTTCCATGCCCACCCACCCAGTGCGATTGCTGCTACTGTTTTTGAGGAAATACCTTATTTGATTCAGGATTCATCCATGCTTTATGGCAAAGTTGGTTATCATGACTGGGAAGGTTTATCGGTTGACCCGGATGAGCGTCACCGTATCGCTAAGAATATGGGCGAGCATGGCTTGTTAGTGATGCGCAACCATGGCTTTTTAACAGCTGGTGAGACGGCTGGTGAGTGTTTTATGAAAATGTATTATTTAATTCGCATGTGCGAGGTCGCTCTGCAAGTAGAGCCTTGCTCTCTAACTAGAGTAAAGACCAGCCCTAAGATATGGCAGTTAGCCTGCGAACAATATGAAGCTTTTCCTCCAGGTAAGTATGAGTGGCCAGCGTTGTTACGTCGTTGCGATCGATTGGATTCCTCTTATAAAAAATAAATACGGAAAAATTATGTCAGAAATTGTTGCTTATTCAGCCTATAGTGCTTCT
>JYMV01025581.1_pt1 | contig 16737 bp, 15 predicted proteins | sample 338911 | NCBI WGS metagenome assembly JYMV01 (sample SAMN03354496, study PRJNA234377) | hydrothermal vent metagenome | biome: Deep sea; feature: Hydrothermal plumes at the Eastern Lau Spreading Center, Western Pacific Ocean; material: Seawater | place: Tonga | collected 2009 | depth 2000 m m
CTGCAGCTACTTGTGCTTTTAAGTCAGCAATATTTTGTTTTATATTTCTTGCAGGATAGGGACCAGTACCCAGCAGTTGTTGTATCTCACTTTCTAAAAATTTTCCTGAAGATACAAGTTTAAAGTTGTCTATGAGAACTCCTTCCTCATTAACATGTGTCGAGTTCGCTGGCGCAGAACCAGGTGTCATGCCTCCAATGTCAGCGTGATGTCCACGATTAGCAACATAAAAAATAACCCTACTATTGTTTTCATCATAAACGGGTTTAATTAAGGTGATATCAGGTAAATGAGTTCCACCGTTGTAGGGTGCATTTATTAAAAATGCGTCACCTGATTTCATTGAGGTAGCGTTTTCACGAATAATTGTTTTGATGGATTCACTCATTGATCCTAAATGTACTGGTATATGAGGTGCATTGGCTACAAGCTCACCTTCAGGTGTAAAAATTGCGCAGGAAAAGTCAAGTCTCTCTTTGATGTTCACAGAGGCCGCAGTATTTTCAAGAACTGTACCCATTTGTTCAGCAATATTCATAAACAGGTTATTAAATACCTCAAGCATCACAGGGTCAACATTGGTGCCTATAGCGTTTTGCCTTTTGAGTGGTTCAATTCGTTCTAGAATTAAATCATTATTTGATGAAAGCTGTGCCCTCCAGCCTGGCTCAATAACAATAGTGGAGGCTTTTTCAATGATAATAGCAGGTCCTTTAATTTCAAAGTTTATAGGGATTTGTTCACGATCATAAAAACAAACATTGTGTATATTTCCAGCCATTACAGCTTGCCGTTCAGCCAATGTTAAGATTTGCTTTGTGCTCAAGGTGCTTCTCTTTAAGGTAGTTTGTGTACTTTTTGATACAGTTTCGACTTGAATGGACTCAACTATCAGTTTTTTTTCAGGAGAGGTGAAGCCAAATCGGTCAAAATGAATGCTTTCAAATTCTTTTATAAGTTCCTCAAGATTGTTAAAGGTGACTGCTATTGCTGTATCCGAACCTAGATAGCGGATATAAACACGTTGATGGTAGATCAGTGTTGAGGTATTCAATCCTTGGGCTAATAAGTCTTCAACGCCCCTTTGCTTGAGTGTCTTAAGCTCTAAAGAAATGGTGGTGATTAGTTGTTGATCAAGTTGAGCTTCAATTGCCATGTCATTAATTGTGCGAGTGTCTGCAAGACCTATGCCAAAGGCTGACAAAACCCCTGCGAACGGGTGTAAGTGAATTTGCTTCATCCCCAAATTGTCTGCAACTAGACATGCATGTTGTGCGCCTGCACCACCAAAACAAGATAAGGTATAGTCACTTACATCATGACCTCTCTGAACTGAGATCTTTTTGATAGCATTACTCATGTTGTCAATGGCAATAGATAGAAAACCTTCTGCAACTTCTTGGGGTGTGATTGGTTTGCCTGTTGCATTTTCGATTTGTTTTGTTAGATCATTAAATTTTTCTTTTACAACTTCACTATTAAGAGGTTGATCAGCTTTCGGACCAAAAACTTTAGGAAAGAAGTCCGGGTCTAATTTGCCTAACATGACATTACAATCAGTAATCGTTAAAGGCCCTCCGTTTCGATAACATGCGGGACCTGGATTGGCGCCTGCAGAATCAGGACCAACTCTATAGCGTGATCCGTCAAAATGAAGTATAGAGCCTCCACCAGCGGCAACGGTATGGATAAGCATCATTGGTGCACAACATCGAATCCCAGCAACTTCGGTTTCAAAGGCACGCTCGTAATCACCAGCGAAATGAGAGACATCAGTTGAAGTGCCACCCATGTCAAACCCAATTAACTTGTTAAAGCCTGCTGCTTTCGCTGTTTTAGCCATTCCCACAACGCCACCTGCAGGCCCTGAAAGTATTGCGTCCTTTCCTGCAAAGAAGCGCGCATCGGTTAGTCCACCATGGGATTGCATAAACATTAAGCGACCTGTTTGTTTCGCTTCTCTGCCAAGTGCGTTTTCTACCTGGCTGACGTAGCGTCTAAGTACTGGCGATAAATATGCGTCTAGAACAGTGGTATCACCTCTAGGAATAATTTTCATTAAGGGGCTGACTTGATGACTAATCGAAATTTGAGTAAAACCAATTCTTTGCGCAATGGCTGCTATTTTTTTTTCATGTTCAGGATATCGATATCCATGCATCAAGGCAATTGCAATTGTTCTATAACCGTCAACAAAGTATTGTTGTAATTGCTTTTCGGTATTTTTCTCGTCAAGCGGTTTAATAACGTAACCACGTGGGTCTAGGCGTTCGTCAATTTCAATCACGTCACTGTAAAGCATTTCTGGTAGTTGAATATCGATTGCAAAGAGTTTGGGTCTATTTTGATAACCAATTCTTAAGATATCCCCAAAACCTTGGGTAATTGCAAGCAGTGTTTTTTCCCCTTGTCTTTCTAGTAAGGCATTTGTGGCAACCGTTGTACCCATTTTTACGACATCAATTTGAGTCATTGGGATTGCCTCTTCATGAGTTAACTTGAGTAGATCTCTTATGCCCTGAATCGCAGCGTCAGAATATTGATTTGGGTTTTCCGAGAGTAATTTATGTATCAAAATCTCACCATCTGGATTGCAGCCAACGATATCTGTAAAGGTTCCGCCACGATCAATCCAAAATTGCCAAAGTTTTTTATCCTCTTGAGGTTTTAAGTTCATGCACTACGCTGTTAAGTTTGAATTGATATAGTATATTTTAAATTCAATCTCCAAGTTTTATTATGCTCAGATAGTTAAGTAAAAAAAATGATTGACAGAAATTGTATTTAAGAACAAAATGCGCGCATTAGTGGCATCTAATCAGATGTTATTAAGAGGGCTAAAAAATGCAGAATAATTATTTCTTGGGTTTTGTTCTAGTGGTCACTAGCGGACTTGTCTGGAGTTTGGGTGCGCCACTTGTTCGTTTATTAGAAGACGCAGAACACTACAGGCTTCCTTTTCTCATTTATCGAGGAATTATTCTTTTCTTGGTTGTTATTGTTTATGTTTTGATTAGAGAAGGCAGAAACTTTCTTAATTCATTGAAACGAATCGATATTTGGGTTGTTTTTGGCGGTCTTGTGTTATCTCTTACTATGTTTGGTTGGATCTATGCTTTAACGACAACAAGTGTTGCTGTGAGTTTGTTAATGCTCGCATTGTCGCCGTCGAGTCACATTAGTAAACATGGTAATTGTTGTTGTTGGTGTTATTGTTATGGTTTGGGATGCCGAAAAATCAAGCACAATAATTGGTGCAATTTACGGCTTCTTTGTTGCACTTGGTTTTGCTATTTATACGATTACCATTCGCCACAATCCTGAGCTTCCCAAATTGCTAACTCCTGGGATTGCTGGCTTTTTTAGTGTGATACTAGCATTAATTTTACTTGTTGCAACAGGCAGTAGTTTTGAAATGCCACCAATCAATATAGGGATAAGTTTGATCAACGGCTTAGTTATCGGTGTCGGATTGATTCTGTTTGGTTTGGGAGCAAAATATTTGCCTAGCGGGGAACTTGTACTACTAACATTGCTTGAAGTGGTTGCTGGGATTTTTTGGGCTTGGTTGCCAATCATTGGAATTCATGAAACTCCAGAAACTAATACCATTATTGGCGGATTCTTTATTGTGACAGCTATTGTTTTCCAAGGCATTGCCACAAGAAAACAGCACATTATCCCGATGCCTTAAAAACTATCTGATCTGATTATTTCTGGCTTAGAACAAAGTTATTGCTTTGAGCATGCTTCATTGATAAAATTCGCTCTTTTTACTCTCTGCTTTAATTTAATTAATAAGCTGATAGTAAAAGATGTTGAAGTATAGTCTCTGGATATTTTGTGTTCTCAGGCATTTACATAACACTGAGTGCTACAATTGCGATTTGATATATTATGTTCTTGAATTATAGATTTATTGGTTGAGTAGAATTATGCAAACAAAATATTCCTGGTATTCACTACTAAAGGCTGGCTTGAGTGGCCAAGATTGGGATCAAGCGATTCCGTTGATTCAACCCAAATCTAAATATGACGTCATCATCATTGGTGGTGGTGGGCACGGCTTAGCGACTGCTTACTATTTAGCAAAAGAATGTGGCATCAACAATGTTGCTGTTGTCGAAAAAGGTTATATTGGTGGTGGCAATACCGGTAGAAACACTACTATTATTCGTTCAAACTATCTTCGAGATGAGGCTTCAAGCCTTTATGAACATGCACTGAAACTTTGGGAAGGTATCAGTGAAGATCTCAATTTTAATGTCATGTTTAGCCAGAGAGGTGTTTACAATCTAGGTCATAGCCTACAAAATATGCGAGATATTGAACGTAGAGTTAATGCAAACGTTCTGAATGGTGTCGATGCTGTGGTTGTTGACGCTAATGAGATAAAGCAACAAATTCCCATTATAAATACATCAAAAAATGCTAGATACCCAATTCTGGGTGCTTCCTACCAGGCACGTGCTGGCGTTGCAAGACATGATGGTATTGCTTGGGGTTTTGCTAGAGCGTGTTGACATCATTCAAGATTGCGAAGTGATTGATATTGAGGTCGAAGAGGGAAGAGTGAAAGGCGTTAAAACAACCAAGGGAGAAATTATGGCAGACCGTATTGGTTGTGTCAGTGCAGGTCATTCTTCAGTGCTGGCAAAAATGGCCGGTCTTAGATTGCCAATTGAGAGTCACCCTTTGCAGGCATTTGTTTCTGAAGCAATGAAACCGGTACTACATACTGTTGTGATGTCTAACGCCGTTCATGGCTACATTAGCCAAAGTGATAAAGGAGACCTTGTCATTGGTGCAGGGATTGATGGCTATAACTCCTATGCTCAGAGAGGTAGCACAAAGATTGTCGAACACGCTGCAGCAGCTATATTGGAATTATTTCCAATATTTTCGCGCGTCCGTATGAACAGACAATGGGGTGGTATTGTTGATGTCTGTCCTGACGCTTGCCCTATTATTAGTCCGACAAATGTTGAGGGTTTGTACTTTAATTGTGGTTGGGGTACAGGAGGCTTTAAAGCGACACCAGGTTCTGGTCATGTTTTTGCACATACCATTGCCCAAGATAAACAGCACCCACTAGCAGAGCCATTCCACATTGATCGTTTTAAAACTGGTGCCCTAATTGACGAACACGGTGCTGCAGGTGTGGCTCACTAGTTAACAAAATAGGTAGTAATATGTTATTAATTCATTGTCCATACTGTAAAGAATCAAGAGACCAGAGTGAATTTTCCCCAGCCGGGGAAGCCTTTATCGCAAGGCCTGAAAATCCAGAAGGTACCAGTGACGAAGAGTGGGCCGATTACGTTTTTTACCGCACCAACCACAAAGGCGATCATTGGGAACAATGGGTTCACAGCAACGGCTGTCGAAAATATTTCTTGGTAGAGCGCTCAACTATCAGTCACCAAATATTACAAGTGGCACCTTTCGGTGCAAGAAATAGCGAGACTGAATTATGAGATTAGCACAACATCCAAGCCATCAAGTTGACTATTCTAAGTCGTTAAATTTTATTTTTAACAATAAACGGTATAAAGGTTATGAGGGCGACACTTTAGCATCTGCATTACTGGCGAATGATGCCCTTTTGTTTACAAGAAGTTTTAAGTATGGACGAAAACGTGGCCTTATGGCTGCAGGTGTTGAAGAGCCAAATGCCTTGGTATCATTAGAAATAGGTGGTCGTTATACACCTAACCTAAAGGCTACTGAAATTATGCTCTATGATGGCCTAAGTGCTGTTAGTGCAAGCAACCCAAATGCATTCGATATGCGTGCCTTTATCAAACCATTACATCGTTTTATGCCGGCCGGTTTTTACTATAAGACTTTTATCAAACAAAAGGTTTGGGCAAAAGTAGAAGACAGTATCCGTGCATTTTCAGGCTTTTCAAAAGCGCCAACTGAGGAAGATGTTGATGTTTACGACCATATCTTTCATCATGCTGAAGTCGTTGTCATTGGTGGCGGTGCTGCAGGCATTTCAGCAGCATTGGAGGTTCTCAATAATTCTAAGAAAGAAAGAGTTATTCTGGTTGATGAACGTACACAATTAGGTGGCGAATTATTTAATGAATTCTCGAGTGATGAAGCTGCTATGACATGGCATAAGGATAGTGTTAATAGATTATTATCTTTTGCTAATGAGGACAGTGAGCGATTTACCTTGCTGACCCAATCAACCGCCTATGCGTGGCATGACCAGAACTACATTGAAGTTCTAGAAACTATCACAACAGCTGAGTCATTAACTTCATCGGAGCCCCAAAAGGCTAGAAAAATAATACATAGAATTCGAGCCAAAGAAGTAATTTTAGCAACAGGTGCCCATGAACGTCCTATGCTTTTTGAGGCTAATGATTTGACCAATATTATGTTGAGTCAATCAGTGAGACGTTACTTGCATGAATATGGTGTAATTTCAGGTAAAAAAGTTGTTATATATGGCAACAATGACAGTATTTATTGTGCTGCTAGAGACCTTCATGTTAATGGCATTGAATGTATAGTTGTTGACGTCAGATCTTCCGAAGATCCAATTGAGATTGTTGCCGAACTAAAACACTCAGATGTCAAGGTTTTACAGGGTTATTCTATTGTTAAGGCACTTGGTTCGCACCGGGTTAAAGGTGTTGAAATTGTACAAACAAAGCTTCAAGGTAATGATTGGCAGGTTTTTGGAGATACACAAACATTGAGTTGTGACTTATTGGCAACTTCTGGCGGTTTTAATCCAGTCGTTCATCTTGACTGTCATAACGGTGCAAAAACTTATTTTGATGAAGTTTCACAATCATTTTTACCACAACAAGAACGAGATAATAGGGAGGTGTGTGGCGCAGTAGCAGGTGCAGGTGCTTGGCAAGATGCCATCATTGATGCTAAAAATAAAGCCCAATTTACTCTCAATGCGTTGGGTGCTGTGAGTAAGTTGACACAAGAAATCTTGAGTGAAAATTACTCAAACTATTTCAACGTTAGTCAATTTTTCACCCCAAAAGAAATCCTAAATAAGCCAAAAGTATTTCTTGATTTGCAGAATGATGTGACTACTTTGGATGTCGCCCTTTCAATAAGAGAGGGTTATCGTTCGATTGAACATATTAAACGCTACACAGCTATGGGTTTTGGAACTGACCAAGGGAAAACAGGCAATATTAATGGCATAGCAGTCGCAGCCGAATTGATGGGAATCCCGATGTCGGAAGTAGGCACGACGACTTTTCGTCCTGCATACACTGGAGTTGATTTTGGTGCCATGGCAGGTCGAGAGATTGGAGACTTTTTTGATCCTCAACGCTATACGACGATCCATGATTCCCATGTTGTAAGTGGTGCAGAGTTTGAAGTTGTAGGGCAATGGTATCGTCCTTGGTATTATCCAAAAACTGGTGAAAATATTCATCAAGCGGTGTATCGAGAGTGTTTAGCTGCCAGAACCTCGCTTGGCATGATGGACGCTTCAACGCTAGGTAAGATCGACGTTCAGGGCAGTGACGCCAGAGAGTTTTTATCAAGAATTTATACTAATGCTTGGATGAAGCTTGCACCAGGTAGCTGTCGCTATGGCCTTATGTGTAATGAAAAAGGAATGATCATTGATGACGGTGTGTCAACCTGTATAAATGACAACCATTTCATCATGACGACCACAACGGGTGGTGCTGCAAGTGTTTACTCTGCATTAGAAATGTGGTTGCAAACTGAGTGGAGTGATTTAGATGTCCACCTCAATAGTGTTACTGATCAGTATTCAACCGTTGCCGTTGTAGGCCCTAATGCACGCAAGTTGGTGAAATTGCTTTGTCAAGATGTTGACTTTGAACGCGAAAATTTCAAATTTATGCAGTGGCGTCCGGGTACACTTTGTGGAGTTGATGCTCGAATTATGCGAATCAGCTTCTCTGGTGAGCTTGCTTATGAGATTAATGTTGAAGCAAATTATGGACGATATATTTGGGATCAGGTTGCTATTGCTGGCGAGAAATGGAATATAACTCCATATGGCACAGAATCAATGCACGTGCTGCGGGCAGAAAAAGGTTACATTATTGTTGGTCAAGACACTGACGGCTCGATGACACCGATGGATGTTAACATGAGTTGGATTCTTGCAAAAGATAAGCCTTTTTCATATGTAGGTCGTCGCTCTTTTAGTATTTCTGCTCTTTGCGCTGAAGACCGCTTACAATTAGTAGGTTTGTTGACAAAAGATTCATCTACTGTGCTTCCTGAGGGAGCACATGTTATTGATAATAAGGGTAAATCTATCGGTTATGTTACCTCCAGTTATTTCAGTCCCATACTTGACAGGTCTATTGCCATGGCGCAAATTCAAGGGGGTTTAGCAAAAATGGATGAAACAGTACTGGTTAAAATAGTTCAAAAAAAGCAAGGGTTGAAAGAAATTCCTTGCGAAATATCTAGCAGTGTTTTTTATGACATTGAAGGTGAAAAGGTAGATGGTAATGACTAGTTCAAAAGAAAATTTAATGCCAAAGTTTGCATCAACGTTTCAACCACTCATTGATCAGGAGGGCTATTTAGTCAATCAAGACGATCTTTCTTGTCGTGAAGTTGTTGGGAAAGCTTTAGCGATTTTACGAACATCTAAAGATCATAAAAAAAGTAAAAAAGATGCTAAAGAAATATGGGATGTAGCTTTGCCAGAAGAGCTTTCTATGACGACGAATAGTGATGGCGTTCAGTGTCTTTGGATTAGTCCTGATGAGTTTTGGTTGGTACATAGCCAACAACAAAAGGCCGACATATGGAATAAAATTGAATCACTTCCTGTTGAGATGTCGATGGTAGATAATTCTGCAGCATATGGTGTTCTTGAATTTATTGGGGGAAAGGTAAATAAACTGTTGTCGAGGTGGATGAGTTATGATTTAAGTGGCTCACTTAATTCTGGAAAAGTTGTATCAACTACTTTGGGGCAAGCACCTGTGATTGTTTTTCGGACTTCAGAAGGTAAACTTATGATGATGGTTAGGCATTCATTCTCTCATTATGTGGCAGGCTTGTTAAAGGATAGTGCAAAGAGAGTATAGAGATTGAACTAATGATTAGAAAGGGACTAGAAAATGGATAAAGTTAACTTTACTAGGATGGAGAATGGCACTGCAGAAGAGTATGCCTTTCTTGAACAGCTAGAAGGGCAGTTCAAGGCTGACCTACCAAAGCGATTGATAGAAAGACTTAAGTTTCTAAATTCCAGCCTGTCAGGTTATCAAATTAGTCGTCTGGAACATAGCCTACAAGGCGCCACCAGAGCATACCGTTCCGGTGAAGATCTGGAAATGGTGATGGCTGTATTGTTTCATGATATTGGTGATGAGTTGGCTCCATACTCTCATTCAGAAATGGCAGCAGCATTGCTGAGACCTTTTGTTTCCGAGAAGACTTACTGGATTGTTAAACATCACGGAGTTTTTCAGATGTATTATTACGCCCACCATTCCGGTGGAGATAGAAACGTTCGTGAATTGTTTAGTGACAGCCCTTGGTATCAAGATGCTATAAATTTCTGTCATGAATACGATCAAAACTGCTTTGATCCAGATTACGATTCAGAAACTCTAGACTTTTTTATTCCTATGATCAATAATTTCTTTGCCAAACCAAAAGCTAACGACCCTGAAGAAGTTGCGAGGCATGGAAAAAGAACTTGAGGCAAATGTAAAATGAAAATTCGACAACTTTCAGCTCGTCAAATCTACTTAATAATTTTTTTAGCTGTAGGAGGTCTTATTGGATATGCAGCTTATAGCATCAAAATCCTTGGATTAGAGCCTTGTCCTTTATGTATCACTCAACAATTCTTTTATAGTATTGTCGGTATTACAGCATTCATTGCCTTCAATCACAACCCTGTAGCAATAATTAGCCGTTTTTATGCTGCAATTATATTTTTAGCTTCAGCTGCAGGAATATGGGTAGCTGGTCGTCAAGTTTGGTTACAAAGTTTGCCAGAAGATGAAGTTCCCTTATGTGGACCACCACTGGAGTATATATTAGAAGTGTTCCCATTCGGGGATTTACTGAACGCACTATTCATAGGGGATGGTAATTGTGCAGAAATACCTTGGCAGTTTTTAGGCCTCAGTATGGCTGGCTGGTCTTTTATTGGCTTTACTTTGTTTTTGGTTTTGAGTATATTAATAGTTTTAAAATCAAAATCTAGTAATAGTTAATATTAGGTATTGATGAAATAAAACAGGCAAGAGTTGGCAGATTTTAAAAATACAATTGAGAAAATTCTTAAATCTGTTGATGTTGAAATCAATGGTTCAAGACCTTGGGATCTTCAAGTTCACGACGAACGTTTTTACTCACGTGTTTTAAGTGGTGGCTCTTTAGCGTTTGGTGAGAGCTATATGGATGGATGGTGGGACTGCAAGGCATTAGACCAATTGAGTGAAAAACTATTAAGTGGTCGTATAGACAAGCAAGTTAGAGCTTCCAATCCATCTTTTTTTCTGGCTGTATTAAGAGCTTACCTTGTTAACCCCCAAAGTAAAAAAAGAGCTCCTATAGTAGGAGAAAAACACTACGATGTAGGTAATGACTTGTTTTCATTAATGCTTGATGAAAGAATGAACTACTCTTGTGGTTATTGGAGGCGCAAATCAATAAGCTAGATTTAATGTGTAGGAAGATGCATTTAAGATCTGGCATGAATGTACTTGAGATAGGTTGTGGTTGGGGCGGTTTCGCTAAATATGCTACTGAAAATTACGATGTTCGTGTTCATGGTGTGACAATTTCAGAACAGCAGGCCGTATTTGCAAAAGATTCCTGTAAAGGTTTAAATGTTAGCATTGAGTTAAAGGATTATCGAGAACTAAACGGTCAATATGATTGTATCGTTTCAGTTGGTATGTTTGAACATGTAGGTTATAAAAATTATAAAAAATACATGGAGGTTGTTCATCGATGTTTAAAGGAGGATGGGCTATTTTTACTTCACACAATTGGTCGAAACTATTCGCGTCGCGCAACTGATCCTTGGATTAATAAGTATATTTTTCCTAACGGTATGACGCCTTCAGCTCAACAAATTAGTGCTGCTTCAGAAGGTCTATTTGTGATTGAAGATTGGCACAATTTTGGACAGGATTATGATGCAACCTTGATGTCTTGGAATAATAACTTTCAAAATAATTTTGATAAATTAAAAGATTTATATGATGATCGATTTAAGCGTATGTGGGAGTACTATTTGTTAATGTGTGCTGGAACTTTTCGGTCTAGACGGAACCAAGTATGGCAATTGGTAATGTCAAAGAGTGGACTTAAGGGAGGATACACCTACAAAAACAACCCTAGGTTTGATTAACCAATGCAATATATAGAAACTTAACATGCCAGTCAGTTCTGAGTTCTTTATCAAAAAAATATGACACTTAAACTTGTCAGTTTTAAGGCCTGCCCTTTCGTACAAAGAGTTGCCATTACGCTTCAATATAAGGGCATTGATTATGATATAGAATATATTGATTTAGGTAGTCCGCCTGAATGGTTTTTAGCTATATCGCCCCTAAAAAAAGTACCACTTTTAATCGTTGATGGCACGGTAATTTTTGAATCGGCTGTTATCAATGAATATATTGATGAAGCATACCCACCAACACTTCATCCAGAAGATTTACTTATGAAAGCGATAAATAGAAGTTGGATTGAGTTCTGTAACAATATCAGCTTGTACACTTTTCAGCTAACCATAAAAGAGAAAAAAAATGACTTTGAGGATACACTTGAAGAATTGCTGAACGATTTTGATCTGGTTGAAGATTATATAAACGCTAAACCATTTTTCAACGGAAAACAGTTTTCTTTAGTGGATTCGAGTTATGCACCTATATTCCAAAGGTTGGAGTTTTTAGCACAAATTTATAAACCTATTATTGTTTCAGAAAGGCATCCAAAACTAGCAAAGTGGAAAGATAACTTATTGTCATTAAAAGCAGTGAAACGCTCAACTGTAGCGGAAATTCAGAGCTTATACTATCAACTTTTGTGGACAAGACAGGGATATATTTCACAATTTTTGAGTGAAAGAGAATATGGTAAGAGGTCAACAAAAAGGTTCTACTAGGTAAATTATTTTGTTAATAAATTCCTTGTTTTGTAAGACATTAAGAAAATAAACCATTCAACATTGCCACTGCATCACAGCCCGCTGCAAAAGCCAATTTTTTATTTTCAAAAGTAATACCTCCAATTCCAACAATTGGTAACTTGAGTTTTTCTTTCGCACTTTTAATGACTGATAAAGGGCAGTGACTTGCAGTGGGTTTGGTTATCGAGTTGAAAAGTGCGCCAAAAGCGACATAGTTAGCCCCCATTGCTTCAGCCTCAAAGGCAAGTTTTAATTGATTATAGCAAGATACACCAATGATTGCTTTTTCACCCAGTTGTTCTCGAGCAGTATTAATAGAAGTATCGTTTCGACCTAAATGAACACCATCAGCACCAACTTTCTCGCAAAGGTTAATATCATCATTGACTATAAATAAAGTATTATGTGTTAGGCATATGTCGAGCAACTGTTGAGCTTCGTCTAGTTTTAGTTGCTCGTCGTTAGTTTTATGGCGGTATTGGAGAATGTTGACTTGATGTTCGGTAATCACACGCTCAATGAGTGCGATATTCAGATTATTGTTTGGTGTAATCCCGTATAAACCTTGTATTCTTTGATCTATCATAATGGCAGCTTTTCAGATTAGGAAAATTCAATCAATCATAGTTTTTATTATAGTCTTGATAGCGATTCTCTGGCTATTTCAAGACAATATTGCAAAGATTTCTGTGTTCCAAAAAAACACGCAACAGTTTGATACTACTAAAGAAGAAACGAAGGACATTACTTATCTAGAAAAAATAGATAATTTTCTTATTAAGGAGTATTCAAAGGAACAATTATTGTTACATACTATTGAAGCTGATACTTATTACAGTTATAAAAATTCGCCAGTCCAGTTACTTAACATTAAGTTGACAACATATGATGAAGTTGGTCAAAAGGGGGTTGTATTAACATCGAATCGTGCAGAAATTCTAAAATCAGGAGAGATTTTTTTTAATGGCAAAGTCAACATTCAATCTAAAAATGACATTTCTCATGAGATAAATACCGAGTCCCTAATTGTTCTTTCCAATAGTGGCCAAATAAAAAGTAATAGGGAGGTTACTTATTTGGGCGAAAATGCAATAATACATGCACAGGGAATGGAAATGAGTAATAACGATGACACTATGTCTTTGGTAGGAGATGTAATAATTGAGCAAGACCTTGGCGGAGTGATTACAAGCAGGAACTTATTTATCAGTCATGCTGATGGGAAAAAGCATTATGAGAGCAAAGAGAGAACAATATACCGCTCAAAAGATAATACTATCAATGCAGAAATGGGTATGGATTTAGATATGAATGAGAATTTGATGGAATTACTTGGTAAAGTGGAGGTATTGAACAGCTCAGGCAGTAAAATGAATAGTTATAATCTAATTGTAGACCAATCTAACGGAGGCGAAGTGTACAAAACGAATGATTCAACTCATTACCAAACACAAGTATCTGACATACTTGCAAAAAGAATGCATTATGACGCAAAAACAAAAAAAGTTGAACTAATGGGCGGAGTGCTAGGTGTTTATAAATAAATTACTTATTTTATTGATGGCTTTTGTAACTTCTCTGGTTCTTGCGCTTCCAGAGGATAAAAAGCAACCTATTGAAATTGAGGCTCAGTCTGTTGTAGTTGATGAGACTACTGGGTTTAGTGAGTTTAGTGGTAATGCAGAAGTCAGGCAAGGCTCTCTCCTTTTGTTGGCTGAACTTATCCAAGTGCAAACCAACAATGAAGAGGTCGTTAGTATGATTGCAAAGGGTAGTCTGGAAAAACCTGCGAAATACATCCAAAGTCAAGAAAATCAAGCGCGTTTTATTGAAGCCACTGCAACACTAATTACTTATGACGTAAATGCAGGTATGATTTTTTTGGTTGGTAATGCACGCCTGGTACAGGGTTTTGATTCGTTTAGTGGAAATACATTGAATTATGATATCAATAATGACAAGGTAGTCGTTAAAGGTTCCGAAGACGGCACGGAGCGGGTTAAATTTAAAATAGTATTGTAATGAAATCTTAGTCAATCAAGATTGCTTTGTCATCTAGCTAAAAATTACTTTCGAAGTGCTTGATTAATTTAACTTTCAAGTGCGGTATTAATTCTTGTTTTGACTTCATCAAGGGTTCCGACTCCACTGATAGCATGAAACTTTGTCCCTGAATTGCCTTCAAGTGCATCTTCGCTATAGTAATTCACTAAGGGTTGAGTTTGTTGATGATAAATCCCTAAACGATCTCGGACGATGTCTTCATTATCGTCAACCCGTTGAATCAAATCCTCTCCAGTTAGATCATCTTTGTTTTGTACAATTGGTGGATTGAAAGCAATATGATAAGTTCTTCCTGAGGCTAAATGAACTCGCCGACCTGACATTCTAACTACTATATCTTCATCAGGAACCTGGACCTCAACTACATAATCTATCTTAATGCCCTCTAATTTGAGTGAGTCAGCCTGTGCGACTGTTCTAGGAAAGCCGTCAAGTAAGTATCCGTTTTTGCAATCTTGTGATTTGATTCTTTCTTTTACTATCGCAATAATAATATCATCAGAAACAAGACCACCTGCATCTATGACTTTTTTTGCCTTTAGACCTATTGGTGTTCCAGCAACAACTGTAGCACGCAACATATCACCCGTAGATATTTGAGGAATACCAAATTTTTCACAAATGTGGGCGGCTTGTGTACCTTTGCCGGCTCCTGGAGGTCCTAATAAAATGACATTCATAATAATTTTTTCTAGTGTTTAAACTTCAAATGGAGGTAGTTTTTTAACAACCTTTGATTTTTTTAATACCACATAATTTGGCAATCCATCATTATACGGTGGATAATTCTCGCCCTCAATAAGCGGTAGTAAATATTCACGACATGAATCGGTAATAGAAAAGCCGTCTGCTGAAATATAATTTTTAGGCATCATCTTTTCGACGTTCGCAACATCTTTTAATTCGCCACAACCAATTTCCCATTTGTAAGGGTTATTGGAGATTCGAACAATAGCTGGCATTACAGAATTTTTTCCTTCTAGAGCCATTTCGACTGCCGCTTGCCCAAGAGCATATGCCTGTTCAACATCAGAATTTGAAGCCAAGTGGCGTGCTGAACGCTGCAAGTAGTCTGCCACTGCCCAGTGAAATTTATATCCCAGAGCGTTTTTAATTAAATTTGCGACGACAGGAGCAGCGCCACCTAGTTGTGCATGCCCAAAGTCATCACGAGTGCCTTGCTCTGCTAGGAATCTTCCATCTGGCCATTTTGTACCTTCAGAGACAACAATGGTGCAATAACCAAATTCTTTTACGTTGTTATCAACTTTATCGAGGAAAGCTTTTTCATCAAAATCAACCTCAGGAAATAGAATGACAACTGGTATTGACGCATCCACTAGTCCCCCAGCTGCAGCAATCCACCCTGCGTGTCTGCCCATCACTTCGAGCACAAAAATTTTGGTTGATGTAGCTGCCATTGAGGCAACATCAAAGCTAGCCTCCATTGTAGATACAGCAATATATTTAGCTACAGAACCAAAACCTGGACAATTGTCTGTGACTGGTAAATCATTATCAACCGTTTTAGGGATGTGGATGGCCTGTATTGGGTATCCCATACTTTCAGAGAGTTGAGAAACCTTTAAACAAGTATCGGCTGAGTCACCACCACCATTGTAGAAAAAATAACCAATATTATGTGCCTTAAAAACTTCAATCAAGCGCTCATATTCAGCTTTGTTGGCTTCTAAAGATTTCATTTTATAGCGACAGGAGCCGAACCCGCCTGATGGGGTATGGTTTAGGGCGGCTATATCTGAATGTGATTCGAGAGAGGTGTCTATCAGGTTTTCAGTTAGAGCACCAATAATGCCGTTTTCACCTGCATAAACTTTACCAATCTTATCTGAATGCTTGCGCGCCGTTTCAATGACGCCACAGGCAGAAGAGTTTATAACTGCAGTCACACCGCCAGATTGAGCATAAAAAGCGTTTTTCATGTTTTCCTCTTTTTGATTTATATTTGAACTTTATTGAGTAACAATGACTTGCGATTCTGGGCAATACATAAAATCCGCCGAGCCATCCTTTGGCTCACAATAATTATACCAGTTATCTAAAAATCAGCTTTCAATTATTCTATGTTATGGTTTAGTTATTTTGCTAGCTCTATTGCTTTTTGAGCTTTAGGCAAGTGGCAGCGCTTGGGAAAAATTCTCAATATTGATAAAGCCGGGAACAATTTTTGTCTTTATTCTAGAGCTGGGCTTGCTTATGGCAACTACGTGTTTAATTTTAAACTCAAAAGCGGATTGCAGAACGTCAAGCGAGTCATCAAAAAAAATGGTTCTGTTTTTATCTAAATGAATTACTTCGCTTAATTTGTGCCAAAAAGCTTGCTCTTGTTTGGCAACACCAAAATCGTGAGAGGAAACAATACCATCGAAATAATCTTGAAGTTGAGTGATAGACATTTTTAGTTTGATGGTTTTTCGATGCGCATTGGTTACTAAATAGATTTTCTTATCATGCTTCCTAGCTAGTGTCAAAAATCTTTTTACATTTGGATGTACTTGAATAAGGTG
>JYMV01008299.1_pt1 | contig 16734 bp, 12 predicted proteins | sample 338911 | NCBI WGS metagenome assembly JYMV01 (sample SAMN03354496, study PRJNA234377) | hydrothermal vent metagenome | biome: Deep sea; feature: Hydrothermal plumes at the Eastern Lau Spreading Center, Western Pacific Ocean; material: Seawater | place: Tonga | collected 2009 | depth 2000 m m
AGAACAAGAAGAGCATTTTTTAAAACAAAATCGTAAATACCAATTACTGTGTCAATCTTTAGACCTCGTATGAATATTATATCCATTTTTATTAAATGTCGCCATCCTTGGCGTGGTCAATGATAGTTTTTAATTTATTATTTATTACATCAGCTATTTCACGAACTTCAGGCGTTAAATCAGTGTTGTTGATGAGCATGTCAAGGTTGACCATCATCAGCCATAAAACCCCATCTCCATCTTCCACCATTGCAATTCTGCACGGCATATAGGCAATGAAGATTGGATTGAAATCAATCATTTTACGTGCATCCATCGGGTTGCAGAATTGATATATATCCACTTGTCCACTTTCTACCCCTCTGGCGATTAGTTCCTCGGATAGAGGTTGGTGACTAACAAATTTCATATTTAGCTCCATCCCCTTGGACAGAATTGATTCATGAACTTCTTCAGGTTCTACACCAGGGCTAACAGGTATCTTATATACAGTTTGCTCAATGTTAAATTTATATTGATTAAAATCAATTTTTGGGTGCTCAGTTGCAAATACATTAAGGGAAATAATGCCTATTACAATAAGTAGGGTTTTTTTTATAAAAAATGTCATATCTGTCTCCTCATAATTGTTACACTATGTACTAAAACTAACTTTATTCAAGTGTTGCAGCATACTGATTGTGCTTTAATAAACTGGGATTCTTTCACATTATCTATGCATAACCCCGTAATTGTAGTATAATAATTTACTTATACCTTTCTTCTACTTATTTAATGAATTATATTTACGATTTTGTTTTAAAAAATGCTCTTCTTGTTCTGGGTTTTTTGCTTATAGTCTTTGGCCAGCTAGCGTTAAATATTACCAATTTCCAACTTGATGCATCTTCAGATTCCTTGGTTTTGGATGGAGATTATAGCCATGAATATTACGAAAAAATTAAAAAAGCTTATGGTTCTGATGATTTCCTTGTTATAAGTTATCAACCACAGGACGATTTATTGGACACTAACCAGTTAATTCATCTAAGTTCATTCAGGGACGATTTGCTTAAATTGGAGCATGTCAAAACAGTTACATCTATACTTGATGTTCCATTGTTCAGGTCTCCACCAATACCACTTATAGATTTGTCTACTACTAGGGTTTCCATTGACAACAAAAATGCAGATTTGAATTTAGCATTTAAGGAGTTTACCTCGTCTCCCATTTATTCAAATAATCTAGTTAGTTTAGACGGCAAAACCACAGCCCTAATTGTTACTTTGGGTAATATAATTAATCCAGATACTAATGCCGATAATCAGGATACAGTCAGTGGCAATAACATAATTATTCAACAGGATTTGGATTCCGATACTAAGGCGTTAGTTATTGAATCCGTACGCTCAGTTATTGATAATTATCGTGATAAATCATCTATTTTCCTTGGTGGCTTGCCAATGATTACCACAGATATTATTAGTTATATATCCAGTGATTTATTGGTATTTAGCCTTGCTGTTATTGGACTCATGACGTTGATTCTTGCATTCATCTTTAGACAATGGCGTTGGGTGTTCTTACCGATTATTATTAGTATTTCAGCAGCATTAATGATGACTGGATTACTTGCTATTTTAAATTGGAAAGTCACTGTAATATCATCCAATTTCTTTTCCCTTCTATTGGTAATGACTCTCTCAGTAACTATCCACCTGATTGTTCGTTATAGGGAGCTTGCACAAGCATCTCCTGACACACAGTATCATCAATTAATCAAAAATACTTTAGAGCAAATGTTTAAACCATGCCTTTTTACCACACTAACAACCTTTGTTGCATTTGCATCATTAATAATCAGTGGCATTAAGCCAGTTATTGATTTTGGTTGGATGATGTCTATAGGAGTATCTTTGGCTCTAGTTTTATCATTTATTGCTTTTCCTGCCATTATGGCACTTTTACCCAAGCCTAATTTAAATAGTTTTAAAACAGAATCCAGCGTCACTGGTGGGTTAGCTAAATTCACTGAACACCATGGTGGAAAATTACTTTTAGCCATAGTTGTTTTAATTGGGTTTAGTGTATCCGGAATTAATAAATTAACCGTGGAAAATCGTTTTATAGATTACTTCAAAGAGTCCACAGAAATAAACCAAGGATTGACATTGATTGACAAGGAGCTCGGTGGTACTATCCCTTTAGAGATTATTTTCGAGGACTTGGCGGAAGATTACTGGTTCGATACCGATATACAAGATGAAATTCACAAGTTGCATCTTCATTTAGAGTCTTTACCGGAGACGGGAAAGGTTTTATCCATAGACACTCTAATGCAATTACTTACAGAGATTAATGACGGAGATAAATTAAGTGGATTTTTCCTTAATATTGTTCGTGCTCAGATTCCAGAAGATGCCAAATCTCAGATTTTGGATCCTTATATATCTGAGGATGATAATCAATTAAGGGTCGTAGTGCGCATACTTGAAACAAATAAGGATTTACAGCGAAATAAGTTGATTGCTGAGATAAGTGATTTCATAGAAAAGGACTTGGGGTATAAGCAGGGCTCATTTAATGTTACTGGCATGTTTGTTCTTTATAATAATATGCTTCAAAGCCTGTTTGATTCACAAATTAAGACAATATTGGCAGTTTTCTTCATGATACTAATTATGTTTATGATAATTTTCCGCTCACTACATTTGTCTATATTAGCCTTATTGCCAAACATCTTACCCTCACTATTCATTCTTGGAATAATGGGTTCTTTGGGCATCCCACTAGATTTAATGACTATTACCATTTCAGCAATAGCCATTGGAATTGGCGTTGATAATGCAATTCATTATATTCACCGCTTTAAATCCGAGTTTGCCAAAGATTCTGATTACTTGGCAACAATGCACCGCTCGCACAACTCCATAGGACTAGCAATGTTTTATACTTCTATAACAGTAACCCTTGGGTTTCTAATATTGGCACTATCTAACTTTATCCCCAGTATTTATTTCGGAGTTTTCACAGCTATAGCAATGATTAGTGCTGTCTTGGCGAACCTTACATTATTACCTCACCTAATTCTGCTAACCAAACCAAAAATTACTACTTAGCAAAGTATTTTTAATAATATTTTCACTTATCCAGTCTCTGTGGTTAGTATAGTTCATTAATACTATACTACTATTTAACCATGAGAAATTTACAAACAGACACCCTAGAGGACATTAGAAGGCACAAAGATAAGTTATTAAAATTAGCATCCTTCTATTCTCAATCAGATTTTCTTTGTTTTACTGATGCTATTTCTAGACTAGAACCATCATCATCAGAACTGGAAAAATTTGAGGCCATAGAAAAGGATATTAACAAGACGGCGGACTTTATATCAAAGGCTTCTAAGTTATTATCTACTACTAATCCAGAAGGAATAATTATGGAAGCCAAGGGGCAACCAAACGTATCTGATATCTTTAAGTCCAATTACAGTTCAAGCACCAATTCAATTACGCTTGGGGTGATTGAGGTCTCAATTGGAGATCAAATGACTAAAGATGAGGCTAAGAATATGCTAATGTCGGGTATATTTGGTATTTCTTCAAATGAGTTTGCAACAACCAAAAAGCAAACTAAAAAATTTTATACCATTAATAAGAATGATATAAGCTCCAAAGAAGATGCAATAATGTATTTAGCTGAATTTCCTCTTAGAAATTCCCACCTACCTATTTTAAACAAAATCAATACAATTAAATCAGATGCTGAGAGTGTCAGGACTAACTATATAGACAAGTCTAAAGCCAATAAATATGATTCACTTAACCTTATAGACCGCCAAATAACTGGCTCTAGGGCTATGATTGACTCTATAACCAAGGCATCTACCCACGTGTCAAAATCTGAAATACATCAACAGTCATCAAGGCATTCCAATGAAGACCTACAGCTTCTTCATGATGCCATAAAGGGAAATAAATATATATCTGATGTGGAAATTGACCCAGATGCTGATGTCCTAAAGGTGGTTAATTTAATTAATCAGGTTAAGGATTTAAAGCTTAATCTCGCCAACGACTTTACTCTTAAAGTGCGCAAATTGGGTAATTATAAGGCTGCTGGACTATGTATGCCTTCTCAAAATATAGTTTCTGTCAATATTGATAGACCATCATCTTTAATTCATGAGCTTACACACCTTGTTGACTTAACTAACGAAACTATAAAGGGTTCTGATCAGCGCAGTGTTTTAATTACAAAATTTAGAGGCAAGCTTAATTTAGATCAGCATGCCGGTAATCAGGGGTATCTATCCAGCGATGCGGAAATTATCGCTAGACTGGGAGAAGTTTCATACATACTCAATAAGTTCGACTATAATGGCGGAAATTTTGATGATTTTGTTTCTAAAACCCAGAAACTAGAGCACAACGATGAGTCCATGTGTACAGTTAAAAATATATCGACTTACATGAAGAACTCAGATATTTATTTTGGCTTTGGCAAGGATGATATTCTGAATGAAAAGGATTTATTCGAAATCAAAAATTATTATCAGACTCATTGGGGTATTGATAAGGATTTTATATCTGAAACGCAGATATTCACTCAGGAAGAAAAACAAAAATACAGCAAGCGTCCATCCCAACGCAATCAAAACAAATCATTTACTCCAACCTCTTTTTCAAACATCACAGATTCATCTGTTATCGACTCATACGAGGCGGCTAAAACAGAGGATGTCATGAACCCCACCGAATTCTCAAAAGAGATTTTAATTAATATGAGAAATCTCTATCGCAGTAAAAAAAGAATCAAAGGAGAGGAGGTTCATAGGCAATTTCGCACAGTAGATAATTTATTTAGACACATTTTGGAAAACTGCTCATCGGAGGAAAAGCATAACGCTTTATTATCTCTTGCTGAACATACAGGTTCCTATTACCTGGGGGGTATTTCCGTGCTAGAAAGATTCCTTGGGAATCTGCCACTAGAACAGGCCAAAACCCTCTATTCTGATATGACTTATACAAATTCAGAGGGTATAGAGTACACCAATAATGATAAAAAAGACACCACCGATTACCTAAATGATTATGGCCAAAGAGCAGCTAGGAAAATGACCTCATTATTAACCTGTGACTTTATAAAAGACATGGATTCCACCTCTTTCAATGCTACATTAGACGACCTACAGCCTAATACTAAGGCTTTTTATGAGCTTGTTTTAATAAGGCAATATATGGCCACAGATGAACAAAATGTTAATTTAAAGTCCCACCTCAAGTCAAGGGGCTGGTTATCATTGTTTAAATTTGACCGCGTGGATTTACTTGCAAAGCGCTTGGAGTCAAGGTACAGGTCTTTGATGACAGTTTCTGATGCCGCCTTATATCCCCAAGAAAAACCAATCATAAATGATGCCTTTAAATCCTTACTATCAGAGTTTAAAGAGTATAGGGGTTCAGAGGTTTCAGCTATAGATTTATATCAGTTGGATAATATTTCCCAACTAATTGATGAGGAAATTACCCAACAAATGAAAGCCAACCATATAGATGAGGTTGACCACAAAGGTAATAAGAGAAAGCCAGATTTGGTTTTGGCATTATCGGGATTGGTAAAGGGCAATTACCTTAAAGAAATCGGCAATAAGGTTGATTTAGGTTCGTCCTCTTGGCCAATCAATAGGGCAGCTTCTTCTAAGGATAAGAGGTCTACTACTATTACCCCTCCGGCTCCCTTATCTAGCCAATAGCTGTTCATATTGAGGCAATATCATTAATTAATGCTGCCAACCCGGTCCAGCTTTATTTTGTCGTCCCAATGCATAACAATGCCAAATGCTTTGCCAATGATGTACTCTTCCGGCACAAAGCCCCAGAATCTAGAGTCGCTACTACGAGAACGATTATCACCCAGAACAAAATAATGCCCTTTTGGCACTGTAATTGATTCATTCATCATCCGGATTTCTGGGTGATTATCGGAAATAAGTATATCGTACTTTTTATCCCCAATTTTTTCTGATATATGCTTGAACCCAGTCATACCTGCCCCCGCACCAAATCCAACATATTTCCCGATATCATTGGTGTTAATATCTACTCCATTTATGTTCAAAATGTTATTTTTGTAACCAACTAAGTCCCCAGGTATCCCAATTATGCGTTTCACGAAGTCTGTGCCAGAGTATATGGGATTTTTTTCATAATTTGGATACCTAAAAACAATCACATCTCCTCTTTTTGGCTTACTAAATTCAACGATTTTTTTATTCAAAATTGGTATACTTATTCCGTAGCTTGATTTGGATACAACAATAAAATCCCCTGTCAACAAACCTGGCATCATTGAATTAGATGGTATTTTAAATGGCTCTATCACCAATCCACGAACCAAAAAAACCAATAATAGTACTGGATATATTTCGGTGCATATATTTATTATCTCACGCTTTTTCTTACCAGAGTACTCATTGGATGTCCTGAGAAATAACACGAATCTAATTAATTTATGAAAATTACTTTTGCTTTCAGAAGCATACTCTTTCTTATTTATTATATATCTTTCAACCCCTGCAACTATTAATAATATAACAAGAGTGATGAATAGATAAGACTGAATATCAAGTGATATGAATGTTTCAGCATATGTTTGTGTATTTATAGAGTACATAATTTGTCTAAAGTGATTATATTTTATTCATTATACCTTAATGTAATCATTATTAGAACTATACATAGATTTTTGTTTGAACGAACAACCCAGTCAACAATCCTTTAGTTTTCACTTTTCTACCTTTTATGTATTAGACGTTTATTTCAACTCTAATATTGTCTTTTCACCACAATTGATAGTTATCAGATATGCATTAAGGGTTTATCGCCGATTACCTTCTAGCTTCAATAGGTGGGTTTTATTTATATCAAGATCTTTGAATGTATATGTCTTTCCATCTATTATCACCTCAATAGAGTCTACGTTCTTATCTTTTCCCAATCCAAAATATAGCCTCGGGTGGCTGGCTGACAAAAATCCACCTCCAATATTCATTTCTTTCACCTGAACAATATTGTCTGAAGTTACTCTTACTTTAGCCCCAATCCCATAGCTATTATGCTTTTTGGAATGTATTTCAAGGTGAATGAAGTTATTCATATTGTGCCCACCCATTACTATATGCGGTTTATTGACTGTATTTCCAACTAACAAATCCACATTACCATCATTGTTGAAGTCTGCGATAGCTAGACTATTTGCCGGTAAGTCAGTTTCATACCTTGTACTTGGTTTGTGCACGAACTTCCCTTTTATGTTTTCATATAATCTGTTTGTTTCTAACTGTGAGCTTGTGGCATATGCACCATTAACGCCATATATGTCCTCATCACCATCATTATCTATGTCAATGAATTTAGTAGTCCACGCCAAACCATCATCAAATCTCTTTCTTTCTCCATTTAAAACACCACCACTTATTAACACAGAACCTGGATTTCTGTATGAATCAGCTACTCTATCCTCGCCATCAATATCATCTTCCACCCTAAGTCTCAATAAATCGTCATACACACCAAAATCAATAATATTTTTGACGTTATACATATTTACCGAACTCTTTTCTTCAATCAAATATACCTTGTACGTGTTTTTGTTTATTTTCTTGTAAATTACATAATCATTACCACGATAATCGTTTATCATCTTGTAGCCTTCAACATTGATCCCATGAACATTAAAATTATCAACAACTGCACTAGGCAATTCTAATCCCCCCCTATCTAAAATTTCTCCCTCAAAATCACCAAAGTTGATTTCCCCCTTACTGCCCCATCTAAGGTTTCTACCAACTATAGAAACACACATATAGTATAGAGAATCATTCGCCACGCCATCACATTCATTTACCTTCATGTTTGCTATCGCTGCAATGGCCTTCCTTTTTTCAAGACAAAAATCAGATGGCTCTGCTGCACACTCGGACTTATCAATTAATGACCACCCAGCAATAAACATTGATACTTTGTTATTATTATTAATATATGCAGTATCCATCGACATAGTATCACTTGGAGATTTTTCTATCACCACTCTATCCAATAATCCACCAGTGCCATCATTTAGATAGCATTCATCTTGCATAAGGTCATTTCCTAAACATAAATCAATAAATGTGTCATTGTTTATGTCAGTCATCATCGATACGTTTGAATTTTTTGAGATTTTTATATTTTCCGCCTTTAAATTTTGCCTTAAAATCCACCCCTTTCTTTTTAATAAATTTGGATGTGCGAAGTTATAATTGTACCAGCCGGTATTGTTCGAAAAAGATCCTATAAATGCTTCCAAAACCCCATCCTGATTCAAGTCTCCAAAGGTGGCAGTTGAGTAATGCTCAGCATTCTCCCCACCGATATCAATCTTTATCGCCCTAAATATTCCATCGTTGTTTTCTAATAAAATCGGCTTACCAAATCGTTTTAATACCAGGATGTCCATATCATGGTCATTGTCATAATCATACGGATATCCACCCATAATATTATCCAAGCCAATCATATTTAATACGCTACTAGATACATCGACAAATCTCTCTCCACCAACATTTTTCATAATTATTGGTGTGCCAGTGGTATTTGCTATAAATATATCTATCCACCCATCGTTATTGTAGTCAATGGTTGCCACCCCGAATTTGTACATACCAACCGGTATTAAGTCTATTAGGTAATTATCGAATCCAAGCTTGTATTCTTCAATATCAATTTCAGCCACCATCATTTTTTTCTCTCCAGGCATGACTCTTTTACCTCCAACCCCACCAATCTCCCAATATTGGCTAAATTCGCCACTACCCACCATTGTTCTTGCTACATTCTCAATTGTAAAATCATCAGTTGATAATTTGCCAAACTCCTTAACCAAACCAGTATGAATTTGGTTTATTCTGGATGTGTCTTTTATCTCTTGCTTAAAGATGGAATCATATGCATAGGTAGTTATTACCGTGATTATACTTATTCCAAATAATAACCCATATGCCATCTTTTTAAATCCTGATTTGTATATGACCATAAACGGGTATATTGAAAAAATAGCCATCGACAAATTAAATACCATGGCGTAAGTTAATGGCACCCCAGCAGATATCATCATGCTGGTAAAAAATACGTCAAATGCAATAGGTACTGGTAGTGCTGTGGATATTAGTGCAATTAAAGGAATGATGGCTAGGTTTACCTCAGAAAAGATAAGATCCTCTGGCAGTAATAGTATTATTACCGAACCTAATATCCCCGCAAATATCATTAATGGGACTATTTTTCCAACATATTTTATTAGATCAATAGGTACCATAATTAAAAACTCCTTCACCAACATAATCTTCTTATGTTCGTTCGGCTCAAATTTATCTTTTGCCAGCAATACTACCCCCATCACTATCACAAAAAGCATCCACAGCCTTAGACCTACAAATTCCACAGGCAATAGCGAAAATGATATTGTTAGCACTATTGGATTCAATATTGGGGATGCCATTAATAATGGTATGTAGAATGCTTTCGGGAAATTTGATTTCCTAAAAGATTCTGAAATTGGCGTCGCACAATTGCTACATACGCCTAAGCTTGCACCTACAAACATCGCCTTTATCGCATTTTTTATGTTTGACCCGGATGGTTTAATATCTATCGTTTTTAGAGTGGTTATCACCCCAGCCCCAAATAGTATACCGAAGGCCATGCCCTGCATGTTTGTGAATATCCAATTGCCCGCCGTATATATGGCTTTAATGTAGAATGGCATGGTATCAACTATTACAAAGTTTAAATCAAATCCAATTCCGAATATATTGATGGAATTCATATTGGCCAATTTAGCACTTAACGCCGGATACCTTGATGTCACCCAAAATACAACAGCCACAGATAGCAAGTATATTAATCCTAGGATAAATGATTTGTTTTTAAACATCGCGTTTCTTTTTTATTTATTCAAACCCGTTTAACATAATAATAATAACAAGGGCTAGGGATGCAATTCCAAATATTATTTTTATTATACTCGCCGAGTCTTCTTGAAATGCAGTCCTTTTCGATAATGCCCAATTCTTATTCCTGCCAATATAACTACTTTCAGTTTCCCAATAATCTTTTTCACTCATTTTTCTAATTAATATTGCTTATTTTAAACATATATTTATTATATTGTTTTTATCCACACTTTTATCATGTCGCTCACGAATATAACCACAACGTCAATTACATTCCTGGAAACAGTAATTGCAGAGCTAACGGCAGAAGATAGTATGTTTGAAACCGCCAAACTCATTGATAAATGGTTCGAGGAATTGTTCATCAATAATAGTCATGAAGAAGATTTTGCGGTTGCATTCATTAATAAAAATTTCCCAGTAAATGACGAATATTTGGAGGAGATTGAGAATGGATTGTCATTCGTGGTGATGGAGATGTTTAAACTTAGCAAGGCCACTGTTTGGATGAAACTACTCGATTGTGAAGCCGCATATGAGATGTCAATTTCCTTTGAGCATTTTGTTATTTATCGTTCTCAGTTATTGGATATAAAGAATGCTGGCTTTTTGAGTACCGAAGAGTTGGTTTTCACGGAATTATTAATAAATATTTACAGCATCGCCATAGATAAATACTTATTCTTCGCCAATAAATTGGAAGCCGGGTTTTATGGAATTAATTATTCAACTAAACAGGTTTCTATAGGTGTTGGTACTAATCAAGGTGATGAAGAGGGCGTGCCGACAAAAGCTAATCGTGCTCTTATGCATATCTTCAATCAATATTTAGCAGTCGCAAAAAAAAGAAATTATGCACAGTATCTAGACGAAACCCAGGAGTTTATACATGATAGGTCTTGGCCATTCACCTATCATGCCGGCCTTTAATTTGTTTTATAATGAACTTTATGGTTCATAGATTAGCAAATTGTTTATTTCTGTTTAGCCTTCTCTAATGCATCAGCTACTTCTGGTGGCATGTAGTTTTCATCATGCTTGGCTAGCACTTCTGTTGCTACAAATGTACCATTCACCAATGAACCAGTGGTTATGATGCCCTGACCTTCTCTAAATAAATCTGGCAGGATGCCAGTGTATTCAATATTAAATTTATTTTTATTGTCCGTAACATCAAAGTTCACCTTCATGTCCACTCTAACAACACTACCTTTACCAACCAAACCACCTAATCTGAAACTCTTTCCCGTTGGCGCCTTGCCTTCTACCACTTCAGTTGGTGAATAAAAGTAATTTGTGTTGCTTCCTAATGCCTTTAGCAACAATGAAACTGATAGCACTGCCCCCACCACCAGCAACCCCACTAGAATCATTCTATTTTGTCTTTTAGTCATTAAATCATACCTTCCATCTTCCTAGATTCTATAATTACTTCTCCACACCAATCATCGCCACCACCCACTAGGGTTTTTAGCTCATCAACACTTAAGTCAGCAACATCGGCAACTTCTTTTATGCCACATTGCTCAAACTTATTAATTATAGAATCATCATTTATTAAATTTTCTAATTCTTCCCACTTTTCGGATTTATCCATGGCGTCAACTAGGAGAAAGTCCAAGGCTGTCTCAATTATTTCGTCCAAATTACTTATTGTAATGCCAATTTTGTCAAAACTTTCCTCACTATTAACCTCAGATATGCTACTTATGTCATCAAATCCACTTTCCACCAGTTTTCCAGCATCAACGCCATTGACTCCTAATTTTAATACAATTTCTTTAACCTTTTCTTCTTTTTTAACAGCTTGGCGTTCAATTAAGGCCCCTTTTCCTATAACCTTAGTTTTTACCCCAACAATTTTCTGAATTAAATCTACATTTATGCCACCCCGACCAATGGCTAATCCAATGCTGTCATCTTCGGCGATAATAATGCATTCAGTTTCGTTTAGCTCAATTTCCACAACAGCATCACCATCAGTGATGTTGTTAATCATGATATTGGCGTCATCATCCCACTGTATAATTTCAACAAACTCCCCACCAAGTTCTTCAGTTATGGTTCTGACTCTAGAGCCCCTCATACCAATACAAACGCCTACAGCGTCCAATCGTGGGTCTTTTGCCCAAACAACAACTTTAGATTTAAATCCAGGAACCCGAGCACAAGCTATGACTTCAATCGCACCTTCACCAATCTCGGGAACCTCCATGCTGAGCATTTCAACCACCAAGGCCTCATCAAGGCGACTTAAATAGATTTTGTCTTTCCCATTGTGGTTAGATAATTTAACTACGACACTAATTATATCCCCCACCCTAAATTTTTCTTTGGATATACAATCCCTAAAAGGCAATACGAACTCATCATCCACTGCCAGGCAGATATATGAGCTTTTATTAACTCTGTGTATCTTACAATTTATTACATTTCCAACCTTAGTTAGCATTCTTTCGAATTTATATTCTTCACTAACAGCTTTAACATGTTGAAATAATGCATTTTTTACAACTTGCCCACTAATCCTTCCAATGCCAATGTTTTCTATTTGTTTCCCACTTTCATCAGTAGTTATCCACTCACCAGTCCCCTGATTGATTTTAACATCATGACCTTCACCAAACTGCTTATCAGCAACTCCAATAAGGCCAAGTTCCAATCCTCGAAAAACATCACTTTTTAGAATATTCTTCTCATTTGATATAGCTTCAACCGTCAGTAGTATTTCTTTTGTATCCATTTCCTTCACAATATTTGTTTATTATTTGGATTAATTATACCCTATTTTTCATTAAAATATTATTTTTTCGCATTTTTTTCATATTTAGAATATGGTTGGTTATTATTTATTTAAAGATAAATTTAGGAATAATAATATGCCCCAAACGCCCACATCAGAATTCAAACCCACGTTAGATACTGTTATTAATACAGACGACTCATTCTTAATGGCATTCATAAAAAGTGCCATAAAAACCTACATAGATGAATCTGGAATATCCAAATCAGACATGGAACGTTTTGTAACTAATTATGTGACATTTGATAACGGGTTTCTAAAAGCTTCTGGCCCGGCTTTCCAAATGAAGGTTGTGGCCGAGGCTATTGAAACTTATATTTATGATAATAATATTCATAATGACACATTAGAAAAATTTATATTTGATTGTCAAAAGGCATATAGGCAAATATATGATCTTCCAACTTATAAATATTCCTCAGAGCATCTCCAACTAATCGGTAACGATTATAAGACCTATCTCTCACCAGTCGCATGGAGTGAGGATATTCATGTTACCATAGAGGATTTTGAGTGGCAGGGAATAATACAAGACTCCATCGACCTACCACAAACAACTTTTTTGGTACCAACAGTCAATTATGCAGAAATTGAGGTCGAGGATCTTAGTCCGCAATTGGCACTTAAGCACGCTGTCCAACTAGCAAATGAAGATGCGTTTGAGTATATTGGCGATGCCGAAATGCAGAGGGTTATAGCGTCTCAAGATATAGTCACCGGTAAAAATTCTTTCGAGATAGCTCCAGTGTCTGTTAATCCAATCGCAAATTCGGCCAACCCAGACAATGCAGAGGAAATAATCAGAAGTCACCCTAAGGGGCAGATGATATTTGATCATGTTATGAATGAAGCATTAATTATCAGAGACCAAAATGTTTCTAACTCCGATTTTGGAGATGTTAACCCAGATATTTATTTAGTAGATGAGTTTGATGATTATAACTCAGTAATTGCAAGTCAAACAAAGCAAACTCAACAAATTAAATTTATTACAGATATTATTCCAGCTGATATTATTTCTATTTTCGAAACCAGAATGGACACAGACGGCACATATAGAGTGGGTTATTCGGGTGTATTGACTATCAATCCGAATGATGAATCGGATAATTCTTGGTATTTAAAAACAGATAACTTCATTGATTTAATGAAGATCAGTGCACAGATTGAATATTTTAAAATAGAAAGAGAATTCGACAACGGCAATCTGGAAAATATCTATGAAACCCCAGTTTGCCCACATTCCTTGTATAAAAAATACGTCTCAAATACGGGAAAAGACCCCATTGATAAGCACCCAGATATTATGGAGAAATTCCATTTCCCAACAAAAAATCCATCAGATTATAAGCCTAACACCCTCGAAACTCTATTAAACTTCGCAAAAGCCAAAGAAAAAGACATTTTAACTGAGATGGATGAAGCCCTTGACGAATTTTCAGATAGTACCGGACAGACAGTAGAGGAATTACTTGCTGATGGTGATATCCATGAAACACAATCCATCCGTGATAAGTACGACTATCACCAAGGAAAGGCTTCAGCGATTGCCATAATTATTGATTATCTTTCAAATAATGATTTGCAAAAATCCCTAGACAGGATCCCAAAAATCGCCACAGAAACCCATGACCTACTATCCTTCCAAAGGAACCAACAGGGGCTAACTGGAGAGGATGAAATATACTCTATCTTCATGAAGGAACTTGATAAATTCTCGCTAACTACAGCCACCAAAAAAACCCCACAATTATAAACAGGAATCAAAAAAAATGGCAACAAGATCAATAATAGCTATACAAACCAATAACAATATTAAAGCCACCTACTGTCACTGGGATGGTCATCTTGGTAATGTCGGTAAAATCATCCAAGAAAACTACCAAGACGAGAATAAAGTTAATCAACTTATAGATTTAGGTTCTATTTCTAGTCTACGTTCTGAAATAGGAGAAAAACACCCATTTGATACCCCCTACGACCAAAAACTAACCCACGAAGAACTGGATCTAAAAAGAGAGGAACATGATGCCTTGTATGGACATATGACCACATTTTATAAGAGAGACAGGGGAGACGATGACGCTTCTTCTTTTTCTTATGATTCGCAAGAGCAGTTGCTGAATGATAAAAGTTATGACTCAGAGTTTATTTATTTTCTGGCGGATAGCGAATGGCAGGTTGCATCCCAGGACACAAACTGGGCGTTTAAATCTTTAACGTCCCAGTTAGAGGAAAACAATATCTCATTCGCACAACAACAACTCCCACAACTCCAACCGACATCCACCACTATTCATCTTGGTAAGATTGATGCAACTGGTAATGGAATTAAAGACAATGCAGTAGACATTAAGGTTAAGTTGGAAGATGGTAAGTTTACGGCATCAGGTTCTGTTTGGAATCGTTTAAAAACAGATATTAATTCCGGCGGACAAAATCTTGATGAGATTTTGGAGTATTTCCCTGATAATCCTACCGTGGCAATGATTCATACTATTTGGAAAAAACATCATTTAAATAACATGAACGCAGGCACACAATTCCAAGAAGATTTTCTAGCTGAGCATAAGGCTTCAGGAAATCTTAGCGTTGATGCTGATTATACCGAATGTTGTGATTTCTTACGTACGTACGGTTTTTATGAAGTGATGTATAGGGACGAGCCATATACTTATGGTTCAGCCTGGATTACCCAGGAAATTCCAAAAGAAATTGTGGATTTAACAATGGACATAATCCAAAAAAATGAACAGAAAATTAACAAAGCATTATCTTCCAAAAGCGCCGTTTGCCTTAATGATGATATTCACAATGCATTAAAAATATAATAGTAAATGACTGAGCCCTATATTTGTAATTTCTAATTATTATATTATTAACGCAATGGACCTGTATTATTGATAAAATAGTGGTATAATGTGGATTGATGATTAAATATTATTTTACTCATCTAAATAATATTATTAAAAAAACGGAGAATAAAAATGGTAAAAACAATTTTAACTGTAGCTACGGTAGCTGCTTTGGGTTTTTCTACAGCATCTATGGCTAGTGGCGAAGATACATATAACAACTTAGGTTGTGCAGGTTGTCATGGCACAAATGGTTCTGGCGGTTTCGCTCCTGAATTAGCTGGCTTAGAGGCATCATATATTGTTGCACAGCTAGAGGCATTTCAAGATGGCTCACGTGTTGACGGAACTATGAATGCTATGGCACCAATGGTTGAAGGCATGGAACAAGAAGTTGCTGATTTCTTAGCAGCTCAGAAGTAATAATTAGTTTTCTAGTTATTGAATAGGAGCCCCTTTTGGGGCTTTTTTTTCGTCTTTACAAAAAAATATATTTTTTTAACATTTAAATTTATTTTTTTCATTTTTTTATGTAAATTAGTTATTATTTAAGATATCAAAATATTTAGGAATTTACCATGGCCGACGATTTAAATTTAATTACAAACACAGACCTTCTTCAGTTAAAGAAAGACATTATTACTCTTAGGGAAGGATTATCAGACAACCAAAGCCTTATTTTCTATTATGATACTGAGACCGAAGGCCTAGCTTATGGTCAACGCGAGTTAGATATTGAGATAAAACGTAATCCATCCAGAGATAAGCAAATGGATAAAATCATTGAGTTTGGCGGTGTTGTAGCTATACAAACCGTTAATGATGATGCAACTAAAACTATTGAGCCTACAGATGTGGGATTTAGGAATTTCTATAATCCTAATTTAGACCGCGATAAAAATAAAGCCAGAGTTATGGATCAAATTATTGTCGATATTCATGGAACGTCATTTGATACATTAGAGGGTAAAGAGAATATTGTAGGCACTAACCAACGATTAGCAGAGCCAGCCCCTTCTTTGCACGCAATAATTCCTGGTTCTGAAGATTCTTATATTGAAATGACAATTGAGATATTGAATTTAGCCGATGAAAT
>JYMV01016324.1_pt1 | contig 16732 bp, 13 predicted proteins | sample 338911 | NCBI WGS metagenome assembly JYMV01 (sample SAMN03354496, study PRJNA234377) | hydrothermal vent metagenome | biome: Deep sea; feature: Hydrothermal plumes at the Eastern Lau Spreading Center, Western Pacific Ocean; material: Seawater | place: Tonga | collected 2009 | depth 2000 m m
CAAGGGAGCAGGAGGAATGCCGACAGCAGGGAGTGTCGTCGCCGATATCATCCGTGCTGCTCGTGGTGAATCCATCGCCACCCCCCGCTCCGGGGTCCTCGAACAGATCACCGATCCTGGCGAAATCCCGGTGAGGCACTACCTGCGCCTCGAGGTCCCGGACCGGCCCGGAGTTCTGGCGAGGGTCGCAGGCGCACTCGCCTCAGAAGGGGTCGGGATCGCGGCGCTCGATCAACCGGAAATCCTCGACTCGGTCGGGGAACAGGTACCGATCCGGATCATGACTCACTCCGTGGCGACAACCCAACTCGATGCCGCACTCGCCTTGCTCGATGAGGATCTTCGCAGTATCACCAGGCCGATACGAATCCGGATCGAGGAGTAAAGATGGCAGGAATCATCGAACGATACAGAAATCGCCTCCCGGTGACGGGAGATACCCCCGTGATCAGCCTCGAGGAAGGCTCGACCCCGCTGATCCCTGCACCGGCGTTGAGTGCTCTGCTCGGGGAAGATCGCCAGGTCTTTCTGAAGTTCGAGGGGCTCAATCCGACCGGCTCCTTCAAGGACCGTGGCATGACGCTGGCGGTGTCGAAGGCGATGGAGGAAGGGTGCCGCGGAGTCATCTGTGCATCGACCGGAAATACATCGGCCTCGGCCGCAGCCTATGCTGCCAGGGCTGGAGTCCCCTGCTGGGTGGTACTGCCCGCGGGCAAGGTCGCTGCGGGAAAACTTGCGCAGGCGATCGTTCATGGAGCCATCGTCATCCCCATCGATGACAACTTCGATATTGCCCTGCAACGGGTCATCGAGATCGCCGATGCAGAAGGCATCACGCTGGTGAACTCGATCAATCCCTACCGGATAGAGGGCCAGAAAACGGTCGCATTCGAGATCATCGATGAACTGGGCGGCGCACCGGCGACGCATTTTCTACCGGTCGGAAATGCGGGCAACATCACGGCAGCTTGGCGTGGCTACAGCGAGGAAAGAGAGACGGGACGTATCCAGGTTCCTCCCCGGATGATCGGTTGTCAGGCTGCTGGATCGGCACCCATCGTCACCGGCGCCGTGGTCGAGAACCCGGAGACGATCGCGACCGCCATCCGAATCGGCAACCCAGCCTCATGGCAGGGAGCTCTCGGAGCGATCGAGGAGTCCCATGGAGCGATCCTTGCGGTCGAGGACGAGCAGATCCTGGCCGCCTACCAGCACCTCTCCACGAATGAGGGAGTCTTCTGTGAGCCTGCCAGTGCTGCTTGCGTTGCGGGATTGTTGAAGCAGCATGAAGCGGGAATCGAAATCGCTCCTGCCGGGGCCACCATCGTCTGTACGCTCACAGGACATGGCCTGAAAGATCCTGAGCGCGCTGTCGATGGGACCGTACTTCCAGAGCCGATCGGCTCGGACCTCGATGCCCTGCGCCGGGCGATGGGATTATCATGAATCGCTCGATCATTCACGCGCCTGCTTCGAGCGCTAACATCGGACCCGGCTTCGACGTGCTGGCGCTGGCTGTAAATCTGGCCATCCGTGTCGAGTTGCAGGCTGCCGGAAGCGATGGTTTCTCGCTCGAGATCTCTGGTGAAGGGAGTGATTCCCTGCCGACTGATCGATCCCACCTCATCGTCAGCACCGCTGCAAAAATCGCAGGAGATGCCATCGAGTCGGTGGCCTGGAAGATCGAGAGCAACATCCCGATGGCACGAGGACTCGGATCGAGTGCCGCTGCGCACGCATGCGGCGTCGCGGCAGGGATTCTGCTACGCGATGGCTGCGCTCCACAGCCGGAGGAGGTGTTTCAGCGCCTCAGCGACCTCGAAGGGCACCCCGACAACGCTGCGGCATGTGTTGCAGGGGGGTTTCAAGCAGGGGGCCGAGTTGGAGAGCGCTGGACCCGCTCGCATCTGGCCATCGAATCTGCACCTCGGCTACTCACCCTGATCCCTGCAGTGGCTCTGGAAACGGTCCGGGCGAGAGCAGCGCTCCCCGAGCAATACCCTCGAACTGACGCCGTCGGAAATCTCCAGTCGCTGGCAACTCTCATCTCGGGTCTCGCCAGAGGCGACTGGGATGCGGTTCACCAGGGCTGCGTCGATCGCCTTCACCAGCCTTACCGTCTGCCACTGATCGCTGGCCTGGGCGATGCACTCGAATCTCTGCGCGCGACTCCAGAACTACGAGGAGGCTGGCTCTCGGGAGCAGGTCCGACCCTCGCCGCATTCATTCCCGACCCCTCCTCCGGAGCCGAACTCGCCGCCGAAGCGGTAAAGGTCCTCCAGGATGCCGGGGTTCCCTGTCGGGTACAGATCCTCGAAATCGATCCGCTTGGACTTCGGGTGGAGGAAACGCAATGACCCCCTCCGAACTGAACAAACCCGTCGTGGTTCTGAAATTCGGGGGCTCCAGCATTGCGACCCCGAACCTGATCAGGAATGCGGCCCAGCGGATAGCTCGCTGTCGGTCAGAACAGAAGCACGTCGTGTGCGTCGTGTCCGCCATGGGTGACACCACCGATCAACTCAGTTCGCTGGCCCGCGAGGTTTCCAGCAATCCCTCCTGCAGGGAGATGGATGTGCTGCTCTCCGCAGGCGAGGTCCAGTCGATGGCTCTGCTCTCCATGGCCCTGACAGAACTGGGTGTACCAGCGATCTCGTTGACCGGTCAGCAAGGCGGCATCCTGACCGATGACCGCCATGCAGATGCGAGAATTCTACGCATCGATCCTGCGCGAGTGGTCGAGTCTCTCCATGAAGACCATGTCGTGGTGCTGGCTGGATTCCAGGGCACCGACGAACAACTGGAGATCACGACACTGGGAAGAGGCGGATCCGATACCAGTGCAGTTGCCATGGCAGCAGCTCTGGAAGCGGAGCGCTGCGAAATTCTCACCGATGTGCCCGGAGTGTTCACCGCCGACCCAAGGCTGGTGCCCAGTGCGAAGCAAATTTCTACACTCAGTTATGATGAGATGCTTGAGATGGCCAATCTGGGTGCAAAGGTACTGCACGGCCGGTGCGTGGAACTCGCACGCCGTTTCCAGGTGCCGCTCGTGGTCGCCTCGGCGACGGAGGAACTCCCTGGTACAAGGATTGTCGGAAAGGATGAATCGATGGAAGAGGTTGTTGTCAGAGCGGTCACCGATGATCGAGATGTACAAAAGGTGTCGATACTGTCGGTACCGGATAAACCGGGGATCGCTGCCAGACTCTTCAGCGCACTCGGAGATCAGGGAATCAATGTGCGCCTGATCGTGCAAGCCCAGAGTCATGAAGGTCACAACGACATCACGTTCATCGTTTCAGGGGAGACCCTCATGGAGAAATCCAACCTGGAGGCGGTGGTCGATCAGGTCGGTGGCACATCGTGGATCGTCGATGACGATGTGGCGTTACTCAACATCGTTGGAGAAGGCATCCAGAGAGAACCCGGAGTCGCAGGAAAGATCTTCACCGTGCTAGCAGAGCAACAGATCAACCTCGATCTGATCTCCTCTTCAAATCTCGTCATCACCTGCGTCGTCAAGGAGAAGGACCTTGCCAGGGGTGCCAAAGCACTTCATGACGCGTTGATCGAGACTGACAACAACTGACCGATCAAGACTCCAGGTATTCCTCCACCGGAGGACACGAGCAAACCAGATTACGATCGCCGAATGCCTGGTCGACTCTGGCCACCGCTGGCCAGAACTTGTTGGACTTCTGATTCGATCCTGGATAGGCAGCCACCTCTCGCGAGTATGGATGGTCCCAATCGGAGGATGTCACCGCGGCAGCAGTATGAGGCGCATTGCAGAGTGGATGGTTGTCGGCAGGGAAGGTCCCATCTTCCACCGCCTTGGCCTCAGCATGGATACCCAGCATCGCTTCGATGAATCGGTCCAGTTCTTCTTTCGACTCACTCTCTGTCGGTTCGATCATCAAGGTGCCAGCTATCGGCCAGGACATCGTCGGCGCGTGGAAGCCATAATCGATCAATCTCTTTGCAATATCATCGACAGAGATCCCGGCACTCTGCTTGAGAATTCTCGTATCGATGATGCATTCGTGGGCGACCTGGCCATGTTCCCCCCGATACAGCACCGGGTAGCAATCCTGAAGCCGACTGGCCAGGTAGTTAGCCGACAATATGGCCACCTCGGTGGCCTTCCGCAGCCCCTCTGCGCCCATCATGCGGATGTAGGCATACGAGATCGGCAAGATCATGGCGCTACCGAAGGGGGCAGCGGAGATGGGACCGATCGCCTGTTTTCCACCTGTCTTTCGCTCCGGATGACCCGGCAGAAATGGAGCCAGGTGTTCTGCCACCGAGATGGGTCCCATTCCTGGTCCACCACCTCCATGAGGAATGCAGAAGGTCTTGTGCAGATTGAGGTGACAAACATCGGCACCGATATCTCCGGGGCGACACAGGCCCACCATCGCATTCATGTTCGCTCCGTCGAGATATACCTGAGCTCCAACTTCGTGAAGCATCTCGCAGACTTTCGAGATACTGGTCTCGAAGACACCGTGAGTTGAGGGATAGGTCACCATCAGTGCAGCACAACGATCTCCATGCTCTTCGATCTTCGACTCCAGGTCATCGATCGAGATGTTGCCATCCTCGTCACACTTGACGACGACCACTTCCATTCCAGCCATGGTCGCGCTTGCAGGATTGGTCCCGTGTGCTGACTGAGGAATGAAGCAGACGTTTCGATCAGAGTCTCCGCGCGCCAGGTGGTATTCCCGAATCACCATCAGGCCGGCAAACTCACCCTGTGAACCTGCATTCGGCATCAGGGAAACTGCGCTGAACCCCGTGATCTCCTGCAGCCAGGACTCCAGGCGATCAAATAATACCTGGTAGCCAGCGGATTGCTCCCTCGGCACAAACGGATGCAATCGGTTGAAACCCGGGTAGAGGATCGGAAACATCTCCGCTGCAGCATTCAGCTTCATGGTGCAGGAGCCGAGCGGAATCATGGCGGTGTTGAGGGCAAGATCTCTGTTTTCAAGCAGATGCATGTATCGAACAAGCTCCATCTCTGAACGATAGCGATGGAATACAGGGTGAGTCAGAAACTCACTCTTTCTCGCCAGGGATTCGGGGATCTCCGCACTACAACTGGCTGCCACCGCATCGAGATCAACGGAGCCGGCAGCGGCACCAAACACCTGCAAGATGGAGAGGATGTCCTCTCGCTTGGTGGTCTCGTCGAATGATATTCCGACCGAACCGTCGCCGTAGTATCGAAAGTTGCGCTGCTCGGCGATGCTGCGGTTTCGCAACTCCTCCTCTGAAACACCAACAGGCGTCACCTTCACGGTATCAAATCGAATCGCATCGACGACCTCATGGCCCAGGTCGGCGAGTCCCTTCGCCAGAATTTCACACTGAAGGCGCACTCGCTTCGCGATGGTCACGAGTCCCCTGGGCCCATGATGGACCGCATACATCCCCGCACAAACTGCCAGCAGTACCTGAGCCGTGCAGATGTTGCTGGTCGCTCTGTCGCGGCGGATATGTTGCTCCCTGGTCTGGAGCGCCAATCTCAGGGCGCCGTCACCGTGCGCATCACGCGACACCCCCACCAGCCTGCCGGGCAACTGCCGCTTGAATTTCTCCCGGGTCGCCAGGAATGCAGCGTGGGGTCCTCCGAATCCCATCGGAAGTCCGAAGCGTTGTGTCGAGCCCACCGCGATATCGGCTCCAGCAGCACCGGGAGCTCGCAGGAGTGTCAGTGACAGAGGATCTGCCGCGACCACGACCAGCGCATTTGCCTCGTGGGCACGGCAACAGATCCCCTCGAGGTCGAGCACCCTTCCATCGGTATCGGGGTACTGCAACAGCACACCGAAGCAACGCGCAGGAAAGGTGAAATCCTCGTGATCTCCGACAAAGATCTCGATCCCGAGAGGCTCGGCCCTTTGCTTGACGATCTCGATCGTCTGGGGGTGGCACTTCTCAGACACGAAAAACAGGTCCAGAGGCTCATCACGGCGAGCTCGATCCTGAATGCGATGACACATCGTCATCGCTTCTGCAGCTGCCGTTCCCTCATCGAGCATCGAAGAGTTCGAAACTTCCAACCCTGTCAGATCACAGATCATCGTCTGGTAATTGAGCAACGCCTCGAGGCGTCCCTGGCTGATCTCTGGTTGGTAAGGGGTATAGGCGGTGTACCAGCCGGGGGCTTCAAGGATCCCGCGCCGAATCACCGGTGGAGTGATGCAATCATGATAACCGTTGCCGATGTGAGAGCGGAATTGATCGTTACGGGATGCGAGTTCCTGCAATTCCGCGAGCGTCTCTTCCTCGGTTGCAGCATCGTCCAGTTTCAGGGTTCCCTTGAATCGAATCGACTCTGGAACGGTCCGTTCCAGCAGTTCTTCCATGGAGTTGACGCCGACCACGGATAGCATCTGCTCGATGTCTTGAGGTCTCGGTCCGATGTGGCGCTGATGGAACACATCTCCCGAGTCGAGCAGGTCACTTGCAGAACCAGACATTGCTAATCCTCCGGAACCGAGAGAAACGGAAGTAGCCCTTCGGGGGCCACGCTACCAGTCCCTACACTAGCCATCTGAGGAGGATGCGGCAACCAAACCGAACCCTCGAGGAGTAGCATCGGAATCGCTGTCTGGTTCTAATGCTTCGACTCAAAACCATGCTTGCGCCATGAGGAGGCCGATGGGAAACCAGATCTTCTGTCCTGCAGCACCTGACAACGAACCGATCCTCGATTACGCACCCGGATCTTCCGAAAGGGCGTCCATCGAGGGGCGGCTCGAATCGATGTGGAATGATGTTCCGGAGATCCCATGCATCGTGGGCGGCAAGGAAGTCTTCACGGGTAATATCCGTGAACAGCGCTGCCCTCATGATCATTCCAGGGTGCTGGCGCGATGGCATGGTGCCACCCCCGAGGTCGTGAAGTCGGCGGTCGATGCAGCCAACGAGGCCTGGGTCGACTGGTCGAGCGCTCCCCAGCAGGTTCGTTCAGCGGTGATGGAACGAGCCGCGCAATTACTCCGCGGTCCATGGCGCGATGAACTCAACGCTTCGACGATGCTGGGACAATCCAAGACGGTTTATCAGGCCGAGATCGATGCCGCCTGCGAGTTGATCGACTTCTTTCGCTTCAACAATCACTTCGCACTCGACCAGATCCCCCGTGAGCAACCACTGAAGAACCCCCAGGGAACCTGGAATCATGTCGACTATCGACCCCTCGAGGGCTTCGTGTACGCCATCGCCCCTTTCAATTTCACTTCCATCGCTGCGAATCTTTGCTGTGCACCCGTCTTGATGGGGAATACCGCTCTCTGGAAACCGTCGAAGACATCGATCCTCTCGAACTGGTATGCCTACAAGATGCTCGAAGCAGCTGGACTCCCTCCGGGAGTCATCAATTTCGTTCCTGGAGATCCGGTAGAGGTCACCGCTGCAGCACTTTCGAGTCCCAGTTTTGCAGGGCTCCATTACACCGGATCCACCGAGGTCTTCCGGCGACTCTGGAAACAGATCGGTGATCAACTCGAAAATTACCGAAGCTACCCGAGAATCGTCGGTGAGACCGGCGGTAAGGACTTCATCTTCGCACACCCTAGCGCGGATGTTGCTCCGCTGGTCACCGCAGCGGTGCGAGGAGCATTCGAGTACCAGGGACAGAAGTGCTCTGCAGCGAGTCGGATGTACATTCCTGAAAGTATCTGGCCCCAGGTGAAAGATCAGCTGGTGGAAGCAACTCGATCGCTGCCGATGGGGGATGTCAGAGATTTCAGGAACTTTGTCAGTGCCGTGATCGATGAAGGTGCCTACAAGCGTCTCCAGCAGGCGATCGAGGGGGCAAAAGAAGACCCGCAATGCCACATCATTGCCGGTGGCGAATGTGACGATTCTCAGGGCTGGTACATCTCACCGACGGTCATCGAATGTGAGGATCCTCGATCCTACTCGATGGAAACGGAACTCTTCGGTCCCATCCTCTCCGTGTTTGTTTACGATGATGAAGAGATGGACAGGTGCTTGGACCTTGTCGACAACACCAGCCCGTATGCGCTCACTGGTGCGGTTTTCTGCAGTGATCGGGTAGCCACGGATGCCATCTCGGAACGACTTCGCTACAGCGCGGGCAATTTTTATATCAACGACAAGCCGACCGGGGCAGTCGTGGGTCAGCAGCCCTTCGGAGGCGCCCGCGCATCGGGCACCGATGACAAGGCGGGATCGGCACTCAATCTGCTGCGATGGGTCGCTCCGAGGACGGTGAAGGAAAATTTCATGCCCCCGACCGCGCACGAATATCCTCACATGGGCTGATACGCACTCGACTGCTGAATCACGCGGCTGACAGTGCCAGGTCGACCTGCCGTCAGGAATTTCCGGCAGCCTCGACGATCCCCTCGCGTACCAGATCCGCGAGCCTCACGACCCCCCTCGGTGATCCGTCCTTTTCGAGAATCATCAGACAGGTGATCTCCTGCGCCCGCATCCGCGCCAGTGCATCGACAGCGAGGCAATCGGCTGCCACGGTTCCATCAGGAACCGCCTCCTGAGGCTCACGTCGACTCATCTTCCATGCCTCGGAGATCGGCAACTCGACCGGAGATGACGATCTCGTCAACAATCTGCGCAGATCCCCGTCAGTGAAGACACCGATGTATTTGCCATCCGAATCGACGACGCACGCCATCCCCAGACCCTTGCCACTCATCTCGACAAGTAGATCTGCCACCGACTGTTCTTCATCGACCAGAGGCATCGCATCCCCCTCATGGAGCAGGTCTTCGCAGCGAACCAGCAATCTTCGACCCAGGGCGCCCTCTGGATGAAGTCTGGCAAACTGCTCCTCGGTGAATCCTCGCGCATCGAGCAAACTCATGGCGAGTGCATCGGCTACCGCCAGTTGAAGCACGGAGCTGGTGGTGGGAGCCAGCGACAGCGGGCCCGCCTCTCCCAGCGCAGGAATCTCGACGACGACATCTGAAAGACGTGCCGCTGGAGAATTCGCATCTTCACAGATGCATATGACGGCACCTCCAACGCGGCGGAAGTGGCCCAGGAATCTCACCAGTTCCTCGGTCTGCCCACTCTTGGAAAGCGCCAACAGGATATCCCCATCGCCAACGATCCCCAGATCTCCGTGCAAGGCTTCGATCGGATGCAGGAACAGCGCCGGGGTCCCGGTGCTCGCCAGCGTGCCGGCAACCTTCTGCGCGATGCTGCCGCTCTTTCCGACTCCCGACACGAGGACTCGACCGGGAGCCTCGACCAGAAGTCGGACCGCCTGCTGGAACGCGTCCCCGAGTCCTGCAGCGAGCGACTGGAGCGCTCTCGCCTCCTGCTCGATCACTTCCCGACCTATCTGAAGGCTATCTGACACCGCGCAACTCCTCCCGGAGTGAATTGACCTGGTCCCCCATCGTGCTTCGGCAGGCCTGAACTCGCAAGGAAAGGCTAAAGGTTCGTGCCAGATCTGCCGAAGAAGGGGGAAGAAACGAAATTCCGTCGGAGGCGACCGTGCAACTGCCACCAGATAAGGACACAAAGCAGCCCATTGAGGCTACTTACGACAGATCCACTGATTCTCACACCGGCGAGTCTCAGTGGCTCGATGTGGTGAGCCACCCGGCTACCGAACTTCCGCCCAGGGTCCAGTCCGAGGCGATCCCCGCAACCTCCTCCCCTGTCACTGTATCACCGCTCCCCGAGGTGGTACCCGAACAGGGGCCAGAGATCTCGACAGATACCCTGCGGATCATCCTCATCATCTTGCTGACCGCTGCATTTCTGCTCGGTATGCAAGGGACCGCGGGAGAACACCAGGCGGTCAGGCTCGATTCCGCGACGAAGGTCCTCGGCGAATGAACGCCCGCGGCAGTTGAACTCCCTGCTGCCCCACAAGGCGATATCCGATGACAGGGCGGCGATTCCTCGCTGATCTTCCTCAAACTGGCACATTCACAGACAGCCTCCGGCCCATCCGAGCCGCCTCGCTCACCCTGCAGCGTGCTCTCCAGGCCACCACTGCGAGGGTTGCCGGCGACGCCTCGGTCCACCAGACTCTTCCCTGGATCACCACCGGGAGGAGTACCTGATGAGAAGGCGAGATTTCCTGCGACATGCAGCAGCTGCGGGGATCGGCTGCCTCGCCACCTCAGGCGTCCGCAGCCACGGCGGATCAGGCGACACGCCCCCCGGCTTCCCCGTCATCATCTCCACCTGGCCCTTCGGTCGAGAAGCCAATCTCCAGGCACTCTCTGTTCTGAAATCAGGTGGCAGCGCCCTGGATGCAGTGGAACGCGGCGTCATGACCGCAGAGGCGGATGAGAGCATCTCGACGGTGGGATACGGTGGCTTTCCCAATCGAGACGGGACCGTGCAACTGGACGCAGCCATTTTTGATGGCAGCACTCTCGACGGAGGAGCGGTGTGCGCACTCACAGGTCATCGTCATCCTGTGCAGGTCGCAAGAAAGGTGATGGAGAACTCCCCGCACCTGATCCTGGTCGGCGAGGGCGCCTCCAGTTTCGCCATCGCCGAGGGGTTCCCCCACCAGGAAACCCTCTCGGAAGCAGCCAGAGCCGCCTATCAGAAGTGGCGACAGAAGCACCCCGATGGCCAGGGAAAAGCGCAGGGCCACGACACACTTGGCCAGGTGGTGCTTGCAGCTAGCGGTAAAATCGCTGCCGCTTGCACCAGCAGCGGCATGGCGTGGAAACTACCCGGACGCGTCGGAGACTCCCCCATCGTCGGACATGGCCTCTATGCAGATGACGCGGTCGGCGGCTGCGTTGCCACCGGAGTCGGTGAAGAGATCTCAAAAGTGTGCGGCTCCTTCCTCGTCATCGAGTTGATGCGTCAAGGAGCTAGCCCAGACCAGGCGATCGGTGAAACTCTCGATCGTATCGCACGCAGACCCGGGCAAATCCCCTCGATCAGCGCTGCGTTCGTCGCGGTGGCCAGAGATGGACGACACGGCGCAGGAGCGATCGGCTCCGATTTTCACTATGCCATCACTCGAGGCACAGAGACTCAGGTTGTGAAGGTGAAACCTCGAAACAGGAAGGGGTGATCGATGTCGAACAAGCCCAAGGGTCCAGGAGTGATCGCAGCCGCTGAACCCCTCGCAGCTGCGGTGGGTGCCGACATTCTCAAGCAAGGTGGAAATGCCATCGACGCCGCCGTTGCCGTCGGTTTCGCCCTCGCTGTCACCTACCCTGCTGCTGGCAATCTCGGCGGGGGCGGTTTCCTTGTCGGCTCGATCGGGCGAGAGAGCAGCAGCGGAACCTCACAGGTGGCTCTCGATTTTCGTGAAGAGGCGCCCGGTGCTGCCACGGCAGACATGTACACCCTTGCGGCCGAAGCGGGACATCAGCAAGCCTCCCTCCTGGGCCACCTCGCCGCCGGTGTACCCGGTTCCGTCGCCGGGATGGTGACAGCGCTGGAGCGCTGGGGAACCATGAATCGCCGCCAGGTCATCGAGCCTGCGCTACTTCTGGCTCGCGATGGGTTCGAGATGACGCGGAGGACACACAGGATGCTCGCCGGATCCTCGACCCGTTCTCAGATGCGCCGCTTCGAGGCGACGGCAGAGGTCTTCTACCCCGGAGGGAAAGCGGTTGCCGAGGGGAGCCTGTTTCGCCAGGGTGACCTGGCGCGCACACTCGAGACCATCATCGAGAAGGGTATACCCGGCTTCTACGATGGCGAGGTTGCCGACCATATCGTCGTCGAGATGAAGCGAGGCGGAGGGCTGATTTCCACCAAGGACCTGCTCGATTACCGCCCGGTCGAGCGAACACCGATCCAGTTCGGTCAAGCGCAGGGGACCGCATACTCGATGCCCCCACCCTCCTCCGGAGGGATCTGCCTGGCACAGATGTCGACGATGCTCGATCGATTCAAGATCGTCGGCACCGATGCGGAATCCGCAAAACTGTATCACTTGCTGGCAGAGGTGATGAGACGCTCCTTTGCAGACCGAAACCAGTACCTTGGCGATCCTGATCATGTCGATTGCCAGCTGGGACTGTTGCAAGATCCGAAACGCCTTGCCTCACGCGCTGCCAGCATCCAACGATCCAAAGTTACAGCCTCCTCGGAGTTTCTCAGTGAAGAACCCACGGTCAAGGAGAGTGAACAGACGACTCACTACAGCGTCATCGATAAGCATGGAAATGGCGTATCCGTCACCACCACACTCAATGGCTCATTTGGCTGCAAGGTCGTGGTCCCTGGAACCGGATTCCTTCTCAACAATGAAATGGATGACTTCACTGCCAGACCCGGAGAACCTAACCTGTTCGGGTTGATCCAGGGAGCAGCCAATGCCGTTGCTCCTGGGAAACGTCCGCTCTCATCGATGAGTCCGACAGTACTGCTCGACTCCGCTGGCTCTGTCCATGCGGTACTGGGAACACCGGGGGGACCCACCATCATCACTAATGTCTTCCAGGTGCTGCTGGGGCTGACAAGGCTGGGGCTCTCTCCAGAAAGTTCTGTCACCGCTCCGAAGATCCATCACCAGTGTCTGCCCGATCAGCTCACCCTCGAGGCCACTATTCCTTCATCCACGGCAAGGACTCTTGAGACTTTTGGACACACGATTGCCCGCAGATCTGCGATGGGCGACTTTCAACTGATCGCCACTGCGCCGGGGAGAGGCCTTGTCGGTGTCTGCGATCCGAGAGGCGGCGGCGCAGTCTCCTATACGGATCGTTGATCGGTACGGATAGATTGTCAGGAAAGTCGAGTTGAGAAGTCTTTGCCCCCCGATACTAACAACGCTAACATTCAGGTGGTATTCCAACTCCCTGTGTATTGTTTGTGGAGTGGAGTCGCATCGACAAAAGTTGTTGAACAGTATTTTGCTCAAATTGTTCATACCTATTCATTTACGGCTCGCCGGCTCGGGCTTGAGTATCGGCGGACTGGGCGCCTCGGAGTCTTGTGCTCCCATTCGGAGGGATGGTGTTATGCGTCCTCTAGTTCTAGTTCTTACCACAGTAATGCTGCTGTTAATCAGTAGTATCTCGACCGCACAACAGTCTTTGACCATCGGTAGCACGGACATCCTCGGTCTTTCTGAGGTCACCGTAAGTGTCACACTGGATGCCACGGCTGACGTTCAGGGTTTCGTGCTCGCCATCGGGTATGACGACTCCCTGGTGACAGCCACCGGGCTCTCCCCCACGGGAGTTGCGTCAACTGCAGAATTGCAGGTCCCGGAGATCCTCACAGGCGGTGCGACACTCGGAGTCGTCATGGATGCGAATCCTCCCTACGGCGGAAGTATAATTGCTTCCGGCACCGGAATAGAGATCGCCATCCTGTCGATCACTCCAAAAGTGGTCGTCACTTCAGACACCACCACGATGCTCACCTTTGCCGATGGGACTCTCAATAGTCCAGCATTGAGCAACATGATCGTTCAGGGAGGCCTCTCTGTTGGTGCAAGTGAAGGACTGGGTCTGATCAATGGCACTCTGACACTGGTCGAACCTCCCCCGGCATCGATGACGATGGAGGATGGTTCAGCTGCTGCTGATGGACTCGGAACCACCGGAGATTGTCGAGTGTTGCTCGATAACAGCATCGGTGGAGTGCAGGGTTTCGTCACCGCGGTGACGCATGATCCCGCCATCGTCACCCTTGAATCGATATCCACTGGTTCTGAAACAGATGCGGCGAATGCCGAGTTCGAGATGCCAAACCTGTATCCCGACGGCGGAACCCTCGGAGTAGTCATCGATTTTACCTCGCCTTTTGATGGCCAGACAATTCCGATGGGAACTGGGCTTCACATCGCGACCTACACATACTCCTGCAACAACTCGAACATCTTCGTGTTGGGAGATCCTGGTGGAGAACCTGCCGCAGAGACGAGCGCCATCGACCTCGCCGATGACACCCTCGGCGAACCTCGCCTGGACAATGTGGTCGTCGTCGCTGGTCTGTCAGTCTCGCCTCTTCTCGCTGGTGGCACCTTCACCTGTGAGCCAGTCGGTGTACCTGCCGAGGACACGACTCTCTGGATGGAGACCGAGTTCGACGAGGGCTCCGGAAACTACGCCTATCACGGCCAGACAGGAGACCTGTGCTTCTTCTATGCCGACGAGGACGATTACATCCAGGGCTTCACCTTCACCGTCTGCTACGACTGCCATCTGACGATTCATGAGGACTCCTGGGAGTTCAACGGATCGATCCTGGATCAGGTCGGTGTCGAGTACACCGCTGTACAGGTCGATGACGACCCCGATGACGGAGACGGTTGCGAACTGATAGTCGCGCTACTGCTCGACGCGCTGCCGCCATTCGAGGGCCAGACACTTCCGCAGACGATATCCACCAGCGGTAACTCCGCAGATGGGCGACTGTTGGTCGGAAAGATGCGAGTCACCGTCGATATGGATGCTGAGTGTAACGAGGACCAGTTGATTGAATGGTGCAACGACATCAACGGTAACGGTAATGTCACTCTCTACAACAACGTGGTCATCAACTTCCAATCGATCCAGACGTTCGAACGAAATGACTCACTCGTGCATGTCGTTCCTGAAGAGATCTTCCAGCGTGGCGATTGCAACAGCGATGACACTGTCGATCTTGCTGACACCGCAACGATGCTCGGGAATCAGTTCAATGGTCACCCGATTCTCTGTCCTGATGCTTGTGACTCGAATGATGATGGTCATCTGAACATGGCGGACGCTGTCCACCTGCTCAACTGGCTCTTCAAGTTCGGAGACATTCCGCCGGCACCAGGCCCCCTCGAAGACGGGCCGGATGCTACGCAGGATGACACACTGCCAGTGTGTGACAGCGACGACACGAACTGCTAGGACAATGGCTTGACGGAGTTGGGAGATCCGATCTCCCTTGTTGAGAATCCGCCAGCCTCGGCTTTCGTCGCTGCCCCTCCCTCCGAGGGCTTCGACAGTCGCGCTACTGGAACTCGTGATCGAACAGAAGATCGTGAAATCGGTGACTGACAACTCCGGAAGAGTTCAGGGGCTCTGCGATACGAGATCGCAGAGCCCCTTTTTTCTTGCCTCGCTTGCCTTCCCTGCTGATTCCTTGCTCGAAAGCACTGCTGGTATCATCCTCTGGGGCAATACTCACGGAGGCTCATGAAGGCAATCCTGTTCGATCTGTTCGGCACGCTGGTTCCAAATCTTCCAATGGAAACATGGGAGCAAAGCAGTGACTGCATCGCAGCGGCTCTTGATGTCGAGTGCGACTTGTATCGAAGATTGTGGAGTGCCCGGTTCAAGGACCGCATGATCGGGACGATCCCCGACGGGGATGATCAATTTGATTGCTTGCTCGAGGAAGCGGGTGTGGACACTCCCCTCGTGAAACGCAGGGACGCTGCCAGGATTCACCGCAAACTGCTGAAAGATGTACTGATTCCAAAACCCGGAGCCTGCGAGACTCTCGATCAGCTTTCAGACCAGGGAGTCAAACTGGCGCTGGTCACGGATTGCTCGACGGCGGCGCCTGAATTGCTCGACGAGTCACCACTGGGACGGTACTTCCAGACTCGATCCATCTCTGCCTTCCTGGGGGTTCGGAAACCGGACGCACTGATGTACACCCACTGCCTGGAGTCACTTGGAATCCCCGCAGGAGAATGCATGTATGTTGGCGATGGGAACTCCGAGGAACTGATCGGTGCCAGAGAATGCGGACTCACCACCGTCTGGGTCGACAATGGTCTTCAGCAGCACTGGCACGAGCGATTCGCACCTGACGGAGATCACACCATCCACTCCCTGGAGGAACTGCTCCCTCTCATGGACATTCTCGATTCTCGGACGGCAAGATAAGGAACTACAGATGGAGAGAGTCTCGATTGAAACCGGCTCCGACCCCACGGCGGCAGTGATCTGGTTGCACGGTCTCGGTGCCGATGGGCACGATTTCGAACCGATCATCCCTGAGTTGAACCTCGAAGCAGTCTGCGACGTGAGATTCATATTCCCCCATGCCCCGGTGAGACCGGTCACCATCAACAATGGCATGGTGATGCGTGCCTGGTACGACATCCTGGAGATCTCCATCGAGCGCAGGGTCGATGAAGCGGGAATTTTCGAGAGCGCAGAGATGATCCAGCAACTGATCGATGAGCAGTTACAGCTGGGGATTGCACCGGAGAGGCTGATCCTGGCCGGTTTCTCCCAGGGTGGTGCCATGGCCTACCATGTTGGCCTGAGACAGCAGCCTCCACTGGGGGGACTTCTGATCCTCTCTGCATACCTACCTGTGCCGGATGCTCTCGAACTTCTCGATGATCGGATCCCGAGGAGCACTCCGGTACTCTGCTGTCACGGCGAACTCGATCCTGTGGTTCCCATCGCTCTGGGCGAATCATCGGCAAGAATGGTAGAGCAAGCCGGATGGCCACTCCAGTTCAGAAGCTATCCAGCCCCACACTCGCTTCACCCAGACGAGGTGGAAGAGATTGGAAAGTGGCTGGCAGAACGACTGGCGTGATGCAGACCAGTTGATCCTGTCCGTGACCCATGAGACAGAAGAGAGGATCCGCGGGTATTTGAGTGGCGCATCGCTTTTCGGCCGGATCCTGTTCGTGATCGCCGAGAAAAAGCCAGGGTAGGGTGTCTGCGTCGAGCGGCTCCCTTACAATCTCCCCCGGTTCGTTCACCCCCGAAGGAGAGTCATGAGTTCTGAAACGCCGAATATCCACATCCTGGGTCGTCCTGTCACACGCATCGGAGTC
>JYMV01029172.1_pt1 | contig 16730 bp, 11 predicted proteins | sample 338911 | NCBI WGS metagenome assembly JYMV01 (sample SAMN03354496, study PRJNA234377) | hydrothermal vent metagenome | biome: Deep sea; feature: Hydrothermal plumes at the Eastern Lau Spreading Center, Western Pacific Ocean; material: Seawater | place: Tonga | collected 2009 | depth 2000 m m
GAGGGTTGTTCTCAGATCTGCGGTCCGGTCGCCAGTCTGCTTCCGAGCATGGAACGAGGTCGAGTCGATGCCGAGGACCTTCCGCGCCTCTACATGGGAATGCAGATGGTGCGAACTTTGCTCGACAACGCACACCGCCTCACCCCGCGACAGCAACATGTGGTTCGCCTTTACTACCGCGAATCGCTGATGCAAAAGGAGATCGCCGAGCGTCTCCAGGTCACTCAGCAGGCGGTTCACGATGCGCTCTCCCGAGCCCGCCTTTCAGTCGGACGCTGGTTCAGGGAACACGCTCGTGAGGCGTCCCACCGGTCTAACGGCGATTCAACCCGCGCCAATTTCTGAAGACGGGTCCGCCCATTCGCCCCTCCCCACAGGCCCGACGGGACTTCCAACCGCCACAGTTGCAATCCCTCCACCCCCCCTGGAGCATTTCCAGCAGCCATCGGCCAGGATTCCGGCTCTCTCCAACGGGTTCAGATCTGTTCCATTGGCAGAATTGACAGGACCGAGAAGGCGGATAGAATTCGGATGGAGCCCGAGACCCCCTTCGACGAGGGGAATTCTCGAATCCGTCCTCGGGAAGCAGTCCCCGGAGCATTTCTGTGGGATGCCCGCCTCCCTTGGGCACAAATGGTCTGATCGCGCTCAGCAATCAGAAATCGCCGGGCAATCTGAAATCGCCGGTTCACTCGCTCGTGGAATCTCGAGTCTCCCCGGCAGTTCAGGATTCTCGGAACATCTCCGGCCCGATCTCCCCGCGGGGGATCGGGAATGATCGCGCGGATGACACCTGGCTTTCAACGCCTGGTGTTCATCGTCTGGAGCCGTCACGGCTGGCCTCGATGCGAGGCCCAGGCCTAGAAGGAACGTCATGTCCGGCCTCATCCCCAAGTTCAGAGATGTCAGCAAGAAGTCGTTGCGCACCGTCGCCCTCTGCGGTTTCCTTGCGGTCTTCCTCGGACTGGCACTCCCGCAACACATCCGCGCGGCCCTCTGCGTCGGCAGCAATCTGCCCTATGGCAGCTGCTATCTTCAGCTGGGAAGCTACCCAGGGGAGTACCCCTTCGCCATGACGATGATCAACGTCGAAGAGAAGCTCGCGGTCGCAGACCTCTACAGCGGAGTTTTCTACAAGTTCGACCCCTCCGACCTCAACTCCGGCTCGGAAGCTGTCTTCGGTCCCCTCGGTCCAGCGACGTACACCGGCGTGACCTACCACCCTGGAGAGAACTCTCTCTACTGGCTGGTCAAGATCGCCCAGGAAACCCGGCTGGTCAAATCCAGCAACGGAGGCAACCAGATCGCGGGAGGGTCGACCACCCTGACAGTCCCCCCCGGAGGCTACCTCGCCGGACTCACCTGGAACGAGTCGACGGGCACCTTCTGGACCAATGACATCGAGAACGACGTCTACCTCGAATTGACCATCGATGGAAGTTTCACCGGCAACGAGATCACCAGCCCCGGGACCACCACCTTCGGCGGCCAGGCTCACGGCATCGGCCTCACCGCCGTACACCAGCCCGCCCCCGAGGACACCTGGTTCCTCGACCTCCCCTACGGCACTCCTGCCGATGGCCAGGCGAGGAGGGTGACACGGGTCCGGACCACTGGCGAGGAGTTTGGACTCTTCTACGAACTGGGTTTCGACAACGAGCTCACCGGCTGGGTCACAGGTATCGCCTGGACCGCCAACGGTTCCAACGGCGGCCCGTCGGAGTTCCTCGCTGACCTCGACAACAATCGAATTGTCGAGGTTCCTGTTCTCGACCCCAACTCCCCGAGCATCATCGGTTTGACCTGTTCAGCGGACAGCCAGAACTCCGTCACCCTCTCGTGGACCAACCCGGTTTCCTACGACACCATCCAGATCTTGCGCGAGGGCCAACTGATCGCAACCTTGCCGAGTGGAGTCGACACCTTCATCGACGACAATCTCGACAGCGACAGTTTCAGTTACTCGGTCAAGCCGATTCCCGCGTCCGGCAACAATCTTCCAGCGGCAGGCTGCAACGTGGTCGTCGGCTTCGGCCGTCTGATCAACTCTGCCCCCCATGTCGGAGGGACTCCCCGGGCGATCACTGCCGTCGAATCCATCGGGCTGATTCTCGTCGCCGATGCCAACGCCCCGACCGTTTCCTGGTACCAGAAGGACCTGGTCGCCTCGACACAAGGGGACGCCCCCTTCACCAGTGGAGGGACCGCGGGAGTCGCCTGGAACTCCAAAGATGACACCCTGCTCTGGTTGGGTGACGCCAGTTCCGAACTGATCCTCACTGACATCGATGGCACCATCCTCTCCGGACCGGTCACCCTCGCATCACCACTGGGCGGAGTCCTCGGAGGAATCACCTACGACCCCGGCATCGACTCCGACACCGGCAGTTACATCGGCGTCGATCGCAGCAACGGCGTCTATTTCGGCTTCAACGCCGACGGCAGTTTCACCGGCATTCAGATCTCCTTCCCGACGATCGGTGTTGAAATTGCCGAATTCGCCTACGGCCTCGCCACCGTCGGCGACCCCGAGAACCTGGTGATCGACGTTGCCGTCGGATCTTCTAGCAACGGCGCCATCGACAGGGTGATTCGCCTCCTCAACGGCAACTCTTCCGGGTTTGAGTTCGACTTGCTCCCTTCGACACTGTCGGGAAGCATCGGCGGGATCGCATGGGCTCCTGTCGGTTCGATCGGCATCTCCTCGGAATACGTTGTCGGAATCGACACCCAAACGATCTACGAGCTCTCCCTCGACCTCAGCAACTCCGGCGATGACTTCCGTCGCGGAGACTCCAACCTCGACGGGGCTCTCAACCTGGTGGATGTAACGAAGACCCTCCTCTACCTCTTCGGCGGGGGCACCACTTCCCTGGATTGCCTCGACAGTGCCGACAGCAACGATGACGGTACTCTCAACATCAGCGATGCCGTGGCCCTCCTCGACTACCTCTTCTCAGGCGGAGAGGCACCACCTGCCCCGACCGGAAGTTGCGGGGCCGACGACACCGATGACGCCCTCACCTGCGAGGAGTACACCGGCTGCTAGGCATCCTGACGGAACCAGCATCGAAAAGAGCCCGCAGCGCCGACTGGCGCTGCGGGCTCTTTCTCATCCGATGGGGAGGCTTTCACCCGGGGGATCGCGGTGCCCCCTCAGGGTTCCAGCGCCTCGACGAGTTTCGGCAGGGAAACGTCGAGGCGAAAGTCCACCGATGAATGGTCATCGTCGAACTCCTCGTAATGGTGGGGGATATCCTCTCTCTTGAGCTTCCGAGCGAGGATTCGAGCTCCATGGTGGAGGTTGTATTGATCCCGGCTCCCGCAATCGATGTAGAGGAGCCGCAGCGACTTGAGAGCTTCGGCTCGCTCCTCGACCAGTTCCACCGGATCGTGGCGAAGCCAGCGCTTCCACCGCTCCTGGTCGACCTCGCCAGTCTCCAGATCGAAGGGTAGATGAAAACCGAGTGGTGTTTCCGGGTCGGGATCGTAAGTCGCAGCCATCGCCACCGTCATCAGAGTATGGATTTCGCTGCCGTTGTGCTTCTGCTTGGCCCTGAAATGCTCGAGGAAACGTTCGACAGAAAGGCCGTGGCGACGCAACTGGTCGAGAGCCCGGGGAAAGTCGGGAAGGTAGCCGTACTGAAAGTACATGTCGCCGCTGTGGCAGGCCACCGCACCCCAGGTTCCAGGGTGGAGAATGCCGTGCATCAGCGCGCCGTATCCCCCCGATGACTTCCCGAACACTCCCCTTCCGTTGCGGCTGCCGGTGGTCCGGAAGCGTTCATCGACCATCGGCACCAGTTCCTCCACCAGGTAACGAGCCCACGGTCCGATGGCGCTCGAATCGATGTACTGGTTGCCACCGAGGGAGGTGAAGCAGTCGGGAAGAACGACGATGACAGGATCCATCGTGCCCTTGCCGATCAGACGATCGAGACGTTCGGGTAGGTTCTCGGTGAAAGGCTTCCAGGACAGATGGCCGAGGCCGGAGCCGGTGTATCCGGCGAGAGAAAAAAGGACCCTGTAACGGGTCGAGCCCGCCTCCTCGTACCCGGAAGGGAGATAGACCGCCACCTCGCGAGTGGCCGGGTCTCCCAGGGGGTTCCCCTCGAGAAGATCGGAACGGTGCTGGATGACCTCGACACGGCCCCGATCACCTTCGAACCGCCTCATCGCCGACCCTCCTGCCCGAGCCCCTGTTCTGAACGCCACTTGCCGGTAGAATCCCACACTCGGCCCCCCGAGGCAAATGCCCGCCTCTGGATGCGCTCCGCGCGAAATTACGGAAAGAGAGTGCAGGATGACCCAACAAACCAGTTGGCCGCGCCGCTACGTCGATGGAGCCTTCGAAGCCAAGGACACTGCTTCCATCGAAGCAGTTTTCGAAGAGCTTCTTGCACGTTCCGTCGAGGAGGTGGCTGACCTTGAACAGTGGACGAGGGACTATAGCGAGTTCTGCTCCTGTGTAGCCGAGGAATCTGACCGCAGGTACGTCGACCACACTTGTTACACCAAGGACCCCGAAATCAAGGCTCGCTACATCGAGTGGATCGAGATCTTCCAGCCGCTCCTGAGAAAGAAGGGGTTCGAGATCGAGAAGAAACTGGTGGCCTCACCAGCGATCGAACAACTACCCCCTGATGAGTTCGCCACGATGATCCGGTCGACCCGGAATAGCGTCGAACTCTTCCGTGAGGAGAACATTCCGCTGCAGACAGAAGAAGATAAACTGCAAGCGGACTACAACGAGACGATCGGAGCGATGGAGATCGATTTCGACGGTGAGGCACGCACCCTCCCGTACATGGGACGGATTCTCGAGGAAACAAACCGCACACGCAGGGAGAGTGCCTTCAGGGCGATCTGGGATCGTGTCCTCCAGGACACCGACAAGATCGAGACGATCTTCGACGCCCAGATCGAGCTGAGGGCGAAGATGGCCGGGAACGCCGGCTTTTCCGACTACCGCGAACTGCGGTTCCGCCAGCTGGAGCGTTTCGACTACACCCCCCAGGACTGCGCCGACTTCCACGACTCCATCGAGAAGGTGGTCGTTCCGCTCCTGGCGGAGAGACAGCGACGTCGACGGACAAAACTGGGGCTCGATGAACTTCGCCCCTGGGACATCGGAGTCGACGTCGAGGGACGCCCCCCCCTGAGGCCCTTCGAGGAAGCAAATGATCTGGTCTCCGGTTGCCGCACCATTTTCGGTCGAATCGACAACAGCCTCGGGGAGCATTTCGACGTCCTGATCGATGGGGAACTTCTCGACCTCGAGTCGCGCAAGGGAAAGGCCCCCGGCGGCTACCAGTGCAATTTCCAGGAGTCGAGAAAACCCTTCATCTTCATGAACGCTGCCGGCAAGCAGGGAGACGTCGAGACGTTGCTTCACGAGGGCGGACACGCCTTCCACAGCCTCGAGGCGCGACACCACGACCTGATCTCGAACCGCGATGCGCCGATCGAGTTCTGCGAGGTGGCGAGCATGGCGATGGAACTCCTCGGAACCCCACACCTCGACGTCTTCTACGAGAACGAGGAAATGGTGAGGCGAGCGCGCATCGACCATCTCGAGGGGATCATCGCCCTCTTCCCGTGGGTCGGGATGATCGACTCCTTCCAGCACTGGATCTACACCCACCCCAACCACAGCCGCCAGGAACGAATAGAGCAGTGGCTGTTGATCATGAATCGCTTCGGGACAGGAGAGATCGACTGGTCCGGGCTCGAGGAGATCCGTGCTCGGAGATGGATTCGCCAGCCCCATCTCTTCAGCGTTCCCTTTTACTACATCGAGTACGCCATCGCTCAGTTGGGGGCCCTTCAGGTGTGGCGCAACTACCGCAACGACCCGATAGAAGCGGTTCGTATCTACCGCGAGGGACTGTCCCTCGGAAACACCCGACCGCTGAAGGAACTCTACGAGAGCGCGGGTATCCGTTTCGATTTCTCCCGTGAGAATCTCGAGGAACTGATCGGCATCGTCAGCGACGAGCTGAAGTTGCTGGAAGGATAGAGTTCGATGGGCTAACTTCGATCGAGGATCCCGGTAAGAGGATCCCGGTAAATTTAGAGAGGGCCGAACGATGAAATTCAATCTGAAGATGTCTTGCTGGTTGTGCTGCCTGCTGGTGGTTTCGCTCTGTCTGCCGGTAGATGCCATCGGGCAAGATGGAACCGACAAGCCAAAGTCAGGCGAGAAGGAAGTCAAGAAGCCCGCTGATGATGCCGCCATCGAGCAGGTCAAGGGCTATATCGCCGCCCAGACGAAGGCCGGCAAGATCAACAAGAAAGTGCCGACGTGGAAGACACGCCTGCCGAAGTTTCCAGACGTGAAGTTCACCCCTTCCAAGAACTACAGCTGGAATCTGAAGACGAACAAGGGCAACATCTCCATCAAGTTGCTCCCAAAGACCGCGCCGAAACACTGCGCCAACTTCCTCTACCTGACAGAACTTGGCTTCTTCGACTCGCTCAAGTTCCACCGGGTGATCACTGGTTTCATGGCCCAGGGCGGCTGCCCCCTGGGTAACGGAACGGGAAACCCCGGATTCCGCTTCTCCGGTGAGTACGATTCGAACGTCAGGCACACCAAGGGCGGGCTTCTCTCGATGGCAAACGCCGGCCAGGGAACCGATGGCAGCCAGTTCTTCATCACCTTCAAGGCGACCCCCTGGCTCGACGGCAAGCACACCATCTTCGGCGAGGTCACCGAGGGGATGGAAACGGTCCGGGCGCTTGAAAATTCCGGCTCACCAAGAGGGACTCCTCGAGAGCCACTTTCCATCGAAAAGGCCTGGATCACCGTCAACTGAACCGTTCAGCTCGAGAAAGGAAAGATCGTGACTGAAGCCACCGCCCCCATCACCACCATTCGCTCTTTCGTCGATGAGAAGATCGCCGCTGGCGAGATCAACAAGGAGAACGACAACTGGCGCAGCACTCTGCCAGTTTTTCCAGAGGTCGATTTCTCCAAGGATTGCTGCTTCACCTGGGTCCTCGACACTTCCCATGGAGAGATCAAGGTCCGGCTTCTGCACCAGAATGCCCCGCGCCACGTGGCGAACTTTCTCTACCTGACAGAACTGGGATATTTCGACGACCTCAACTTCCATCGGGTAATCCCTGAATTCATGGCTCAAGGGGGTTGCCCCCAGGGCACCGGCACCGGCGGTCCCGGCTACCAGTTCTCCGGAGAATTCGACGGTAACGAACACCATAACCGCGCAGGAATTCTGTCGATGGCAAACGCCGGGCCTGGAACGGACGGCAGCCAGTTCTTCCTCACCTTCGCTCACACTCCCTGGCTCGATGGCAATCACACCATCTTCGGGGAAGTGGTCGAGGGCATCGACAACCTCAAGGCCATCGAGAAACTCGGTTCCCCCGACGGCACTCCGTCAGAACCGATCATCATCTCGAAGGCGACCATCGAGGACGTCTAGAGGAGCCGCGGGGTCAGTTCAACTCGGGATCGAGGGGCATCTCTGCCCACAGGGCGTAACCGCCGCCGAGGCGACGGAGTGCAACACCCCACATCTCCGGGGCCTTGTTCTCGAAGAGCAGATCCGCGTCCCCATCGGCAACCACCCACGAGCCCTCAGCCAGTTCTCCCCCCAGCTGGTTCGATCCCCAGCCGGCATAGCCGAGGAAGAAGAAATAGTCGCCGGAATCGACGATGCCGCTCTTGAGCAGGTCTACGGTGCATTCGAGATCCTTGGGAAAGTTCAATCCACCGCTCAGTTCCATCACCGGTTCATCGGCATTTCGCCCACGTCTCACCGCCAGCAGGCGACTGGTTTCCATCGGCCCGCCGAGGCGGATCCAGCGCGAGCCTCCATCATCCTGAGCGAGGGTAGAGAGAACCTCGGAAAGGGGAACCTCGAGGGGGCGATTGAGAATCAGACCCAGAGTTCCCTCCTCGTCATGATCGCAGACGAGGATGACCGACCTGCGGAAGTTCCTGTCGAGGAGTTTAGGAGTGGCGATCAGAATCGAGCCGGGAACGATTGTGTTCAAGAAGGGCCTCCGGAGCGGAAGATATCATCTGCCCGGAATGGATTCGAGCCTCGAGGGGAGACAAGGAAGGGGAGAAGAGCAGCGAGGGAGGTGAGGTCGATCCGGTTGTGGTAGATCACAGGGTCGATCAGTGCCCTCGGTCCCCCATCCTTGTAGTCCTGGAATCTGAGCGGCGCTTCTCTCCCCGGGACATCGATGGCCCTTCGCTTCTTGGCGAGGAGATGCTCCTCAGCGCTCACGAGGCGGCAATCCGGCCACCGGTCCCGGTAGCGCTTCCTGACCAGGGGGAGCAGATCGATGGAGCGTATCCCCTCGCAAATTCTACCGATGCCATGCCAGCGGAGGCGACGCTCGATGAAGGGAAGGTCGAAGGCATCGCCGTTGTAAGTGACAACCGTCGGTCGTTCCTCGATCGCCGCCAGGATCTTTCGCAGCACCTGCCCCTCCTCGACCACGTCCTGGCAGTACCACTGCCTCAGCCGGAAACGGTCTCCCTCCCGATGGAGAACCCCGGCGAGAAAGATCCGCGCACCTGCGCCCAGACCGGTGGTCTCCAGGTCGAGGAAGAGGAGATCCTCTCCGAAGCCCGAAAGAGTCAGAAAGTGATCGCAAAAGTGATCACTCGAAGCCGAGGCAGGATCGATCACTTCATCGACATCGAGTGCCATCTCCCCGAGAGGTCGATCGGTCACCGGCCGGGCACCGCTCCCGGGTGTGAGACGTTTTCGCAGCGCTTCGATCCGGCGACGCAAACTCGAGATTTCCACACCCCCTGGCCTCGAGTTCATCGTGACCTGCTCTCGCCGGCAGGGCGTGCCCTGGAGGTCCGCATGCCCCTTTCGATGCCAACGATCGCCTTGCGCACCTTGCGTTCGGTCCTCTCGTCGAGGGCGGGGGCTGGCAATTCAGGCGAGGGAGAAATAGCGACCTGGACCGCTTCGAGGCACGGCACGTGATCGGGGAGCCCGAGCAAGCGATGGAGGAGAAATCGCGTCGCCTCCTTCGGGTAGGGGTACTCGACCAGCGACGGCTCCAGGTAGGTCTCGACGCGCGAATAACCGGGCAGGACACAGGAGGGGCAACCGGCATCGCAGGGGCAATCAAGCACCGCTTCGAGGGTGTCGTCGAGGAGTTCGGGGTATCGTTCGAAGCCAACCTCGGAGTACCCGATGCCTCCAGGGTAGAGGTCGTAGATATGGATGACGCTGCCTTCGATGAAGGTATCGAGATCTCCCGGGTCGCACATCGCTCGGATGGCGAGGAGATCACGAAAGAGGCGGGCCATTCCGTGCATGCCAGATTGGAGAAAGTCGGGGCCGAACTGTTCAGTTGCCAGCACCGTCTCGCGAGAGAGATCGAGTTCCATCGACACACTGTCGAGCTCGATCGGCGGCAGGTCGACCTGACCGAAGCCGACGTTCTCGACGGTGTGAAACCGGACCTTCTTGTAGCCGGTGACCCGCGTCCGTACAGCGACTTCGAGGAGCCTCAAGAGGGCGCCTTCGACCTCACTCCTCCCCCACTCCTCGCCACAGGTGACCTTTTTCTGGCAGAGAGCCTGGGTGTAGTAACCGGTCGGGGTTGCACGAATCTTGACGATCCGGTTCACCCAATCCATCTCCTCGACGATGTGAGTCTCGGTTCGATGGATGTACACCGCACCCTCGTAGAGGGACAGCATCGCCGCAACGTAGTCGAGCTCGCCGACGATCCGGTCGGATCCGAGCTCGAGGATGGTGAAATTCTCGTCGCTTGCAGTACGCAATTTGAATTCAGCAGCGGGGTAACCATCGAGGTGGTGGAACCATCTCCCTGCGTCTTCTCTCAGCCTGCCCTCCTCGGAGAGCAGGCTGAGCATCGGAATCAGGTCCTCTCCGAAGAGATCTTCCTCCTCCCTCGACATCGGCAGTTCGTAGGCGGCGCAGACGAGATGACGAACCCGGATATAGGGATTCTCTCCTTCGATCACCGCGTTCTCTGGATTACGCTCGAAAAGCGCTTCCGGATGGCGCATGAAGTACTGATCAATCGGGTCCTGGCCGCCGATGAGGATGACAAGAGAATCCCCGAGGCGCCTGCCCGCACGCCCCGCCTGCTGGAGGAAGGAGCAGACACTCCCCGGCCAGCCGACCACCAGACAGCCGTCGAGCCCACCGATGTCGATCCCCATCTCGAGAGCGTTGGTCGAGACAACCCCGCCGAGTTCGCCGCTGAAGAGCTGGCTCTCGATCCGTCGTCTCTCGCTCGGCAGGTATCCTCCCCGGTATGCCTCGATCCGTTCGGAAACCTCCCTGCGGTCTCGCGACCCAGCGGCACCCTCGCGGATGTAGCGCAGGATCAACTCGACGGTGTTCCGGGTCCTGCCGAAGCAGATCGTCTTGACACCCTTAGCCACCAGTTCCGGCAGCAGCCGGACCGCCACGGAGGAGGGTCCCTTGCGGAACCTGGTTCCATCATCGCGAGTGAAGATGGGTGGGTTCCAGAGAACCACCGTCTTGCGTCCCCGTGGGGCGCCATCGTCGGAGATCACCTCCACAGGCACTCCGATGAGGCGCTCGGCGTGCTCGCCGGGGTTGGAGATGGTCGCCGACGCGGCGATGAAAATCGGATCTGAGCCGTGGTGGCGCGCGATGCGTCTGAGGCGGCGCAGCACGTTGGCCACATGGGACCCGAAAATGCCACGCAAGCTGTGCAGCTCATCGATGACGACGTAGCGTAGGTTTGCAAAGAGGCCCGCCCAGAAGCCGTGGTGAGGGAGGATCGCTGCGTGCAGCATGTCGGGGTTGGTCAGGATGACCCGCCCCGACTTCCGCAGTCTCCGGCGAGTGACCGGATCGGTGTCGCCATCGTAGATTCCCGTTTCCAGCCGTAGTTCGAGGGCGTCGAGGAGTTCGGCGAGACCCCGGTGCTGATCCTGAGTGAGGGCTTTCGTCGGAAAGAGGTAGAGGGCATGAGCTTTCTCGGAACGCAGAATCGCATCGAGAACCGGCAGGTTGTAGCACAGGGTCTTGCCGCTCGCCGTCGAGGAGGAGACCACCGTGTGCTGGCCCTCGAGGATGGACCCGATCGCCCGCTGCTGGTGGCTGTAGAGGGGCCACCTTCGCGAGTTCTGCAGGTGCTGGAGAATCCGCGGGTGGAGTTGGGGTGGCTCGTCGCAGAAGCGCGCCTGGCGCGCCTCGAGGGTCTCGACCCAGCGCACATCTCCGGCGCTGGAGAAGCGCTCCCTGAGGCCCTTGAGAACCTCGGCGATCTCGCCTCTTTCACCCCCCCCTGCCAGCACCCCCACGTCGCCGTCGGTCGTCGGTCCGGTCGCCATCATTCCCCCCTCCCCGGCGCTCCGGCGACCCTAACATGAACCGAACATCCGGGCCAGGGGGTGCCCCTGTCTCCCTCCGGGAGTTCCGGGTATCCTCCGCCGGGGAATCGCCCCTATGCGGGGAAAGGGGATCTCGAACTTGTCAGCAGCCAGGACGCCTTATTCCCTGCTTCTCCCGACCCTTCTCATCCTGCTGATTCTCGCCCCTGGTTGCGGAGGCGGGCCTGAGCCCGTGGCCAGATCGGCGATCGACAGAGGAACTCGCACCACCTTCGAGGAGGCCCGTCGACTGATCGGGGCAGGGGAGCCGACCCGGGCACGTCGACTCCTCGAAGACCTCGCCTCTCCCGTTCAGCCGGCCAGCGTCCGCGGCGAAGCGCGGCTCGCTCTGGGGCGTTGCGCGCTGATGGAGGGGAACTCCGACGAAGCCCTCACCCACCTCCAGCAGGCATTTGCCCTGCTCAGGCGCCATCCCCTCCGCCCGACTGCGGAGTTGCTCCTGGGAGAGGCCTGCCTGCGCTGCAAGGCCTACACACTGGCGGTCAACCACCTCATCGGCGCCTATCGTTTTCTCGCCGCCGACAAGGACCAGGTGCGGGCGGCGTTCCTGATCACCAAGATCCTCGAGAGCACCGATCAGCCGGTGCCAGAAAGATACTCTCTCCGGTCCCAGGGGGCGTCCTTCCCCGAATATGATTCCATCTGGCGACGGCTCAAACCGCCGCCCATCGAGACGGTTCCGGTGGTCGCCCGCGTCCAAAAACCTGAAACGAGGACCCCTGCTCCGCAGATGATCCGCCGCGTCTCGCGCAAGGTGTGGGGCGCAGGGAGTGTGATCATGAGCAGGACCCTGCCCCTTGGAAACCCCGCGAGGATCACCATCCATCACACCGCCGACCAGTCGGAGATGCTGGAGCTCGCCGGTCGCAACACCCGGGAGTACCTTCGTCGGCTGCAGAGCCACTACCAGAAGAACCGCAAGTACGCCGATCTTCCTTACCACTTCATCATCTCCAGTGACGGTCGCATCTGGGACGGGCGCGAGATCAGCTACCAGGGGGCTCACGCCGGCAACAACACCCTCAACAAGGGCAACATCGGCATCGCCCTGGTCGGCGACTTCGATCGTCAGAGGCTCTCGAGGCAACAGAGCCAGAGCCTTCGGGTGCTGATCCGGGACCTCTGCTCTCGCTTCCAGATCCCTGCCAGGGGCGTCTTTGGACACGGCGAGCTCAAGAGCACCGATTGCCCGGGGAAGAATCTGCGCCGCCTGATGCCCCAGTTCACCCGCCAGCTCGAGTCCGATCTTCGAAAAAAGTAGAGCTGAGGTCGTCCGCTTGCGGTCTGATGGACCCCCTTCGTCTGCCGGTGGACTCCCCCCGCCCGACATGACGGCGGGGAAGCTCCCCTGACGCCGCCCCCTGGAAAGATCATCGGATGGCCTCCCCCTTGCAGAAGCGAGAGCCCTGCCGGCCGGGACGCCCGGGAGACCCGAGCCTCTCCCCCCACCCCCCCACCCGCGGCGTCCCGGCCTCTTCCTCCCAAAACATGACATTTTCTCCCCGGGCCATCTCCGGCGAACGCATCCTTGCGCCAGGTTCCTCCCACCCGGCGTTCGGCTGCCGCCAGCGACTTCCACGCCGCGGGGGGGCCGGGTACCCTGGGGAAGAGAGGGGAGTTGTGATGATTTTCGGCTTCGGCAAACGACGTCGCGAGGAAGAGCAACGCGAGCGCAAGAAGTTGGTCGAAGAGCTCGAAAGCGAGCAGGAGGCCCTGCGCACCGAACTCGGCCTCCTGACCAAGAAACTCAACGTCGAGTTGCAGGACAAGTCTGGAGACCGAACCACCACCCTCAGCCGCTATCCCCGTCGAATCGTCGAGCTCAAGATCAAGATCGACCAATTGGGCAGAAAGCTCAAGCGGCTCCAGGCTCAGTAGGCACAACTAGTGTCTCGGCAAGGATTTCCGGGAAAAAGTAAAGGCATGTGGGAGGTTGGCTGCCCCCATCATGAGCGATAGAATGGGATCACCTCCTCTGGAGGCGTTTGGGCTGTTCGCGCCGGCAAGCACCAGGTGAGATGGGGGTGGCCCCTGCACGCCATCCTCTGCCCATCGCTGAAGGAGAAATCAGGAGCCCATCGATGTCGATCCTTCGAAGCTACCGTTGCTTCGCGCTCGTTCTCCTTCTCCTTTGCAGCGAAGTCATCGCCCAGGAGCTGCCAGGCCCCCTCCAGTACACCTATGGTGAGCGCACCATCAAACTCGCAAGCGACACCGAAGTCGCTGTGGTTCTTCTTCGCCAGGATGTCGATGGGGCCGACCGGGAACTGACCGCCATCATCGCCTCCGACGAGGCCTGGGATGTGAGCCGCCCCCTCGAACCCCTTCACTACCCCCGACTCCATCGATTGCATTTCAGGAGCGGGCTCGATGAAGGGCAGCGACGGTCGGCGATCGAACGCCTCAACAGGGAGCCTTCGGTGGAGTTCGCAAGCCCACTGCTGCTGTGGGACAGGGCGTGGTTGATCCCCCGTCCCGAGGTCCTGCTGGTGCTCGATGGCGAATCCTCGAACAGGGTGCTCGGAGATCTGCTGCGCCGGAGCGACCTCCGTTTCCTGCGAGAATTCCCCGCCCTCAGTCCGACCTTCCTCCTCGCCTACAGCCGTTCACCGCTAGCAACCTTCGAACTGTGCGAGGAACTCTCGAGACTGCCGGGAGTCACTTGCGCACAGCCGAATTTCATCCTGAAACTTCCCGAACATGCCACGATTCCCAATGATCCTCTCTTCGGATCGCAGTGGAATCTCCAGAACACCGGGCAATTCGGCGGCACACCAGGTGCGGACATGAACCTCCCCGATGCGTGGGATTTCACAACCGGAGTCTCCTCGATCCGTGTCGCCGTCCTCGACGAGGGGGTCGACGTCAATCACGAGGACCTCGCCGCCAACCTCCAACCAGGACACGATTCCGTCACTGCCTCTCCCACCCCGGGGGGCATCCCCGGAAACTGCGATCCCGGTGACCCTCACGGCACCTGCTGTGCCGGGATCATCGGCGCGGTCGGGAACAATGGCGTCGGCATCAGCGGAATCGGCTGGAACATAGGACTCGTCCCCATCCGGATCGGATTCGGCAACTGGTGGACCCAGGAGGACTGGATCATCGATGGCATCACCTGGGCCGCCGACAATGGCGTCGACGTCCTGTCCAACTCCTACGGCGGGGGATCCCCGAGCACTCTCGAGGAGAACGCCATCGATTACGCCAGCACCGTTGGCCGTGGAGGCCTCGGCTGCACCGTCTTCTTCTCTTCGGGGAATGGCGATGTCGGAACCGTTTCCTATCCAGCCGCCTACCCCAACAGCATCGCAGTGGGAGCGACCAGCCCATGCGACGAGCGTAAGAGCGCCAACTCCTGCGATGGAGAGTGGTGGTGGGGATCGCAGTGGGGAAGTGCCCTCGACATCGTCGCCCCCGGCCCACTCGTCACTTCGACAGACATCACCGGCTCGGCGGGCTACTCGACTGGAAATTACGCTGGATTCAGCGGCACCTCATCGGCGTGCCCTCATGCAGCTGGAGCGGCTGGGCTCATCCTCTCCGTCAATCCCGGGCTCACTCACGAGCAGGTCAAGGACTACCTCCAGCAAGGGGCGGCGGACGGCGTCGGCACCCCCTCTGAAGACACCCCCGGGTGGGATCAGTTCATGGGCTGGGGGAGAATCGATGTCCATGCCAGCCTCGCTCTCGCCAGCGGCGGGCTCACCGGCCCGTTCGGGATGACTTGCAGCAGTTCCGGCGGAGGCGCCCAGCTCGGTTGGACCAATGGCGACATCTACGACAGCATCGAGGTGGCTCGCAACGGAACCGTGATCGCAACCCTCGCCGGTACCGCCATCTCCTACCTCGACTCCGCCCCCGGTGTCGGGAACATCACCTATCACGTCCGTGGCTACACGTCCGGGGCACCGACACCCGCTGCCAGTTGCAGCATCTTCCTCAGCGGTGGCGCCACCGATCTCGTCTGGGCACCGACCAACGCCTCCGGGGCGGTCGCCGGAGGAATCGCTCTCGCCACCGCCTTGAGCGCCAACGGCCGCGAGGTGGTGACGCTGCCAACCCTCACCGGAGCAGGGGATCTGAATCTGTTCTCAGCGATCTGGGTGAACCTTGGAATCTATCCCGAGAACCACATTCTCGTTTCCTCCGAAGCGACCCTCCTGGAGCAGTTCCTCATCGATGGCAACGGCGGATCCACCCTCTACCTCGAGGGAGGAGACACCTGGTTCTTCGACCCGGCTTACTCGCTGCACTCCCTCTTCGGTGTGATCGCGGTAGCAGATGGCACCGGTGACCTCGGTACCGTCCTCGGCAGCGGTCAGACCAGTTGCGACCTCTCCTCGATGTCCTTCTCCTACAGCGGTGAAAACGCCTGGATCGACCACCTCCTGCCAGAGGTAGGAGCGACGACGATTCTCTCGAATGCTTCTCCCGCCTACAACGTCGCCATCTTCAATGAGAGTCCTGGCCATTCGACGATCGGAGCCAGCCTCGAATTCGGCGGCCTCGACGATGGCTCCAGCACCAAGGCCCAGTTGCTGGGTGCGATGCTGAGTTGCCTCTTCGGCGGACCGATCGCTCCTCCACCGCTGGCGTCACTCACCTGCCTCGAAATCACGGGAAACATCCAGCTGGCGTGGGTCCTGCCCACCTCCTATGACCTGATCGAGGTCTACAGGAACGGCGCCTTGCTCACCACCCTGGCAGGTGCTGCCACCAACTACCTCGACTCCTCACCCCTTCCAGGGGGCAACAATTACGATCTCTACGGAGTTGTCGGTACGACCCCTTCGGACCCAGCGAGTTGCTTGATCGACATCGCTCTCCCCGAGAACGTCCTCTTCGCAGGGGACTACCAGGCGGGCCCGGGCAGCATCGTCGATGTTCGACCGACGGCGAATCATGAACTCGACCTGGAGGCATACTCCTTCGGCGTCACCTTCGACCCGACTCTGTTGCAAGTCGAGGAACTCACCCTCGAGGGCACCTACCTCGGGGTCGGCGGCGCAGATTTCTTCGCGCCGGCGCAGAACAACGCCGAAGGCTACTTCACCGTTGGCCTCGTCGTCGACATCACCCCACCGATCACGGAGGTGATCTCCGCCGGCGACGGCAACGTCCTGCTCAACGCGCGGATGCAGGTTTCTCCATCGGCACCGGTCGGAAGTTCGACCCTCCTCGATCTCCCCGAGGTCACCGGCGCCTTCGGAGTGGAAACGGTCTTCGTCGAGAATTCGGGAGTGGCCTTCTCTCCGGCGAGGATTCCAGGATCGGTCGGTTTCGTCGACACTCTCGACCTGATGCTGACCGCCACCGACATCGAGAGTGC
>JYMV01045096.1_pt1 | contig 16726 bp, 11 predicted proteins | sample 338911 | NCBI WGS metagenome assembly JYMV01 (sample SAMN03354496, study PRJNA234377) | hydrothermal vent metagenome | biome: Deep sea; feature: Hydrothermal plumes at the Eastern Lau Spreading Center, Western Pacific Ocean; material: Seawater | place: Tonga | collected 2009 | depth 2000 m m
TGAATCTAGCTGATAGGTTACAGTTACAGTTGAAACACCAGCAGCTTCGCCACTGGGGTTGTCATCGGTAACATTTGCTTCAAACGCTCTGGCATCATTTGATATTGTTGTTGGTAATGCGGTCATGGATTGAAAAACCGGTCCACGATCACCAGTCAATTCAACAGCAAGCTGTGCATTGACCATCCAGTGACGAATGTGCCAGCCACCATTACCTGATGTACCACCACAACCAACATAGAACTTGGAAAAGATCCATGGATCAACGACACCATCACCAGCTTCATAATAAAAACCAGTAGTTGGGTCATCACCGCCGCCTGCTCCTGTAGAAGCGAACAGAACGCCGACCCAATCATTTTGCATCAGTTCTGGCTCAGTGCCAAAATCTGCTGTAGCCAACCAGTTATCAGCTTGCGCCGGGTTGCTGGTCGGATCTAGTGTAGCTGCAGTAAAGCCATCAGGCCATAACAAACCATTTGTAGGAACGCCTGAAGGGCCAGTACCTGCTGTACCATCGCCCAAGGGGTCTTGTGACCCGGCTACTACTGCACCTGCCGGATTACAGATTCCTACTGTTCCTCCAGCTGTGTAGGTTGTTCCCTCAATTGACATATGACCGGCTGCATCCATATCATAACCACCTATCCAACCAGCGCCATCTACAGCGCTTGATGGATACGTTGCACCATCACTAGTGGATGGATACGATACTTTATGCACCGAAATAGTCATTTGCTGTTCACCAGTACCCCATTCATAAATGGGGACGTTCACACCTTTAACGATACCGTCTGCCGGCATTTTAAACATTACCAACATGGCGTCGCCAGGGCTTTGAATAAACTGCCCATTCCAACCACCATCTGCTGGTACATAGGCAAGCGTGTCCGCGGTACCACGGCCAAAGCCATACGCCATGAATGCAGGCATAGCATCATTTTCAGTGAGAACAGCATCATAGTTGGCATCTGATCCAATGACGTACATATTATCTCCAATTCCATCTATGGAACGAAGTGTAGTCATGTCCTTTGTCGGGCCATTGTAATGATCGACGGATTTTTTATCTCCCGCCATCAAAGGCCACATAAGGACGAGCATCAGTCCAACTGCTATTAACTTATTACTCATGTTAACTCCTTACTTTTCTCTTTCTTGCAAGAAAGACGCCAGCGGTAAAATATCTATCCCGCTGTTTTTCGTCTTTACGTTTTCCGAATTTTAGAAAGCGACCGTTAAGGTCAACCAACTAACTCCATCGAAATATTTTGCTGTACGATAGGCATAATCTATCGATACGCCAAGTCCAGTTAATTTTGCCATGTCCACACCAAAACCAAAGGTTGGACCCCAAATAAATTCATCGCTGTCAGATTCCAAGCCACCTTCATCGTCTTCATCATCAGCTGTATTTTCCAGACCATCAACACCATAAGGTTCCGGATCATAACCCATACTTAGTCCGCCACGTAGTGTTACCATATCCATCACCAGGAACTCTGCGCCAAGACGATATTCATCAAAAGAAAAATTATTGTTCAGGAACGATGCCGCAAAGGTCCCTTTTGAGGGGCCTAGATTCACCCCATAAGCGATACCCAGTTCCAAGGTAGTGGGCATTTCAAATTCTTGTAAAAATATACGCCGCGGTTCGGTGTTTGTCCCCGGTTCTGCGTCTTCCGGTGTATGGAATTCTTCCAGGTCAGCACCACTAAATATCATATTCAACCCCAAATTCTTCAATGAAGCACCTAAACTAAACCCATTATCTGCTTTATACTGCACACCGACATCAATAGCCATGCCTCGGGCAGACTCGCGCATAATGGATTCACTGACCAACTTAACTGATGATCCAAAAAATATTCTATCGGTCATTTTACGAGAGAATAAAAAACTAAACGTCAAATAACTGGGTGAATAGTTCTCCCCTGTTCCATCAGGTAAAAGGGCCGTTGTGACCGGAATATTTCCGAAATCAAGGGATTTCAGTGATATACCAAACACACTACTACCGCCAAATGAAGAGGCTATTGCGGCAGACGTTACACCAATATCTGCTATCCAGCTGGAATAGGAAGACATGGCCTGGCCATTATTAGACATGCCTGCCAAACCTGCCATATTCCATTCAATTGCCTCCAGGCCGGAAATACCGGCCACATAGGCACCAGCCATGGCCGTACCGCGCGAGCCTACAGGGATCAGCAGTTCTTGCGCACCTGCTGTACCGCGCCGTTTTTTACTACCAGCCTCAGTAACGTTGGCCGCCAGACTAATAATTACAATAAGTGCTAGAAAAGTACTTATATTTTTTTGTCTCATTATTACATTCTCCAACGAAAGATTAATACACGTCCAGCCGTTCTTCCGGCATAAAGACGGCTAATTTCATAACCCTTTCCCCAATAGAGCTTTCATTTTGATCATCGCCCAATGATAGATGGGCAATATACATTCCACTCGCAACAGGGATATTAAATGAATTGCGCAGATCCCACTGGACACGTCGGTCTGCGCTATTTTCTGAATCAATTGATTTTTCGATAATGCGAATTAGATCCCCAGATATAGTGAAAATTCTTATAGTCGTCTTCCCAACACCAAGATTTGTAAAGTATACAAACCGGTTTAGTTGATTACGCTCTTCAGGATTCTGTCCAAAATAGGGGTTCGGAAATACACTGACCGCCTCTAACTGTGCTGACAATTCATCACCGCTTGTTGCCATAAATCCAGCAGCGTCAATGGTGTAGGTGTCTGCTCCAGGAAATAACGGATTCACAAAGTTGACCCGAAAGATATTACCAGATTCAAACGATGTATTTGTCTTATCAAATTTCATCATCCACCCCATTTGGGTGTTCGAGTAATAATCTGACATACCAATACCAGTATAATTCTCATACACTGGAATGATGAAAAAGTTTTTTGTGAAATTGTAACTGCCGGCAAAGTCAGGGTCCGCCGCATATACAGGTTTTGATCCCGCAGCCTGATAAAATGCAGCATTAATTTGCCTATCCTCTTCAATTGACCATACTTCAAAAGGCAATTGTATAGTGTCTATTACAGTTACAGCAGCATTAAAATAAGTTGCCACAGAACCGCCATCTGTAAATCTGAATTCAATATCTAATTGTAATGATTCTGATCCTGGTGCTACGGGCTTGTTCGGCAAGGGAGTGCCTTCAACAAATGCAGCCCAAGTACCAGAACCACTAAGACCGCCAAAAACAACAGCCGTTGAATCAAAATCATCCGCCATTGTCTCCGCGCTTGAATACGTCATCGGTGGATCAAAAGTAGCATTTCTGGCAGTGACAATAAATCCGTCCGTAATAGTGTTGAACAAGCTGTAGAGAGGTAATTGCTCAAAGGGCAGTGTGCCGAAATAATCTTCCGTAGCAGGGAAAATCATATCCGTGGCCAATACAACACTGGCCGCATTTTTCAGGAACCAGTATGTTACCGAATCAACAACATCAAAAGAAAGTGTATATGATGTACTCGTTAGCTGATATGGGTCTACTACAATTGGGTCAAACAAGGCATCTGACTGACCAGTATGCACAATCGCAAGCGTATCTTGCGCCTGGTTTTCTAAACCAGCACCCAAACCTGATTCGCCAGGCACTGCAATGATCGCATTGATTGGACTCTCGATTACACGTTTTGCTGCATCAGGGTCATAGGCAAATGCTGTAACTGAAAAATAATACTTTCTATTATTTATCAGATCCCTGCTGCCCAATTTATCGTATGTGATTTCCATGAAATGTTTTAAACCCGAATCGGTGCCAAATTGCGAGGGCAACTCAAGCAATTCACCCGTATTCTCATCCAGTTCTAAATCAAGAATTATCTTAATACCATCTATAATATCATAAGTACCTACTCTTGTCCAAGGACCATTTAACGATGCGCCTTGGTAAATATTGTAACCCTGGAAACTGTAACTTCCACAATCATAACCCTCAATAATATCACTGCCTTCTTCAAAGGAAAGAACCACTTTTTGGTCCAGCTGGGCCAATTCCACTATCGGTGAAGGGGGCGAACAAACATTAAAGTTGGCATCAAAAGCACCCTGAGCAAAGTTATCAAAATATAACATTTTTGTGATTGATTTGGCCCAGTTAGATCCAGCAGCGAGAATTAAGGCGCCAACTACTTCCTGGGTATCCCCGGGGGCAAAATAAAAAGGACCTGAGGTCATCAAGTACCGTCTGTCACAATCCAGCCCGAACCGGTGGTCGGATCACCATCATGGACAAAAACAGATGGCTGACCGGTAATTGGATCAATAAACGGATCGCCAGTTGTACCGACAAGTCCATTCATATAATTATATGTTTCCTGAGCGGATGCTGGATCTGAGTAAATAGGATTCCCATTAATATATTTCGCAAAAGAAGTCATACCTAAGCGCTTCTTATCTGGTAAATCACGCAAATGATAACTGTTTTCCTGTGACCAGGTAAATATAGTGGCCGTATCCCCAAGTGAACTAACCAGCGGTCCCTGAAAAAAGTCAGCACCAGCAGCCGGGACTTCCACACCATAGGTATTGTCCCCATCCGCATCATTATATGTGTACCCAACACTAAGATCTACATTACAACCTACAAGGTCATCGGTGGCATCACCGACATCGTCATCATGCCACATGGAAACAAAAACACTATCTAATTCATCCGAACCTTTATTGATCATAACCCAGCGTACAAAAAGGATATTGCCCATTGGGCCAGCCTGATTGAAACCAAAGAGGGATGTCTGCATATCTACATTCATCGGTGATGTGCCCCACAGCGGTGTATGGGTTGCTGCATTGCCATCATTCATTACGTACCAGTGAAATACGTCCCCCAAGATATCAGGATGATCACCATCTTCAGGTTTATATTCACCATCACCGTTTGCATCTTTCCAAGGAGCGCCATCATGGACAGGCCAATTCATAAAATCATCCGTTGGTAAAGATTTTGGAATATCTTCAGTGAATGCGCTTGATCCCTCCACTACTGTAATAGGAAGATCTATAGTCATCGCTTGAAATGTAGCCCAATCATTTTCCAGAAAGGCATCTACTTCCTTTTTGTGTATCTGATAAATATGCCCTGAGTTTGCATCGGCAGAACCAATGCTTCCCGGGACAAACTCCACCGTATACTCAGCGGCAGCAGTACGAAGCTCATCCACCCAGTCACCACCTGGGGCCCTACTACGACCACTGGCCAGCCATATACCAGATTGGAATACAGCTAGCTTACCGCTACCCTTGGGCCATTCCAGTCCGGAATTACCGGATATGTGATAACTAACAACGTCACCATGGTTCCCATGTACCGTACTGATCTGATTACCGTCCCAAACGACGTGCTCTACTGGAGCAGCAACCATGGATCGGGCCTGGTGATCAACGGTACCTTGTATATTACGTCCAACTGGTTCAGCAGACCACAATAGTGTTGCTGTAAATATTATAATAAGCAATTGCCGATTGTGCCCCATCATTAAAATTTCTCCTTTACCAAAAATTATGTATCTTTATCAAATATTAGAAATCAACCCGCAAACCAATTTGCACCTGCCGCGGGCTACCATATCTCCCTGGACTCGTTATTCGCGACGTATACAGTTGTTCCCCTAATGCGGGACTACCAATGGAATAATCATTTATCCAGTTCTGCCCTGCCTGGGTGGTTAGATACCCGTCATTATTTGGCAATCCTGAGAAATTGTATACACTCTGTACTGATTGGTTATTTAAAACATTCTTCACAACACAAAACAAACCCAGGCTAATATTATTAACCATGAAGGTCTTGTCCATACGTATGTCAACATTGAAGGTGGCGGGCATGACGCCAGAATTAAGGGCTGCCACCGGCTGATCAGATAACTGACCGCCAAACACTGCTGTTCTTGGTTTAGAAGGTGTGTAACGCATACCGCTGCCATAACGGAATAGCATATTGGCGCCAAAAAGCTTCAAGCGGCCCCTATTGCCGGTACGATAATCAATCACAATATTGGCTGTATGACGCTGGTCAAAAGTTAGTGGAGATGTAAACGTAGGATCATTACCCCCCAGCCAGGAAATGCGGTAGCCTGTATCAGCATTGGATCCAGTACCGCCGCTATAACTCATGGTGTAGTTAGCATCTACCTTTGTATTGCCAAGGCGACGTGTTGTCCGCAAAGCAAACGCTAAACCTTTGACCGTTGAAAAGTCACCATTGCTATACAGAGCATAACCAGTCGGCGAAGCAGCCACATTACGGATTTGAATAAAATCCTTTTTCTCAGTATAGAACAAGGTCATATCAATACTGATATCATCGGTGACCAACTGTTTGAACCCAATTTCATATTCCGTTGTCTTGGTCGGTTGCAGTTCCGGGTTCGCAGAGCGAGTATAGTTCCCCTGCTGTATATTAGATAGGAAACGGTTCCAGCTGATATAAAGGTTGTCCCAGCGTGCTGCCTGCAGATATTTACCATACGTGGCATGAAAGGCGGTGCGATCTGTAATAGGGAACCCCAGACCAATACGGGGACTTAATTGTGCGGATGGTGTCACGTCCACCTGATGGGACAATCCTTGGGAATCATCATCAGTTGGTAAGGCCGAAGTATATTCCCGCGGGCCTTTTATACCATCGCCATCAACATCATTCCAATATACAGTTTCTGCCAGGTAGCCTTCACTATCAATTACGATATTTCGATTGCCACCGGTCAAAGGATTAAAGACCTTATTGGCGGGATCAATATGATCCCAACGCAGTCCCACATTTAGAATCAAGTCATCCAGTTCAAATTTATCCTGGAAATAGGCCGCCATAGTGATCGGCGTCCGGGCTTTATTAATATCCTGCATTTCAGCCAGCCCTACGCCAGTCACATCATAGCCAACATTATTGGCATAGGCGCTTTTGTACGCTTGGTACAGATAATCATCCCAGTATCCTTTGTATTTATCGCCATTATACGTATCAGACGGATCTTGTTTATAATCAGCAATTCCATCCCCGCCTGTCACTAACGCACCGGCACCATCATTATAATCTGGATCCCAAGTCCAACGATCACCACCTTCGGAGTATGGCTCATTGCTATTGAAATACATAGCCGCCCAGCTGCCCGATACAGAATATCTTTTAATTTGACCCTTTTCATAGCTTCCGCCAATTTTGATTTCATGATCACCAAGCTGCCAAAGCAGGTTGGTCTTGAATTCATCACGCAGTTTTTCCGCTTTATATATACCAGTATAACCGCTATTTAAACCGGCAACGCCATAATTGGCAATTTCTACATAGGGTACTGGCCCTGATCCAGTAGCCCGGTTTAAAGGATTGATGTAGGTAGTGTCATAATTAATCTGTACAAAGGTCAAATCATCAGAGTAATCCCAGTAATTTTTTGTTACGGTTTCCCCTGCCGTATTTTCATAAACCCAGGTTGGCGTACCACTTAAATCATACCACTTGCCGCCCTGTATATATGGTACTTCTATATCGGATACAGTGCCATCCTCATAAACAAAATGGCCCCAACCATCTTTTGTTACAGGGTCATAGGAATCATCGTTGATCTTGCCATGACTATATTGAACAGTAAAAAACATTTGGTCAAAACCGGGAACGCCCCCCGATAGACGCAAATATTGATTGTTTATTGTGCTTTCAGATTGAGAATAACGGTGTTTGAGGCTACCGGCGCTGCTGGTACCATCCATAGTGCTGGCGTCATTGTAAAAACTGAATAGCGATCTATAGTGCGAATAATTTGAACTGTGTGAGTCAAAATATGTGCCACCAACTTTAAGCCGCCAAGCGAAAGGTAGGAATGCACTCAAGTCAACCAACAGATTCCAGTTAGCATTTAAGCGATTATACCAATTGTCAGCCCGGGGCCCATAAACAAAATCGATGTCATCATCAACAATACGAAGATAGCTTGGAGCGGTATATGCACCATCGCCATCCGTATCAGTATATGATTCGCCTGCATCCCAAATCGTATTACCATTGAGATCAGTGAATGGATCACCATTCTCAGGCCGGCCATTGGCTATATTTAAATCTTTGTTATATACTGGAAATGATCCCGCTGTCGGGCTGTCATCCTGCCTGATAGATTCTAGCGCACCATAAAACTTGATAAAATCCATTACCGGTATGGGACCACCAACGCCAAGGGACATTAAATTATATCCATAGGATCTGTAGTGCCAATATCCGAAATGAATTCACTGGTAACTGCTAATCTGCCACCACCTGTTTTCGTGGTTGTGTTCACAATACCAGACCCAGCGCCACCGTATTCAGCGCCGAAACCGCCAGCCTGGATCGATACCTCTTCGATACTGATATTGGGGATTGATCCTCTACGAGTCAATGAATAGGGATCTACAGCACTTACGCCATCAACATAATAACCAACTTCCTCAGAACGGCCCCCGCGTATGTGAAGCGTCCCTTCATCATCAACAACACTGGTTTGCAGGGCAACAACATTGGCGTAACCACGAACTGGTAAGTTTTTAATATCCTCGGCTCGTACAACATGTACTTCATTGGTGGCATTAATTTCAATGAGCGGCCTCTCCGCTGTAACAGTAATTGTTTCTCCCTCAATGGCTTCGGGGTTCATATTTATTGTATACAGATTTGTTGTCAAATCAGTGGTGGAACGCACATTTTCTATGGTTATGGTGGCATAACCAATGAAGGAAAACTTTACGAGATACAGACCGGGCGGTATATCCAGTATAACAAATTTACCATCCGAATTGGTCGCTGCGCCCATGGATGTACCTTCCAATAAAACGTTCACTCCGGGCAGTGGATTGCCAGTTTCCTGGTCTACTACTGTCCCAGTTATTTTCCCTGTCTGACCAGCTGTCAGCACGGCCGAAAAAAGTGTCACTATTACGAATATCTTAACTAAACGTTGATACATAGTTATGTCTCCGTGTTTTTTCAATGGTTAAAAATCCCTCAATCCTCAATAAAGATACGATTTTACTGTCTGTTATTATACAGTAACGGTGATATTAGCAGGTTTTGAAATAGGTGTCAAGCAATTATCAATATTATTAATTAACTAAATATAGTCAAATTATAAAGGGATGCGGCGCAGCCTATTGGCATTGCCAATGACGGTGATAGAAGACAGCGCCATGGCTACTTCAGCAATTACAGGGTGCAAAATACCAATGATTGCCAACGGTATGGCCACAAGATTATAGATAAATGCCCAAAATAGGTTTTGCTGTATTTTTTTAAACGTTGCCGTCGAGAGCTTTACTGCGCGGTATAATGCCTGCAGATTTTTACTGGATAATATAATATCTCCTGCCTCCATAGCTATATCAGTACCCCCAGCCATTGCAATACCCACATCAGCCTTGGCCAAGGCTGGTGCATCGTTAATACCATCGCCCACCATAGCTACTTTAGCACCATCCTTTTGGTAATACATAATAATTTCCATTTTTCTATTTGGAGTCAGTTCAGTATGCACATCCATAATGCCTAGTTGTTCAGCCAAAGACGTTGCAACAGCATGATTATCACCGGTGAGTATTACACAATGGTAACCGGCCTGCTTTAGCTTCGCTACAACATCTTGCGCATCTGGTTTTAGAATATCCTCAAGCTCAAAAATACCAATCAGTTCATCATTTCGGGTCATGTATACCGCCGTTGTACTGAGTTTTAATCCTGAATCTGCAGCGGTGTACTTTCTGCTGCCAATCTTCAGACTATCATACTTATAGTGCCCGCTTAATCCCTCTCCCGGTGCGACCTCGACGTTTCTTACTGCCTGCAGGGAATGGCCTTCTTTTTCTGCCAGATCTACGATCGCGCGGGAAAGCGGGTGGGTGGATTCTTTACTCAGGGAGGCGGCCATGGTGAGCAGGTCTTTCTCAGCAACATCTGCAGTTTGATGAATTTTTGTTACAGTAGGTTTCCCCACCGTAAGTGTCCCTGTTTTATCAAATAAGATGGTGCTTACAGTACTAAGTCTTTGAATGGCCGCACCATCACGAATAAGAATACCCCTTTCTGCGCCTAGGCCAGTACCGACCATTAGCGCTGTAGGCGTTGCCAGCCCCAAGGCACAAGGACAGGCAATTACCAGTACTGCAATGGCAGCGAAGACAGCTAATTCCGCAGGGGTTTGGAAAGGATCAACCCAGGGCAAGTATACTGCAAAAACTTTCAAGACAGCAGTCATTAATTCTGGGAACATTACCCAGACCATAAAAGTCAGGAGCGCTAACCCGAGAATGATGGGCACGAAATAGCTGACGATACGATCGGCAAAGACCTGAATTGGTACCTTTGTTGTCTGCGCTTGGGCCACCAGCTGAATGACCTGGGCTAGAAATGTGTCCGCACCTGTTTTTTACAGTGCTATCGGTGCAAATCGTTCCACCCAACACTTCATCATTAATACCTTTTACTGCTGGAATAAACTCACCGCTCACCAGTGCTTCATCCACTGCTGCTTGTCCTTCAATAATTACACCATCCGTCGGAATTACATCCCCGGCACGTACGATCATAACTTGATCGGGCAGCAGATCGCGTACATCCACTATCTGCTCCCTATTATTCTTATCCAAAATTGTGGCCTTTTTTGCAGTGCGATCCATGAGTTTACGGATCGCTTCCGATGATCGGCCCCGTGCTTTTGCTTCAATATATCGTCCAGTTAAGTGAAAAGCCATAATCATGCCGCCAATACCGGCAAAGGAGTGCATACCCATCGTGAAATACAATATACCTGTGGATAAAGCAGCCGTGGAACCTAGCGCAATAAGTACGTCCATATTGGGCGACCAGTACAAAAGTGATTTCCAGGCACTTGAAATGGTGCTGCGCCCCGGGCCAAAAAGTACAGCACTGGTCAAGATGGTCATGACTAAATGGAAAAAGTCTGTGCTGGCTTGATCTAATTGCCAGATCATTTCCACCGCCATTAAGGCCATGGCTGGCGTAGTAATTAGCCAGGCAACCATCATATTTTTTTTCGCTCCTGCTGTATATGTACCCTGTAAAGGGTCCTGTACCTGTGCTACGCCTAGCTCGGCACTATAGCCAGTATTCAAAACGGCAGTTACAAGGTCATTTGCAGATGCGGCCCCCACAACACGTGCGCTGCCCATTGTAAGGCTAACTATTACATCTTCTACCCCGTTTACCTTTCTCAGCGCTTTCTCAACCGTGGCAACGCAGGCGCCACAGTGCATACCCTCAATGCGCAGTTGTGTAATATCACTCATCGTTTAATTGGCGCAGCATTGCCAACGCCTGTTGATTATTTGGTTCCAGGGCAATAAGCTTCCGTAAATATGTCTCCGCTTCCGCCAATTGACCGCGTTCACGACTAACAGTTGCCAGCGTACCATAGGAAGCGCTGAACTCTGGATCTACAGCAAGTACTCGTTTACTGTAATTCTCAGCTTGATCCAAGTCTTTACTGAGAATCGAAATATTGGCCATATTATGCAGTGCCAGGGTGTGATCGGGATTTTGGTTAATGGCCCTAGTGAAATTTGTAACGGCCGCATCCAGATCATTATGCTGGTAAAACTCCAGTTCACCAAGGCGATTATAGGCGGTGGCAAAATATGAATCCAAGGCCAGGGCACGCTCATAAGCTGTTTTGGCACCAGCTACATCTTCCGTAAATAATAAAGCATCTCCGTATTCCTTCCAAACCTTGGGATTATCAGGATTTAAATGGATGGCCCGCGCCAAATAGGCCGCCGATCTCTAAGATACAACCTGCCCAACTGGTAACAGGTCCACATGTGAGTTGGGTCCAAGCTCAGAACGCGCTGATAAGCTGCTGCAGCTTGTTGGTCCTTGCCCTGCAACTGGAAAGCTCTGGCCAAGGCATAATATCCCTCTAGGTGCTCTGGTACATCCTGCAAACCTTGCTCCAACAGAATAATAGCCCGCACAAGGTAAGCTGGTTCACTGTGTCTGGTCTCATAATAATTGGTGTAGGCGATACCCTGGCGTATAACAGCCGCGGGATCTTCCTCTTCGAAAAAATCCCTCAATTTCAGCACCGTTTTACGTACAAACAATGCGTCGCTTTCTTTTTCATTCAGTATATCAATTTTTTTGCGAATCCAATGATCTGTAAAGTTGACGTGCAGAATATCGGCGGTCGCTCCTTGCCGCATATGGCATTGTACACAATCACCATTATTACTGTGGTTTTTCGGTTCCTGCAACGCCGTCAATGATTCGGTAGCATGGCAATCCATGCAACGGTCATTAAAATAAGTACGGGATCTTTCCTGAACAGGTTCGTGGGGGTTGTGGCAGGTAATGCAGGTCATGCTGCCATTGCTGGCGGTAAAACAGGTGCTTAGACTAATACGCCCACCATGGCTGGCAATGAAAGTCACCCTTTGGCAGACCATCCTCAATAAATACTGTCTTTATATCTGTCAAGCGCATCCCAGGACGGAAATCACTGCTGCTCTTGCCAGTTTTAAACACACTGATTTCACCCTGCAGGTGACACTGTCGGCAAACATCCATCTGCAGGTCAGCTGACAAATGGACAGGGTTAACGATGGTCCGGTCAACACTGGCACTGGTCGCTTCATCTGTAGCGCCCATATGTTTGTCTACGTGGAGTTGCCCCGGACCATGACAGCGCTCGCAGCTGATACCTTCCGCGATGGAACCAGTATAACGGTTTACAGAAAACTCCTCAAACACATTATAATCATTGTGACAGTGCATACATTCGGCGATCACCGGTCTATTAAAGCGCATATTCAGGCGGTTAAAACCAGGACTTAAATCCCAAATTGCCTTTTCACTGTACCAGGTGACGGGCATTTCATTGATATAACCGTTCTCACTGGCCAAATAAGTACGGTTGTTATTGCCGGAGCCAACAACGTAGTCAACCTTGCGGCGCAGTTCATGGGTTCGCACCGCTTGATCATTCTCACGATATTCTACCTGATAATACCCGTCTGCAGCAGCGATCATTTCATAGTGCAGGTTATTCTGCCTATCATAGACATGGTTATTATCCGTGTAATCTTCAATATCCGGCTGCGCACCGGGACGGTAAAAAGACCGGCCCATGCCGGTTCGCAGGAAGGATTGATAGATTTCGCGGTGACAATAGGCGCACTCTTCATTGCCTACATAGGCTACATCCGCCGCTAAATTTTCGAAATCCACAGCACCACTATATACTGATGAATAATAAAACCAAAATAATAATACCAATAATGATGCTATTATTGCCGGGAATAGTCGGATATTCATCTAATTACTAAATGGGGGTTATATCCAAAAAACTGATAAACATAAGAATTCGCAATCCTTTTGCCAATAAATTCTACTTACGGAGTTTCGCTTTTGAGAAACGGCTTTCCGGTATATCCACATCAAACTCAATATCGTCAATATGCCACTCTGTCCCCTTGCTATTGCGCTTTAATTCATCCTTGAATATAAATCGTGATGGGAACCATCTGCCTTGGACCTTTTTGATCCCATCCATGGTAGATGTTTTTAGTAGCCTACCGCTTTTCGCATAGAGCTCTTCTTTCATAGGCAAAAGGTATTCCTTATCGATCCAGGCCCGGCGTTTGGGATATGATAACCCTTTTACTTTTGCTTCCAGATGCATGATCCAATGATCGCGTCCATCAATTAATACCGATCCTTCCAAGGTAGCTTCATAAAGTTCTTCCAAAGGACGGTCTTCCATCATATCATTATAGGACATGTCGGTTGACGCAACATGTGCCCAGAAATCTGGATCACACGATCCGTCTGAGGTGAGTAGGTCCAAAGCTTATCATATAATTTCAGCATCTTGGTACCGGCTTCTCGGGGCGGAGATAAATACTCAGTGAAGGCCTGGTCAATACCCACTACCCAGTTACGTGATTCAATGGTGCGGCTGGAGCGGCGGCCATGCACAATCATTTTGCTGGTCAAAACCCGGCTTTTTGCATTCAGGTTATCATCCATGGCCTTGATAATATCCTGAACTGTCATTTCATCTGATTGCCCCAGCAAAAAAGAAAATGATAAAAGAAAAATAACTATCTTAATCATGTTTCCAGTTCCTTAAACAATTGGGCCATTTCCCGCTTGTATATGGCCCGACCAGCAAGCATAGTCCCCAATACAGTGGCCAGGACACCGGGCATAAAACCGATATAGTAAAGTTCCGGGGTTACCTGGGCATAGAAAACATTGGACATAATAATTTCGGTTGAACCCAGGCTTTCCATAGCATCCGAATAATCCAAACCCACTTCCTGCATATAATAGGTAAGTCCGAGCCCCATGGCTGTGCCAATAATAGTGCCAATGAACCCGATTATGACTGACTCCATGATCATAGAGCGATAGACCTGGCCTTTTGATTCCCCCATGGCCAGGCGCATCCCGATCTCACCGTAGCGCCGCAGACCATTCATTAGACCCATGTTCCAAAGCACTATCATAGAAATGACCAAGAAAACGCCCACTATTAAACCACTAGCTGCACTCATATAATCCACCATGGTGCCCATCTGATTTACATCCCGCAGAGCCATCATGATCGGGCTAAAAATATCGGTGCTATCACTGTTAATTTTGTTATATCGCCCCCTAAGTGCGACAGCAGCTGTATCATCGTAATAAAGTGAATTTGTGTAGCCCAATATCTCAGAAGAGGCATTTTCCATGTCCAGTGCCAACCGGGCACCTGTTATATCCACTAGCATCATCTGCCTGTCCACTGGGCCCAAATTCAGTTTAAAGGTACCGACAACGGTAAAGTTAAAAGTGGTAAAGGCATTGTACATAGTGGATCCAATTAAGGTTACAGTCTCACCAGAAGAGAGTCCCAGCTGCCCAGCCAACCTGGTGCTGAGTAACGCTTCATTCGCATTTTCCGGCAGTCTTCCATCTATGAGGCGGCGTTCAAGTTTCCAGATTTCAATTTGTCGGGATTTGGGTGAAAGAAAATCGATCCCTAGGGCAAGGACAGGGCCCTGTGCCTGGGTCTCGCCATTTTCATCAGGGACATCCAAAAGCCCACCAAATGTGATTCGCGGCGACCAGAAAAGATCCGGATAATCCTGCCCCAATTCATTAACCAGCTGATCTGTTCCCAAAAGAGCCAAGTCATTGGGTAGAAGCTGGCTTTCTTCTTTATAACCTCTGGTCATGACCTTCACGTGGCCCGTGGATACCACGGCAGAATCAAGAAACATACTATTCATAATACCGGTAAAAAATCCCTGAAAGAAAATAATCATAGCCACAGCCAGTGTTACTACAAGAACTGGAAAAAGACTCCTGGATCGGTCTCGTATTATACCTTTAGTTAAAAATTTGATCATACGGTCACGTAAGGCATCGGTAGGCTTCATCCGGGCAATTCGGCGGGACGGCATGTAACTCACAATAAGTACAATGATGGATACAACTATTGTTGTTGTAACAACCAGACCAACTGAATAAACCGGGATTAGGTATTTCTCAACTATTAAGCCCATAGCTCCATCAGAATAATCCACACCGAGCCAGATTCCATTAACTCCAAAATACCAGAGCACCGGGCCGAAGAGGATTATGGTCATGATAGCAGCAAGGAGGGCATTTAGACCACCTTCCAGGGTAAAGAGTCCTACCACCCGGGCCCGGGTCATCCCCAGAGCCATAAGGGTTCCGATCTCTTTGCCCCGGCGAAATATAGACAACACCTGGGCGTTAAAAATGCCCATGCCCGCAAAACAAAGAAGTATGATATACATTATTGCTGCATTGGGCTCGTCTGCTTCAATGAGGGCCTCCATGTCCCGGATCAGGTACTTTACGTCGCGGGGAATCCAGTTACCCTTATTCTCTACAATTGATAATCCTTCAGCGTAAGTCACATAGGTGGCTTCTCCTTCCATGGCCAGCATGGTCTGGGCCTTTTCCAGCGGTACCCAGATATGACCCATGTCCAACTTGAAATTTTCTGTGTCCATAATATGCACCACTGTACCTTCATCGGCATCATAGGTGCGGTCAGCATCTAGCCAGCGGATGGTAAAGATCTCGCCCACTTCCAGCCTGGCATCTTTGGCCATGCTACGTCCAATCAGCACTGGAATGGTGGCTTCATCATGACCGGCCAGCATTTGCGTAGGCATGTTAACAATGTTCTGTTCTGGAATGATTCCCTTCATGATCACCGGCATGATACGCCCATTGGGGTAAATGGAAGCCTGACTGACCAGAACTGGAACCGCCTTATTTTGATCCACTAATAATTTTAAATCTCTGGGAATTATAGAATGAGCATCTTCAAAAGTCATCGGATCCAGCGGATCATACTCCGGGTGCCAGTAAGCACCACCGGCGATCTCCGTATCGATAGTAACCTGCATGGCATGTTCCAGCATACCATCGTACATGGCAGAAAAGAACACGATCATGAAAAAAGAAAGTGCTGTTACAAAGACGTTTAACCAAGTGCGTAGCTTAGCACCGAGGAGATTTTTAATGGCAATTTTAAACAGCATATCTAATTACCAGATTTAGGTTGGTCAATCTGCTCATCATTAATGATTTTTCCATCATCCAGATGGATGATCCGGCGCAGGTAATCCATAATCTTTTCATCGTGGGTAGCAAAGATAAAGGAAGTGGACAGTTCTTTATTT
>JYMV01009320.1_pt1 | contig 16719 bp, 16 predicted proteins | sample 338911 | NCBI WGS metagenome assembly JYMV01 (sample SAMN03354496, study PRJNA234377) | hydrothermal vent metagenome | biome: Deep sea; feature: Hydrothermal plumes at the Eastern Lau Spreading Center, Western Pacific Ocean; material: Seawater | place: Tonga | collected 2009 | depth 2000 m m
AGCCTTGCTGAGACGCAGATCACTCGTAGTGATTCTTGCCAGCAGGGTTTCCCTCGGATCAGAAAATAAAAGATTCCGAGATATCAACAGTTGTCGAATTCTGTTTTCAGAGAATAACGGCAGCTGATTTTTTAACCCATGTTTAGAGAGACCAATGAAAAATCTCGTTTATACAATGACCCAACTTAGCCGGGGTGTTCTCGGAGTAGTTTTGGGCCTGATGCTTGCCATTCCGGTAAGTGCAGAAAATCTAACTGTTTATACAGCAGTGGAAGCAGAAGACCTCAAACGCTATGCGGCTGAGTTCAACAAAGATCATCCGGATATCAAAATCCGTTGGGTGCGCGATTCCACTGGGATTGTCACTGCAAAACTGCTTGCGGAAAAGAACAACCCCAGAGCCGATATTATTTGGGGCCTGGCCGCAACCAGTTTGATGTTACTCCAATCAGAAGGAATGCTGCAACCTTACGCGCCTAAAGGTTTGGGTAAGCTTGATTCGAAGTTCCGTGATTCGGCTAATCCACCAAGCTGGACCGGAATGGATGCGTGGATTGCCGCTGTTTGTGTAAACACGGTAGAAGCAAAAAAGAACAATTTACCCACTCCAACCTCATGGATGGATCTCACCGATCCTGTCTATAAAGGACATCTTGTCATGCCAAATCCAAATTCATCCGGTACGGGATTTCTTGATGTTTCCTCCTGGCTTCAAATATACGGAGAGCGCGGTGGATGGCAGTTCATGGACAACCTGCATAAAAACATCGCCTGGTACACCCATTCCGGCTCAAAGCCCTGCAAACAGGCAGCTAGAGGTGAAACTCCGATTGGAATTTCCTTTGCATTCCGTGGTGCAAAATCCAAAGCCGCCGGTGCCCCTCTGGAAATCGTTTTACCAAAAGAAGGAGTTGGCTGGGACATGGAAGCAACTGCAATCGTGAAAGGGACCAAAAAACTTGCTGCCGCACAAACTCTGGCAGATTGGTCGATCACGAAAAAAGCAAATGTGCTTTACAATAAAGGTAGCCTATCCCGGGGTCGCCAAGCCGGTTAAGTATTTTCCTGCCGGAATCCTTGAGGCCATGATTGACAATGACTTTGAATTTGCCGCGGTGAACCGCAAGCGAATTCTCGCTGAGTGGCAAAAACGCTACGACGTAAAGTCTGAAGCCAAGTAGTCCTGGTTTCAAACCTCCTTTTTTCCGGGTCGGATTTTCGTCCGGCCTGGATCATCTGCCCCTTGCCATGCCTGAATCAAAACAAAACTATCTGCGCATTGCTAATCTCACCAAACATTTTGGTGAGTTCGTAGCCGTCCAAGATCTTTCTCTTGAAATTTACGACGGTGAATTCATCTGTTTTCTCGGGCCGTCCGGATGTGGAAAAACCACACTCTTGAGAGCCATCGCCGGACTTGATCCGCAATCTTCCGGAAGCATTTCGCAAGCCGGAAAAGACATTTCCAATCTGCCTCCCTCGCAAAGGGATTTCGGCATCGTTTTCCAATCCTATGCACTTTTTCCGAATCTGACGGTATTTCAGAATGTGGCCTACGGTCTGGAAAATCAAAAAATTCCCAAGCCGGAAATCCGGAAACAAGTAAATGATTTATTGGATCTTGTCGGGATACCGGAACAAACAGGAAAATATCCCGCACAGCTTTCAGGAGGACAGCAGCAGCGTGTGGCACTTGCCCGTGCTCTGGCTACTTCACCTGGATTGCTGCTGCTCGACGAACCCTTGAGCGCGCTTGATGCCCGTGTCCGTGCAACATTGCGACATGAGATTCGTTCATTGCATGAACGGCTCGGTGTGACTACAATTCTCGTCACGCACGATCAGGAAGAAGCCCTTTCGATGGCAGACCGAATCGTTGTGATGAATGAAGGACGGATCGAACAGGTTGGAACTCCGGAGGAAATTTACAGCGCTCCGGCCTCACCTTTTGTAGCGGATTTTATCGGCGTTATGAATTTTTTGCAGGGAGAAGTAACAACCTCAGGGAAAGTGCTTATTGGTGGAAATATCCTCGATTGCGAAACCGCAAATATTCCAGAGGGCAGCAAAGTCCGGGTGACGGTACGTCCGGAAGATATTTTGTGCAGCGCTGATGTTAAAAAAACAGCAAATTCTTTTTCGGTTAAAGTTGATTCCCTCGAATTTCTTGGTTCTTTCTGCAGACTGATTTTATCAGGTCCGGAAGGCTTTGGAAAACTAATGACAGACCTTTCCACGCAGCAAGTACATGAACTGAATGTTACTCCTGAAACCAATCTCACAGCCGTATTTCCTGCACGTAATCTCCGGGTTTTCCAGGAAAGCTCATGAGTGCTGCAGTTTCGATTCCCGCCACAACTGTCCCAGCCAGGGGAGCCTCCAGCGTACGTATCAAGCTCAGTCGGGATGACTATGCTTTACGGACCGGACTGGTGGTCGTAATAAGTTTGCTGTCAATTTTAGTAGTTTTACCGCTTTATTCCCTGCTCTCAAAAAGTTTTGAAGACATGGACGGTGAATTTGTCGGTTTGCAGAATTTTCGTGAATATTTTCAAACTCCGGCGCTTTTCACGTCCATTACAAACAGTTTAGGTGTGGCATTTTTTTCGGCAATGATTGTATTGGTGCTGGCCTTTATATACGCCTATGCGCTGACCCGAACCAAAATGCCGTTTCGTTTGTTTTTTCGCGGCGTGGCGCTGATTCCAATTCTTGCGCCTTCTTTGCTGGCTGCAATTTCTTTGATTTACTGGTTTGGAACTCAAGGCGTACTCAAATCATGGTTGTTCGGGGCTACGATTTACGGTCCCATCGGTGTCATCATGGCCTCGTGTTTCTGGGTATTTCCTCATGCACTGATGATTTTAATTACAGCGCTTTCTACTGCAGATGCCAGACTTTATGAAGCCGCTGAAGCCTTGCGCACGCCAAAGTGGCGTGTCTTTTGGACGGTCACACTTCCGAGTGCAAAGTACGGAATCCTTAGCACAGGCTTCATTGTTTTCACGCTGGTTATCACCGATTTTGGTGTGCCGAAAGTCATCGGGGGAAATTTTAATGTGCTGGCGACGGACGTGTACAAACAAGTCGTCGGTCAGCAAAACTTCGAGATGGGGGCGGTTGTTTCGCTGGTTTTGCTCCTGCCCGCAGTAGCCGCTTTTATTGCCGACCGCTGGGTACAGCGCAAACAAGTCGCCCTACTTTCCGCACGTGCAGTACCGTTTCAACCAAAATCTGAACCCTTGCGCGACTGGCTCCTTTTTGGATTTTGCGCAACTATAGCATTCATTTTCCTGGCCATGCTGGGGATGGCAGCCTACGCCTCTTTCGTCACATTCTGGCCCTATAATCTCTCACTTACACTGAATAATTACGATTTTGATTTGATGGACGGCGGTGGCTGGGAAGCATATCTCAATTCAATCCGGATGGCGATTTATTGTGCCGTGTTTGGTTCGGGGCTGATATTCTTCGGCAGCTACCTGGTTGAAAAAGCAAGAGGGGTTTCATGGTTGCGTACCATTTTACATTTGATCGCCATGATGCCGCTCGCCATTCCCGGATTGGTTTTAGGAATAGCTTACATTTTCTTTTTTAATCATCCGGACAATCCGCTTGGTTTCCTTTATGGAACAATGGGAATCCTGGTGATCAGCACAATCGTCCACTTTTATACCGTCAGCCATCTTACCTGCCTCACTGCATTGAAGCAGCTTGATCCGGAATTTGAAACCGTTTCTCTTTCCTTGAAAACACCAGTCTGGAGGACATTTGGAAAAGTCACGCTTCCGGTTTGTCTGCCCGCTTTGCTGGATGTGGCGAGCTATCTTTTTTTGAATGCCATGACCACAGTTGCCGCCGTGGTTTTCCTCTACTCTCCGGAAACCATGCTGGCCTCAATTGCTGTCCTGAACATGGATGATGCAGGAGACATTGCACCTGCCGCTGCCATGGCTTTGATGATCGTCTACACCTCAGCCGCATTCCGGATGCTCCACGCACTGCTTTCCCGTTATCTCAAACGACGCACACAAATCTGGCGGAATCGGTGAGATTATAGACAAAGTGAGGACTTAGTTTTTTATTTTGCAACAAGTGGAATAGATACACGTCACGTAACTTTGAGGACTTCAACCTTGAAGATCAAGTCTGCATTTGGCGGGATACCCATTGAGGCTGCACCTTGACTACCGTATGCCAGTTTGGCCGGAATTTTAATTTGCATCTTGGTTCCCTGCCTCACTCCTTTGAGTGCGATCTCCCAACCGTCAATCACACTGCCTTTTCCTAAATCGAATTCAAAAGGTCGGAGCTTTGCTCTGCTGCTGTCAAACAGGGTGAAGTCCTTTGACAGCCAGCCCTCATAATGAACTTTAATATGACTGTCGTCTTGCGCTTTAGCTCCATGGCCGGGACGTTCGACATAGACTTGTATTCCCGAACTACCGGTTTTAAATGCCACATCGAGGGCTAACTGTGGTCGCTTATTTATTTTTATGTTTTGCTGCTGTGCTGCTGCGGATGTAGCAACTTTCATCTACATGTAAAGATGGAAGGAGATTGTGCTCCGAGGATCGTCATTTGGATTGGAGCTTTGTTGGCGCCTTGAGCCACACCTTTATTTACATCAAGGTATAAATTAATCGTGGTTCCCTGGAGGTGAAATTTTCCGGTTTGAACTTCCGCGTTTCCTTCAAGTAAAATAGTCCGGGATATTTCATCAAAGCTCGCCCGGTCAGCCTTGGCAACACGGCCCGGTTGTTCAAAACAGACTTCCTGCTCAGCCTGGATTGATTGTAATTCTTGCGATTGACTCAAACGCAAAGTTATTTTCCCTGCGTGAATATAGAGCTTGTCCGGTGTTCGTTCCATTTCTACGTCTCCCTCAAACATTGCCTGATGTTTTTTGTTATCAAGCACTGCACGGGACGCTAATAAAAGTACTTTACGTGGTTCAGATTTTTGTGGATTTTCATTTCCTGATTCCGAAGTCTTGGTCTCAGATTCCAGCTTTCCACGATTTGTTTCGAGGTCACTCAGATTTGCCTCAACCCGGATACGTCCTTCCTTGCTTGTATCCTGACCTTCCAGAGTTGCATGTTGACGCAGGAGATCCAATAGAACGGAATCACTACGTACATTACCCTGCGCTGCTTTCAAAATAACATTACCCTGCATCAGCAAAGTTTGCTGAGGTGTTCTTATCTTTTTTGTTGAGGAAGTATCTGTATCAGCTGACTTTTTATCAAGACCAACTTGTGTGTAAATCGCGAAATCTGAACGAGCTTCCCTGTCCCATTGTTTGACCTGAACTCCACCTTCTCCGATCAATTTTTCGAAGTTAGAATCCAATCCGGAAACCAGGCGAAGTTTGGCCGTTGTTAATTCAATGTTTTCCCTGGGTATAATTCCTTTGACGTTTCCCCGAAAAACAGCTGCGTTTTCATTAAGATCACTACTAAATTCGTCGGCCTGAATTTTAATTTGTTCAGTTGTGGCATACCGCAAAATGATATCACGCTGTTTTGGCACAAGGAATATCGGTAGCGCGTCCAGAAATTCTGTACGGTTCAGGTAGACTTTATCCAACATCGGGGCAAACTTAGCGGTGAGTGCTTTTGAGAAACCCTCTCTTTGCAGATGATCCAGAGTATTGCGTGTTACCTTGAAGGAGTTTAGTGGTGAAGCAAAGCTGACTCGACTCACTTTCCATGCAGGTTCTGTCGCAACAAAACCGAGTAGAAGCAGTAAAGCAGAAATTATTTTTAAGCTTATTTGAGTATGCATGTTTAGAGTCTTTGTTTCATCTTAAGTTGGCTGAAGACTAGAACGTGACTGCCTTTTTGCATAAGCAGCTTCAATAAAAGAAGAAAAAAGAGGATGCGGTTTAAGAGGTTTTGACTGCAACTCCGGATGATACTGACAGCCGATAAACCAGGGATGTTCAGGAAGTTCAATCGTTTCCACCAAGTTTCTTTCAGGATGCTGTCCGGAAATGGTCAGTCCTGCGTCTTTAAACCGTGGTACAAATTCGTTCATCACTTCATAACGATGCCGATGACGTTCCGAAATCGTTGTTTTATTGTAAATTTTGGCAATCAATGTACCTTCGTTTAAGACTGTGGTTTGGCTGCCCAAACGCATCGTGCCCCCCGTTTCCTCGTGTCCCGCCTGTTCCGGCATCAAGTCTATTACATTTTCCGGATGATCCGGACGGATCTCTCCGGAATTAGCACCCTCAATTCCAACAACATTCCGGGCAAATTCCACAATCGCCATTTGCATTCCGAGGCAAATTCCGAAGAAAGGGATTTTCTTTGTCCGTGCTATTTTGATGGAGGCAATTTTTCCTTCGGTTCCACGCTCACCAAATCCTGGAGCAACCAAAATACCGTCCATACTTTCCAATTGCGCAAACGCGTTTTCCTGCGTCAACAATTCGGAGTCAATATAGTGCAGTTGAACTTTAAGCCGGTTTGCAATGCCGCCATGAAAAAGAGCTTCGTTGAGGCTTTCATACGAATCCCTTTTCTCAACATATTTTCCGATAAAAGCAATGTCCACCTCATCATGCGGATTTTTATAATTTTCAATCAAATCAATCCACGGCTGCAGTTTAGGACTTCCGGTCCACATTTGCAGATAGGTCATGATGGTGTTATCCAATTCCTGCTGATGAAACATCAACGGCGCTTCATAAACCGACTCTACGTCAAGTCCATTCACTACAGAATTTTCCGGAACATTGGTAAAGAGAGAAATTTTGCTGCGAACTTTGTCAGTGAGAATTTCAGAGGTACGGCAAATGAGAATATCCGGTTGAATTCCTATTTCCCTGAGTTTGCCCACACTGTGCTGAGTGGGCTTGGTTTTCATTTCTGTTGTCTGCACGATTAAAGTCAGGTGTACAAACAGAGTGTTATCTTTTCCATGATCATGCCTGTATTGACGAATTGCTTCGAGAAAAGGCAGGGACTCAATATCTCCAACCGTTCCTCCAATTTCAACGATACAAATATCAGCGTTTGGCGCAGTTGCGGAATTAGAATCAGTGTCAGCTAATCGGGCGGCATCTGAAATTGTTTTTTTGATTTCATCAATCACGTGCGGTATGACCTGTACAGTTGCACCCAAATAATCACCGGCACGTTCTTTACGTATTACTGCATCATAAATTTGACCGGTGGTACAGTTGTGTCTGCGGGTCAAGACGGCGTTTGTGTAGCGTTCATAATGTCCTAAATCAAGATCAGTTTCTGCGCCATCCACGGTCACAAAAACTTCACCATGCTGAAAAGGATTCATAGTTCCGGCATCCACATTGATGTATGGATCCAATTTCATCAGGCTGATTGTTAAACCTCTTGATTCCAGCAGTGCTCCAATAGAAGCCGCGGCAATTCCTTTTCCAAGTCCGGAAACTACACCGCCGGTTATGAAGATAAATTTTGTTTGCATGTAAAAATATTGTTTCTCTTTGTAGGGTTAGTTTGCAGATAAAAAATAGTTGAACTCTAGTACAACAGTAAGGTTTTCACAAGTTAAATTCATGAGTCAGTCTCCAGAAATATGAACGACAATATTCCTTACATTGGCGCCTGTGCGGTGTTCCCAGAGAAAAATTCCCTGCCAAATTCCCAAAAGCAATTTACCTCCGGAAAGAGGGATCTGCTCCGAAGTGCTGGTCAAAGCACTCCTGATGTGTGACGGCATATCATCTGGGCCCTCTATCGTGTGAGTATATCCCAAATCGTTTTCAGGAACCAGCTTTCCGAAAAAATATTCAAGATCTTGCTGAACATCTGGATCAGCATTTTCCTGAATGACAAGACTTGCAGAAGTGTGCCGGACAAAAAGATTACACATTCCGGAAGTTACTTCTGAAGCTTGTACCACTTTACTAACCTCGGGAGTAATTTCCAGGAGTCCTTTGCCACGGGTTTGTATTTGAAGCACTTGCTGGAAATTCTTCATGATCTGGCTTTGGTTTTCAGGTGACCGGAAGTTCAATCGTGAAACAAACACCTCCGGAATCAAGATTTCGGAAACGGGTAAAACCGTTGTGATCTGAAATAGTTTGACTGACGATGGTCAGTCCAAGACCTGTTCCATGTTCTTTGGTAGTCGTGTAGGGTTCAAAAAGTTGGTCAGAAATTTCCGGAGAAATTCCGGTGCCGTTATCCTCTACATCCAGAAAAATGATGTTCAGATCAGGAACGTGTCGCGTACGGATTATGATTTCTCCTTGACGGAAAATGCGTGAAAGCGTTCCTTTTTTTCCGATTGAGCTGATTGCATTGTCCACCAAATTGATGATTACCCGCCGAATTTGTTCCACGTCCAGAGGCAATTGCGGAAGCGCGTCACTCAACTCAGTGGTAAGAGAAATTCTGGCCGGCATGTTTTCATGATAAAGTTGGAGAGTTTGCTTAACAATTTCATTGAGATCATTCAACTGAGGATTTGATTCTGGTATTTTCGCAAAGTTGGAAAATTCACTTACCATACGCTTTAGGTGTTGAACTTCATTGATGATAGTCTGAGTTGACTGCTGTAAGGCGACATTATCCGAAACTTCATCTGCATATTTCCGGTGGATGCGTTCTGCAGAAAGTTGAATCGGCGTGAGTGGATTTTTAATTTCATGGGCAATGCGTCGAGCAACTTCGCGCCATGCCCGTGCACGTTGAAGCCGCTGAATTTCAGTGATGTTGTTGTAAACACAAACCATTCCCGCAGATTTGCCATCACTGTTTTGAAGCAGAAGAAGTGTTGCTGAAACTTGTATCGGACCTTCTTTCTTGTGAACAATCAGGTAACGGGAAATGGAGTGTTCTTTTTCAGTTTTAATTTGTTCAACCATTTCTTCAACCATTTGCAGGGATTCCTTTTCAAGCACCTCCCGATAGTGTTTGCGGCCTTCCGCACCGTTTTTCAGTTGCAGCATTTGTTTCGCGGAATGATTCAATATTTCAATGTGTCCTTCCATATCCAGAGACATTACTCCGGTTGTGATGTTTTCCAGAACAAGCTCTACAAAGCGAATTTGGCTTTGCAGGGACTTGTGACTTTCCTGCAGATGCCGGGTAGTTTTATTCAGTGCGACCTGGTGTTCGAGTAGATCACGGCTCATTGAATTAAAAGACTGCATGAGCAAAGCAAAGTCCTTATCCAGAGGACCGCGCAGTTTTACCTGGAAACCTAATTCACCCTCTGATACACGTTGAGTGGCAAGCGCCAAATCTTCAATGGGCTGCACGAAACCACGCGCCAGATAGAAGGCCAGCCAGGTGGCAACAAAAATAATAAAAAGAGTCATCAATAGAAAAATTATTAAAAAATATTCCCGTACCAAATCCTCAGATTCTGTCAAAAACAGGGTGTTTTGATCCTGGGTAATAATATCGTTGATTGCCACGGAAACACGGGGTGTGGACGGGAAAAATATTTCTAAATAATATTTTTTATTTTCAATTGAAATGGGACGAATGTAACGGTAAATGAGTCGGTTTTCCACCTCTTCCGTGAACCAGACTTGAGATTTTGATTTTATTTGATACCACTCCTTTAACGAAGGGCTGGCCCAATAAACCTGTGAAATCTCTTTTTGTATCCATTGCTGCATCAACTCCTGTTCTTCTGAATAAAGTGTCACATCTGCTTCAATGTTTTTTAGCAGGTTCAGCTTAGTGAAATCTCCTTTGCTTTTTTTTAACCGACTTTCCCAGATCAAGTTTTGGAGTTCCATGGTTTTGCGAAGATTGTTGTGATAAGCTTCGGAAACGTTTTGCGCACTGTGCATCATGGATTCCTGCTGACCCTTGAGCCAGGATTCCAAATTTGTGGCAATGAAGAAACTTGCAAACAGGTGAAAGCCCATTGCAGGCAAAGAAAGCACGATGAAGGAAGTAATGAGTTTGGTTTTAAGATTGACGCCCAGAACATGATGGCGACGTTCATAAGAAAGTTTGAGCAGGTTGCGTGCAATCATGTAGAAAACAATTGCGAGCAGAACAATGTTGATGTTGATGGCCACAAAAACCATCAACTGCGATCCGGATTGCTCCAAAACTGAAAAACCCTGACGCATAGTGAACATAACCAGTACAATCAGTAACAACAATAAAACTGCCACCACCAGCATCCGGTTACGAATATTAGGATCGGTAGCAATTAATTCTTTGTAGTTCTTCCGTAATTCTTGAAGGCGTGATGGCATTTTGGCGGTAGGTTTCAGGTAACAGGTTTCAGGAAACTGGAGTCAATAATTCTTGAGTTCTGAACCACACTCCACGATTTCTTGCTTTATTGTGCCTGAATCGATTTGTAATAATCTTCCTTGTTTTTCTTGTGTTCAGTCTCAACTGTGTACTCCTCACTATGCTTGACAAGCAATTGATTTGCTTCAAAGCGCTGTCCTTTCATTTTTCCCTCAACGACAACTCCTTGTCCTTCACGGAACAAATCCGGTTTGACTCCGGCATAAAACACGGGGATGAATTTTTTTCCGTCTTCAGTAATCTTGAACGAAAGCTGAATGGCTTGAGCATTCCATTCTACACTGCCTTTTTGTACAAGTGCCCCGATGCGGATTGTCTTGTCTTCAAACTTACCAGGACTTGCAAGGACTTCCTGTGGAGTATAAAAGAAAACAGTCATTTCCTGCAACCCCTGCACAGACAGCGCGATTAATACAGCAAGGATCACTGCTCCACCAATTACAAATTTAGTTCTTGTTTTCATTTATTTTTCTCCGTCATAGAATGTGTGGATGATTCAGTAAATTTTTCTTCAAGTGCAGCAACTGCGCGGTTGGTAATTTTCAAACGGCGCTTTGTCATAAAAATGTAGCAAACAAATGTAAACAGCCAAATTACATAAGCAACTACAACATATTCTATACCAATTAGCATCTAATCCTGTGTTTCTGCAAGAAGTTGATTGAGAGTGTCAATGCGTTTTTCTGTTTGAAAACGCAGCAGTAGTAAGAAGAGATAGAATGCCAGCATTACAAATATTGTAGCCAAGAGAGGATAAAGCAATTCAGAAGGCATCGAGGGTTTTGCTTCTCCGGAATCCACCTTAAATAGTGTGGATGGCTGGTGTAAAGTTCGCCACCACTCAACTGATTTGTGAATAATTGGAATATCGAGAAAACCGATTATACCCAAAACAGAGGCCAGCCGTGCTTCTTTATCTCTGTCATTGACAGACATCCTCAGCAGAAAATAGCCCATGAAAATTAAAAACAACAAGAGTGTTGTTGTCAAACGTGCATCCCAAACCCAGTAGGTACCCCATGTAGTTTGCCCCCAGATTGCACCGGTTATCAGTACAAGTGCGCAAAAAACCAAACCGACTTCCGCGGAGGCTTTTGCAATTTGATCGAACATTAGTTCACGTTTCCAAAGGTAAGCTATGCTGCACACAAAGACTACAAAAAACGCCAGGTATGTAGTAATTACTGACGGTACATGAAGGTACATTATTTTTTGAGGGAATCCCTGGCTGGCTTCTATCGGCAACTTCAAAAAAACCCAAAGAGCGCAGGCAAGTAAACCAATAATTGATGTCCACTCCAAAAGAAAAATAATTTTTTTCATTTTAAACATCCAATTTTTCCTTCAACAAGCTGTTGATCACTGCCGGATTGCCCTTTCCGCGTGTTTTTTTCATCATCTGTCCAACAAAGAAACCGATCACTTTTGTTTTTCCTGCACGGTATTGCTCTACCTGCTCCGGATTTGCTGCAAGCAATTCATCCGCAATCTGCCCCAGCTCTCCCTCATCTGAGACTTGCTTCAAGCCTTTTTCTTCAATAATAACTGCGGGTGTTTTTCCTGAATTCAGCATTTCCTCAAAAACAGTTTTTGCAATCTTGCTGCTGATTTCTCCGCTTTCAACGAGTTTCGTCAAATCCGCCAGATGTTCCGGAGAGAGGTCAATTTCATTGAGGGATTTTCCGGATTCATTCATCACACGGGTCAAGTCACCGATTATCCAGTTACAGGCGATTTTGGGTGAAGCTCCGTACATGAGGATTTTCTCAAAATATGCTGAAATTTCTTTATTGGCAGAAAGTACTTCCGCATCGTATCCACTTAATCCGTATTCTGCCATAAATCGCTGCTGTTTGGCCTCCGGAAGTTCGGGAAGATTTTTCCGAAACGTTTCCAGCAATTCCGGAGATAGCCGTACCAGTGGCAAATCCGGATCGGGAAAGTAGCGATACTCATCAGCTTCTTCTTTTGAGCGCATACTAAAAGTTACTTTACGGTCGGTGTCCCAGAGCCGTGTTTCCTGAACTATCTTTTTTCCATCCAGAATTTCTTCACGCTGCCTTTGCATTTCATAGGTAATTGCCTGTTTTACGAAACGGAAGGAATTGAGATTTTTTGTTTCAGTACGTGTGCCAAATTCCTGCTGTCCTTGTGGTCGTAGAGACACATTTGCGTCACAACGTAAATGCCCTTTTTCCATATCACCATCAGAAACACCAATCGTTGTGGCAATCGCATGGATTTTTTCCATGTACACTTTTGCTTCTTCTGCAGAACGTACGTCAGGTTCACTCACAATTTCCAGCAAGGGCACCCCGGCACGATTCAAATCAACTAAGCTTTCGGGGCAGCCCTCAGCATGAATCAGTTTCCCCGCATCCTCTTCCATGTGAATACGTGTGATGCCGATCCGGCTTTTCCCCCTGGTTTCAGTTTCAATTTCCAGCCACCCATTTTCGCAAATTGGGCGATCAAATTGAGAAATTTGATAAGCCTTAGGAAGGTCAGGATAGAAATAATTTTTGCGTGCGAACTGAGATTCCAGCCGAATTTCACAATTTAAGGCTAGTCCCAACTGAGCAGCAAACTCCGGAACCTGACGATTCAGAACAGGCAAAGCTCCAGGCAAACCCAGACAAACCGGGCAAGTATTAGCATTTGGCGGTTTACCAAATTCTGTGGAACAGCCGCAAAAAATTTTTGATTCTGTTGCCAGCTGAAGATGAATTTCCAAACCGATTACAGGTTCAAATTCCATAATAATTATTTTGGATTAAGTTAAACAGTACCCTTATTTTGTTTCGCTGCCAGTAAAGTTTTGAGCTCTTCTTCACAGAATAAATCACTAAATCCACTTCCAGGAAAACGCAATGCCCATTTATAAACGTTCTGCAGCATTTGTTCGTTGTCAAAAAGTGATGATTCTTTAAGAAGCATGTCAAATTCTGCATTAATGATTTTTGACAACTTTCCATAAAAACGTTCCAGAATAGCGGATGTGCCGCCGCCCTTTTTCCATGCTTCCTGATACCAGGACATAGCATTCAATGATACTCTACGGGTGCGCGGATATCCGGAACACATCAGATTCCAGGGGTCACCACGTTTTTGATCTCCGGCTGCACGGAAATCTGAGCGCAAAATCACCGCAGGAATATCGAGTACTTTGGCAAACAAAAACTCGATCACTGTTCCGGAATCTAGTTCTGTTCCGTCAAAATTAAGCAGAATCAAATCTGCTTTGACAACCTCACGCAAATCACTGTTGCGGATATCAATGGAGCGGTTGGTGCTTTGCTCAAGATGTTGAGGAACAACGCAAAGATAACGTCCGGCAGACTCTTTTTCGATGGCTTCCGACAAGAGCAGGTTGCCGATTAAATCTTTATGATTAAACAAATCACCTGCAAAATAAATGGAGTGAGTATTTGACATGAATTATCTATGATAGTTGAAGAATCAGCTAAAACTTTAGTTAGTTTTTAGAGTATTTTCAGCAAGTCCGGAATTTCCTGCCAATGCGAAAAAGGGGTTGCATAGCGTTCCATCCCTTTGGTGTAGGGGTGCCAGTCAGGGAAAAAAACGTTAATTCCGGCGTTATGGAAAGCTTCAATCAATTCCGGACGATCCTCAAGCATTACATCCGGTTGTATTTCCTCAACAATAATCTGCTCTTTACGAAAATCACCTACACATTGCAGCGAAGTGTAATTTAGCGCTTTTAAATTTTCCACACGTTTTTGAAATTGTTCCGGTTCCAGAGCAGTTACGAGATGTAATTCATGCCGGCCGGCAAGTGTATTCAAGATATTCAGCGAGTCATCAAAATAATTTAATTGACGCAAATAATCACCTGCATGGAATTTATCACGTATCTTCTCGTTGTCAGGAAAATTCCGGATGACACCGTAAAGCTCAGGATCATGAGTGTAGGGGATTTTTTCTCCATGTGTGAAATCAATAAAACCTTGAATGTAATTCAGGATTACTCCATCCACATCGGAACAAATTTTCATATTGAGTTAATGTCTTAACAATATGTTAGCAGTATCGTTTATTCTGACAGGAAAAGAGTCTCAGATCAAGATTCCTCGTCCTCTTCGAGTACAATCGAAACAGAATTTATGCAATAGCGCAAACCGGTCGGTGCAGGACCATCTTCAAAAACATGTCCCAAATGCGCATCGCAATGCTTGCAAATTACTTCTGTCCTTTGCCGTGCCAAACTCAGGTCTTCCTGCTCGCCGACGTAATCATCTCCAAGTGATTCTGAAAAACTCGGCCAACCGCATCCGGAATCAAATTTGCTCTCTGACAAAAATAAGACATTGCCGCAACACAAACACCGGTATATACCTTTAACCTTTGTATCAAGATACTTTCCGCTGAAAGGCAGTTCTGTACCTTTTTTTCTGCAGATTTCAAATTGTTCCGGAGTCAACCGTTCTTTCCACTCCTGTTCGCTGAGATTATTTTTGTCTGTCATATTTGTCCTTTTTGTTTTATTCTGCACTGCCTTTTACGGTTCTGATTGCGTTCAATTATTTGCTTTCAAAGAAAAATACAGATTCATGATTGCAAAATGTAAAAACTTAGAAATAGCATGAAACTTGTGATTAAATCAAGAATAATGCGGAATTGATCGTGCTTCGTGATTTAGTGATTTAAAGTTGGAGCGGACAAGCATTGGATACAATTCGTTACGCAGCAGAAATGATTTCAGCCTTAATGTGCGTTAAACTTGATTTATTTTTGAATGGAAATAGCTACACTTTTCAAAGTTGTTTTTCCACCACAACCAAGGTTGATATTGAATAGTTTATATAAACTACTGATTTTTTTACCATTGTTTTGTCTCATTTTGGGCGGCACTGTACAAGCTCAGGATCAGACATCACTGTCCGAAGAAACTGCTCAGTTACTGAAACTGGTCAACTTGAAAACGGTTGATGGCCGTGAAATGGCGGAAGTTTCGCTCAAGCTGGTTTTACAGTTGGCGCTCGAACGCAGCTTATTGCTGCAGGCATCAAAACTTGGAAATGCTGCAGCACAACTTTCAGTTATTGCTGCACAGGAAAGAAACAAGCCAAGTGTGACCACCAGTTTTGGTTATGCTAAAATACTTTCACTTACTGCATCTTCAAGTTGCTCACCTTCTCAACTGTGCGGGAGCAGCACCAACAGTATGACTTTTTCTTCGGCTTACACCCAGAAAACGGACAGCGGCCTCACGTATGGTCTTACTTATTCTGAACAAACCAAAAAATCTACCTCTCTTTCTCTTATGGAAATGGGTGGTGAAGTTACAACCGGTACAACCGGAGATTCTCTGAGCAGTTTAAGTTTAACCAGCTCTGTTTCTATTCCATTTTTTCAGGACTCAGGCACCGAATATAACAACATACCTGTTCGGTTGGCTGAAATTAATGTAACAAGAGGTCAGTTGAATTCACAGCAAGCGGAATTATCCCTGCTTAAACAGGTGGCTTCTATTTATTGGGATTTAGTTGGAATATTGGAAACAGTTGAGGTTAAGAAGAAAGCAGTAAATCTTTCAGAAAAACTTTTACGTGACAACCAGGCCCGCCTGGAAGCAGGTCTTTTGAGCTCAACAGAAGTTAGAGTTACCGAAACTCAATTAATGCGGAATCGACAAAGTTTGCTTTCGTCACGTTTGGATGCACTACGCATTGAAGATCAGGTTCGGGCAGCACTTAATTTGAAAAACTTGCCTGTAGGACTATATCCGGTGGACAGACCTGCAACAAATGCTGCTGTGACAGAAAACGTTTCTGCATTGTTAGAAAAAATTTATGCGAATGACACGCAAATTGGTTTGAAACAAGCTTCGTTGGAACAAAATCGTTATCAGTTAGAACAAGAACTGAACAAGCAAAAAACTAATCTAGACTTAAATCTGTACTATGTTTTAAATGGATACAGCAAAAATTCATTTGGCGGAATTGCGGATTTTAGCAAAAGCGATCTCCATGGAATGAACGTTACTTTAACCTGGAAAGTTCCATTGGGTGATCAGGCCACTATAGAAAATATCCAGCGCAAACGTCTGGAACAGCAGCAAATAACTCTGCAAATTAAGGATCGAAAATCTCAGCTTGATGTGAGTGTCCAGTCCCTGCTGCGATCTTTGAGTTTAATTGAAAAGGAAAAAATGACTGCAGCAGCAGTAAGTAAACTTTCCAAAGATCAGTTGCGTAATGAAATTAAGCGCTTCAAATTGGGTAAAAGCACGAGCTATCGTATTTCTCAAAATCAACAGGATGTGGTGGAGTCGGAGCAGCAGGAAATTCTTATCCGAATTCGTCAAGAAAAAATCCGAGTGGAACTCCTTGCTTTAACCGGAGAGTTTAATGAAAAATATGAGCTGAACCAGAAGTGATGGATTTGCCACAATTATTAAACCCTTTTAGACGAGTAG
>JYMV01035431.1_pt1 | contig 16713 bp, 28 predicted proteins | sample 338911 | NCBI WGS metagenome assembly JYMV01 (sample SAMN03354496, study PRJNA234377) | hydrothermal vent metagenome | biome: Deep sea; feature: Hydrothermal plumes at the Eastern Lau Spreading Center, Western Pacific Ocean; material: Seawater | place: Tonga | collected 2009 | depth 2000 m m
GTAATGAAAGCTAATAGTAAAACTATTAAGGATATGGAAGCTAGGATAACTACTTGTCAGATTGATTTACATAAAGACTTTGTACATCGAGATGAGTATTCACATCAGATTGATAAGATAGAAAAAATGTTAGGCGAAATCTATTCAATATTGAGAGAAGGACAGAAAAAATGACTATACCCTTATGCATAGGTGATTGTTGGATCCTTTTCCCTTATTTACAATGTGCATGAGGAGAAGATATGAGAACTGGGAATATAATAAGAGGTAAAAATGGGCGATTTTTAAAAGTAACGATATTAAATAAGGTAAAGTTCTTCTGTAACTTTATGATCACCAAGATCGAAAAATGGTTAAAGTGAATGAGTTTCTTTATTAGAATACTTCTGTTAATTGCGTTGGCTATTGCCTTCATGATGACAACGGGATGTGAATCTATGAAGTTTAAGAACGTAGCAAAAACAAGTGCTACAACCGCAGTCACATACGTCGTAGCAGGACCTATACCCGCAATAGCATCCCTAGCCACAAGCATTACAGTCGATGAAGTATTGCCTAAGGAACCAGAAATAAAGGACATTAAGACTAAAACACAAGCTGTAGCTCACGTTGCTACCTCTTGGGGTATGAACGCTCTATACGCATTTATAGCCTTTCTATTAATCACAAATGTATTAACCCCTCTATTGACTAAAAAATGGGGGTATAATGAAGCTAAAAATAAATACAGGAGAAAAGATGACTGAGTTATTTAATAAGATTAAATCAATGAAGAAGACTACTCTAGCAGTAATCGGTATATTCGTAGTAATTGCTATTGTCAACATGCTTGGATACGGTGGGTAATGAAACCCAGGAATGTGTTAGTATTCCTGGGAGTCATGGTTATCTCGATGGTAGCTATGTCATTTTTTCATTATATGCCACAAAAAATGTTTGAGATGGGATCACAGATGGTATCACCTTCTCAAAATCCTAAAACTGTTTGTGAATGTAAGTGTAATTAGGTATAATGTAATTGTGTACCAGATAATTTTTCATAAAGATCTCCTTCTTAGTTATTAAAATAGTTAGTCCCGGTACACTTTAACTCTCCTTGTCTTTCCTTCCTCGTTTATGCGAGGAGAGTTATTTTGTAGGTTCCCTTAATAGCTGATCACAAAGTTGTAAAGTGCTCTCCAAATGGTGATGCCTAATCTTTTTATCTTCTATCACATAAGCTTTTTCAACTAAATCGCGAATAGCCTTAACGCACATCTGGCATTGTTCATGGGTATGTTTAACGGCCATATCTTTTCTTCCCTTCAAGACTTATAATCTTGCTAGCTAAATCTCTGGTTGTTTTAGAAATACCTCTTTGCTCAACCCCGGATTTAGGATCAATGTCTCTAAGCTTTATAATTCTATTCTTTAATCTTTCTATCTCTATATTTATCTTTTCAAACCTTTTCATACCTATTCCCCTCTATTCTTAAACCTTTCTTGTGCCCTACGTCAACATAACCAGAAGTGATCATGGTTATCCTTACTTATAGTAACCTAATGCATCAGATAAATGATCTTCTGCATAGATAGTAAAGTCATAAGAAAATTCCTCATCATAATAACCGTATTTGCCGTACACTTCGGTCTTAAAGGTAAAGTCTTTTCCTAATTTTAGTATATCATCAATAACCTTTGCGACTCGCTTATTCTTTTTATAAACTTCTTCACCCTCTCTGTCCTTTGGTATGAGGTGTTCAATACTTATAGTCTTTTTACCAATGATCCTATAAAACTCATCTCTAGCTTCTTTTTCAAAACCCTCTCGGAGGTTTGAATAGTCCTCACCTATTTGAAAATCGATTAATGTCTCTCTCATTTTATTCCCCTTTTATTTTTTTAAATATTCTAATAGATCTTTCTGTGTCTTAGCTTTAGATCCTAAAGCTTTCATTACCTTCTCATCAATACCTTTCTTAACAACGATATGGATAATCTTTACTGGTTTGTTCTGGCCTTGTCGATGTAGCCTTGCATTAAATTGTTGATATAACTCTAATGACCAATTTAATCCGAACCAAACGATGTTTGATCCTCCTGCTTGAAGGTTTAAACCATGTCCTGCACTAGCAGGGTGTGCAAACAATAGCTTTATCTCTCCTTTGTTCCATCTATCGATCTCCTCCGTGGATTTAGATAAGGTAACACCTTGCGGAAACATTTTAGAGAGACGTACGAGATCAGATCTAAAGTTATATGCTATTAAAAAGTTCTCATTTGGATGATCTTCGATAATTTCTTTAAGTGCTTTAAGTTTCAGATCGTGGATAGTATGTGCTACGCCTTCAGTATCATAAACTGCACCATTACATACCTGGAGGAGTTTGTTTCCAAGAACAGCAGCACTTAAAGCCTCAACATCGCCTGATTCTAAAGTTAATAAGAACTCTTTTTCTAGCTCATCGTACTGTGCTTGCACGTTATCAGGTAACTCAATACATTCTCTTAGTGAAATTTTTTCAGGCAATTCTAAGTAATCCTCTGCGCTCATAGTGATGCAAACGTCTTTGATTAATCCTTGGATTTCCTCTGATGAACCTTTTCTTGGACGGTATGCGTAGCTCATGTAACCTTCCTGGACTAAAAATCTAGATCTAAAGTTACCTAAAGTTCTACCTAGTCTCTCCCCGTTATCAAGAAGATACATCTGAGACCAGAGATCGGCAATGCCATTTGGACTCGGTGTGCCTGTTAGCAATACTACACTCTTGAAATGCTTTGTCATTTTACGTAGGGCTTTAAACCTTTGGGATTTGTGGGATTTAAAAGATGAAGACTCATCCACAACTACCATATCCCATTTCCACTTCCATTTAATAGTAGCTCTACCTAGACCTTCATGTCCTTCTGTTAACCACTTAACATTTTCTCGATTAATGATATAGATATCTGCTTCAGCTTCAATAGCTTTAGCTCTTTCTTTACCTGAGCCTGTGACAAGAGAGAAATTAAGATGTTTAAGATGATCCCATTTCTGGGCTTCTTGTTTCCAAACGGTATTGGCAACTCGTAACGGAGCAATGATTAAGATCTTATTAATAGAGAAGTCGTCTAACATGTCTGAGATTGCGGTGAGAGTACTAACAGTTTTACCTAAGCCCATATCTAAGAACAAAGCGCACTTACGCTTATCCTTAATAAACGCAAGTGCTTTGTTTTGGTATTCGTGTAGGTCTGACCTATCCATTGATAGGCATCATTTCATAAACTGCTTTAACTCTAGCTCTTCTTTTAACTTTCTTATCTCGGATAGAAACTATTTCCTTAGTTTGTCCACATACGTATCTTCTTCCTGATATGACTTGATAATGATTTCCTGCTACGATTAAAAAGACTCTACCTTTGGTTCTTTCTTTAACTGTATCTCTTAACCATTTTGCTAATGTTGGTCTTTTATTAGTAGCTTCTCCTCCACCCCAATATTGCATCTGATAAGTTATCTTGTAATCATGGAAGAGTACATCTAATAGATCGCCTTCTGAAACTCCGGTTATCATTCTTCTTCCGGTATAATCCCTAAGTGCTTTAGCAGTATCTGCGGTATCAATATTGGTTAGAGCTGAGATGGCGGAAGGTCCGCAGTATCGATTTGACTTACGTCCTTGTTCCTTTTTAACATTATAGATTTTCATCGTTTTATCCTTTTATTAACATCTTCATAATTGTTGATGTTAGGGCCATTATATCATAATTTGACTATTTGTAAACCCTATTTGATAAAAATATTTTTGCCTTCATCGATATTATCAATGATATATACCAAAATACCTTCATTTCTAATCCGTTCAATAATTTTATCTTGTAATTTTGTAGGTTTCTTTTTAGGTGCTTTAAATTCTATAAAAATACATTCTCCTCCCTTGATATAAATTCTATCAGGTACACCCCTGTTTGAGGGTGATACAAATTTATAACTTAGCCAACCTTTTGATTTTGCATACTCACTTACTTTCTTCTCGATCGTTGATTCCTTCATATCTTGTTTGTATCCCCAGTTTGTTTAACATTTCTATTCCTGAACGATCTGCATATTTCTCGGAATAGATCACAGTCTTACAGCTTGTATTACTTATCAGCTTAGCACAAGTAATGCAGGGAGCTGTTGTTAGAAATATTGTATCTATCCTCATAGTGTTATTACATTGGAGTAATGCATTTTGTTCTGCGTGTGTTGCCATGCAAGAATCTAGATTTTTTCCTGATTCTGAATCATGTCCTCCACAGGGTGTATTGATGCAATGGGGAAATCCTCGAGGTACTCCATTATAGCCTGTAGCTTTTATGTGTCCATAACGATTAATAATAACACATCCTACAGAGCGTCGGGGACAGGTTGTCCGAGTTGATACTAATCGTGCTATTTTTAAAAAGTATTGATTTCTACTTTCTCTCATCATTTGGATAACCATGTAACAACTAGAACTAAAATTAGTGTTACGATAGGCAATTTAACAAAACAGGTATGACAGTTCCTCCATTTGTTTAACCATCCATTCTCATCCTCATATCGAACTAATGACTGCTCGAGTTCTTCTAATCTTTTTAACATGATACTTCTCCTCGTTATAAATTAAATATCTTTTTAAAAATTTTGATATTTTCTAAAATGTTTTCTCTTTTGGTTTTACCTTTGACTTCTTCTGACTTCAAAGCTAGTTTATCTCTATTGATAATTTCATTAGGTAAGGACTTAGCAAACAATGATTTTAGACACTTTTTATTCTTTCTAAGGTCATAGTCAAGGCCTAAAGCGTGCTTTACCACATAGGATGCTAAGAACGGAGCTCGTAATTCAACAACAGATCCCATCATTATTCGATCTAATCTGGGATTATGATAATAGGGTAATTCATTGAAAACATCTGATTGCTGACTATCGTAGAATTTACTTCGATTATAGCCTGAAAATAGCTCATCTGCACCGTCACCAGATAATACTACATGGATACCCTTTTCTTTTAAAGCATTTGCAAGCTGTGCCTGTGGAACAACACTTCCCAGATCTACCGGAGTTTGATTTCTTCTAATAGCTTCTTCCTTGCTAACTGAATAGTCACTTAGATCAATTTTTTCATAATTATTAGTTAATAGCTTAACATAATCTTCTTCTCCGTTCTCAATATGGAAAGCTTTAATACCCAGATCAGTTCTTGTTGCAACTTCATAAATTATAGAACTATCAAGACCTCCGGATAATAAAATTGCAACCTCTCTTTCTCCTCCCATTCTCCTCCTTACTGATCTCGATATTCCTTCATCCAAACCAACCTCTTCCACTTCTGCCCAATCCCAGTAGGGCTTTATCTTCCCGTCGTCATAATATGAGCCTATCGGCATTTGTTTAATCTCTTTCCATGCCGTTATTCCTTCTATGCTATAATCAAAACGAACAATACTAGAAAAGAATAAATCGTCTTTTTCTACAGGACCGAGTAAGGTTAAAGGATAAGGTTCAGAACAAATAGCATTTATGTCTGTACGATAATACAAAGGTTTTTGACTTAAGTAATCCACAATGCCAATTAATCTTCCATCATCAATAGCTGCAAAATTCCAAAATCCGTCTATCTCATGCAATCTTTTACTTGTTTCCGGTCCCATCATAAAGTCGGTAAATAATTGAGAGTCGTTTTCAGAAGGTAAATCGTATTTCTTTTTCAATTCTTTCCAGTTGAAAATTTCTCCTGTAAAAACGGCTGTAAAATCATTTCCCCATCGTGCATTTCGGAGTGGTTGTTCGTACTTAGCTTTATCTAAGGAAGTCATGGGTAAAATGTTATGGATAACAAAGGCTCCCTTCTCGTTATAGATTGATGTTTCAAGTCCCCGATGAGACAAAGATTGAGCTAATTGTCTCTCTTTCTCCTTAGGTAATTTTTCATCTGTCTTATAGATTAAAAATCCGCACATACTATCCTCCTAGTTTATTTTTAATAAGCGATTTATTTAAAGCGTATACATCGTTCTCAAAACAATGGAAAGATGTAGCAGAAAAGAGTATTGCTCCTGGCTCTAAATCTACACCCACTTGTTCAATCATCCAAAGTACCAATAGATTTGCAAAATACAAATCATTGTGAAAGTGTCTCAATGCATCACAAGATCGCATAGGGTATTGACAATGCATTTTGTTATCCCGGACTAAGAAATGCCATCCCAAAGTACAAGGTATGCGTTTATTTTCATTTGCAGCACTTAAATCTTCTGGAAAGAACATAGGAACATAGCATTGGCGTGTATGTAGATCCTTTTTTAAAAGCTCTACAGCATCGCTAAGATCGGCAATTTCGTATCTTATGCCCTTATGTAAGCCCTTGGACCAGAGGCGTTCGGGGTATGAATGGCTAAATTTAGAGTCCGATTCTAGATATTCTTCTGTTTTACTGAGCCATTTCGTATGAGTGGGAGGTGGATTCAAAGCCACTCCGCCCACCCTTTCTTTGAAATGTTCGTCTGCCCAAGGTAGGAATGGATCACATAAGTCTTGTAATTTTTCCTTATCTTTCTCCATTGAACATTCCAAACTCAAGTTTATAATCTCAATGAATTTAAAAGGTGCTTCATCTCCCTGCCAGTTCTCAGTAGTAACTGTCTTGCCATATAAGGCTAAAGAATGACGACAATTATTAATACCTTCTTTTAGATCTTTAGCTCTTATCTGCATTATTTAATTCTCTTAAAGATCGGGCATACTTGTTCTAAAGGCGGTCTAACTCCATGAAATTTCTCGTACGTGTTCATAAACAAAGATCGAGGGTAATGATCCAGTGCAATCGTGCCTACGTGCTCCATATTCTCTGGCATAAGGTCAGCTAGCATTTTATGTAGTTGCCAAACCTCTTTCTTTTTCATCATATCCTTAATAACAAAGATAGCATGTCCACCTATTTTTAATTTCTGACAGGATAGATCCTGAATAGCTTTCATCTTTCTCCAATAAGCATCATTTGATTTCATTAAGCCCGAGTTACCTTCCTTTTTATATTCTTTTTTGTTACTTGCTCCAATGCCTGTAGTATGATCTCCGCCATCAGGGTAAGGGTTTGAGAAATTAACTAATGCACAACTCTCATCTTCTACTTTAGTTAATTGCTTTTCAGAATCTCCTTCAAAGATAGAATATTCTGCTTCGGGTAAGAAATGCTCAACTGTTGGGACTAAAACTTCATCAAAAAATTCATATTCAACTCCCACGAACTTTCTATCTTGTACAAAAGCTTCAATTGCGGTTGTTCCTGATCCTGCAAAAGGATCTAAAATTGTATCTCCCTTTTTGGTATAGGTATCTATTGCCCAACGGATTGCATGTAAAGGTGTTTTAGCAATATGTTTGCTATTAATTTTAGGATAATATTTATTACGGACGTTTTTATTTAATCTTTCATTATGTATCCCCTCTAGTTCACCTATCCATTTGTCAGGATGACAGTAATTTTCTTTTGAATAGAATCGGTCAGGGTAACGATTTACTATTATTGGTTTTGGTCCTAAATTCTTTTTTGCTTCCTCGATTATTGACATTTCATTCTCCTTGGTTGTCGATTAAATATTCTTCTAATAATTTTGCATATCCTGCAATGTCATGGACATTGTCTGTGTACATCGGATCACCACATACAGATCTTGCTATCTTACTAAAAATCATATGATATGCTTGTCTGTGAACAGGTGTTAGGTTTTCCCATTGTGGTGCGTCAAGGATTACATTCATTAAGTCTTCAGTAACTTGAGCAACATCTTTAAAGTCCCCGTATCTATTACCTCTTTGAGTTAAAGTCTCATTAACATCCATTTTGTAAGTCCTCGTGCTTATAGTCCCACATTTCTATTTGTCTATTTTCTATATTAACTAAGTCCGTCAGATCCGGGGCATTCCAGTACTCAGGCTTAACTAGATCAATAGCAAAATTTCCCCTTTTAGCATTTGTACCTACCTCTTTATTACAATTAGCTCGCATAACCCTCATGAAAGCTTCTTCAAATACTTCTAAAAAGCCTTGCCTTTCTGCCGTACCCATTGCAAAAACGATTAGATCTATTAAAGCATCTAATTCTTCCTCTTTGGTTACTGCATTCATATACTCATCTAATTCTTCTTGCATTGCTAAAAGTCTAAAATCTTTTTCATCCTCTGACCATTTAAGATGTCTTGATGTAATACCGAACTTTAAATGCATTTTTGCAATAGCTCTGATCATTGAATTTTCTGATTCGTTCATTATTCTCTCCCTAAGTTAAAATATCTATTATATACCTATTTTACGCTATGTAAAATATATTTCATTAAAATCCTATATCTTCCAATATAGAATGTGATTCTTCGATATATCGCATGTAGTCTATATCCTGCTCCATATCCCCTATCTCCATAACAGGCCTTGACCCATCAGATTTAGGTACCTTGTTACCATTCTTTTTATAAGTGATTTTTTCACCATCTGTAGAATAGATCCAACGTACAACTCTACCTAAATATTGTCCTCTCCAAACTGCTCCGCCTGTAACTGATCTAACTGTTAGGAATTGAGTGATGTCTTCGCATCCTCGGATTGTTTCCTCTATGTCTTTATTCTTAGTTAGATATTCTGTCACAGCTGTAATACAAATAGTTGCAGCAGGATTTTTAGTAATTTGATTGATATTGAATATACCCTTACCTTTTGCTCCGTGTTCAGTTAAAGCCACGTAGTTATTAACATCTCGGGAGTATAAGCCTTGATACCTCGTTTCTTCTAATTCAAAAGCTGTATCTAATTCCCATTGGAAACAGATATCATCGTACGTTTCGTAAAGTGATTTGTCCATGATAGATACAAAGCCATCTGTATTTGCAGAGATAACTTTAATTCCTGCAATTTCTAGGCGTTCGATTAACATCAATAAAGCCAGTTGTCCTGTCATAGTTACAGTCATCATTAGATCTGGTGCATACATGATTGACCATTTGCTCCCTTAAATTCCCAGATCTTTTAGCTTCAAGTCTTTCATCTACAATACCTTGATAGATATCTAAGAATGATTCACCAAGGTGTCTTGGGTATAGTCTTAAGTTTAAAATAATAGCGGGATAGTATGACGCTACATCCCTGTCACATAGTATCTCGCTATCTTTAGGGGTGATTGCTTGCTTATGCTCTGTCGAATGAATGCCTCCAATACCTAATTGGTATTTAGATTCACCTATGTCTATTTTCATAGACTTAAGCTCTTTCGGTAGTTTGATCGAACCTTTCTTATCTAATTCAAAGAAATGTTTACGCATGAAATCTAATGTTTCATTGAGTTGTTTACTCTCAAATTTTATATAGCTAGGGATGTCATATTTGAACGTAGTTGAACTTTTAATCGTAGGTCTTTTAATCCTTTTGCCTGGAAATTTCTTTGTTAATTCGGACTTAATAACCACTTCGGCAATCTGTGCATCAGACTTAGATCTTAAATCTACTCCGTATTGTTCGGACATATCGTAGCGTAGTTTGATCCTATCTTCTACCTTACGGTAAAGATCGATAGTAGTATTGAGATCATTTATACAATAATCAAGTGTTTCATCCATCTCCTGCTCAGATAGCATTGTTCCTGGAGTGATGGGTAGATCTTGTAATCGTTTAGAGTTCAATCTACCTCCGTACAATTTAAGACTAACCATTACGCCTGGTGCTGGCTCGGATATATCAAAATGAGAATACCCTTTAGGCTGGGCTAAATCGAAACGCTTCATGGTTTGCCAATTAGGTGAATTCTCATGAATGATATAGTCAGATAGTTTATGTATATCTCTACAGGTTTTTCCTGCTAATGCAAAGAGTATGATCGGCATATCGTATTTGTTGGAATTGAATCCGAACGTAGTACGTTTATGCATGATTGTATTTAGCTTTTTAATAGCTTCTGGTGTTAACGATTTATCAGCTCCCCTGGATTCAATAGTGATAATTTTCTCGTTATCAATATTTTTAAAGGCAGCTAAGAAATAGTTAGGGTAGACTTCACAGTCTAAAACAACAAAATTTTTCATAATAGGTCGGGGCTCGAAAGCCCCTAGTGGCTATAGATCGTCTAGATCGTCGAAGCTGTCGGTAACATTTGTAGCACCTAAGCCAAACGGTTCACCATCTTTAACGAATTGAATTCCGTAAAGATTTGCATTTACACGTTTGCCAAACTTGTTGTTCTGAATCCAAATATCTACAACAGCATTCACGTAACATCCTGCATAAACTTTTTCATCAGATTCGATAATAGGGGTTTTATCTCGATCAATTACTGTAGGTCGTTTAGAACTAGCAGCCTTGAAAGACCAATGACCTTCATAGCCATCGTAATCAGATTCATCCCCGTCTTTTAAACAACGCTTATCAGAAGGAACCTTTACTTTTGCTTCAGTAATTGCCTCAGCAATTGCAGCATCGATCACATCTTTAGTCTTTTTATCAGACTTATCGATTAGTAGGGTTGATTCATATTTACCTTCATTACCATCGAAGCTGGCTTTTTGGAAAAGTGAAGGGAAAGATAAACGTACATTTTTTAACATCATTTTAGACATTGTATTACTCCTTTATATTTTAAATTGGCTAACTCATCAGACCTAAGGTGCCAAACTTAGATTATAGCAATTCTGTGCTCACTATTGCAGAATTGCTATTTCATTTTTATTAATGTATTATATCATATTTTATCAGTTGTAAATTATATTTCATTAAATAAATCGGAATTAATCGATTCTCTTTTATCAGAAGAAAGAGCTAAGGTTGTTTTACCTTTAGGCTTAATCGTTAGATTTGAGATAGCTTCTTTTCCTAATCTCTTCTCTGCTTCACCAATACCAATTAGCTTTCGGTTATAAGCATCACTACCTAATCTACTGATTAAAGAATGTTCAGCTTTATCATTCCATTTTCGTATAGATCTACCTTCAACTAATTTATACCCCTCAAATTCTTCTCCCCGTTCAATTTGATCAAACACAGAAGCCTCAACAGCCTTTAAGAATGATTCTATAAGCTTCTTATTTCCCAGTATAGCTTTCTTTTCATCGTGACTTAATGATTCACTATCTAAGCTATCTAAGTCATCGAATTCACCCTTTACAAGTGCCTCAGTGAAGTCAGATAAGGCTCTACAATCTCCCTTAGCTCGACACCATTGACATTGTTTCTCCCCTGGTACCCTTTGGCCTTTACCACTTAAGGCTAAGTCCGCTCTTTCTTCTACCCATTCAGCAAATTTACCTAAGTCCTGTTTAGATATCTCCCAAGAAGTGAAGTGATTAATCCTCGGTTGAACAATATGCAGGACATACTTATCAATTTTCTCGGATAAAAATTCTAGCTCTCGATCAATACCTATAGCATACAATTGAGCTTGGGTATTCTTATAGGCATCAACCTTAACACCCTTTCCGTATTTCAGATCAAAGATGTGGCAAGTGTTGTTATCGTAATCGAGTACTGCAGCATCAAGTGTTCCAAATCCTCCTGGAACAACATGGTCGAATGAGACTCTTTCCTCAGTCATTAAAGCTGTATTGTTACCTTCGAAGCTCCGTACATAATCCAGATACTCTTGGACATAGGCTGCCATGTCTTTCTCAACGACCTTTTTAAGTACTGTATGACCAACATAGAAGTCTGCATCTGCAGTATTCTTTAAGCAAAGATCTGCAACCTCGTGTGCCATTGTTCCTTCCAATGCAAAGATTGAAGAGCCTTGTGGTGGATATTTCTCCTCGGCCTGGACTGATCCAGGACAGTTGAGCCATTTACTAGAGCCTGATGCTGATAGTTTAGCATGTGCAGTCATTAGTGCAATTCTCCTTTGGGAGGTAGTCGTGTTTCCTCTACTTGAAATTCGCCGGAGTTTATATATTTATTAACTGAATCATCCACCTCGAGGATAGTTGTTCCAGTTATCTCGGCTAATATCTCGCAAAGGGCAAGATACTTTGTAGGTAGTTCTTCACTATCTATTTCAATAGTTTCGAATTTGGTTTCTTCACTCATTTTTATCCTTATCAATTACCTTTCGACTATAATCAATCCATTCTTCCATCATATAGAATAACCAAGCCATATAAAGTATGCTCATTCCTAATAGTAAATCAAACCAATCCATTATACACCTCCTAATTTAGCAAGCTTAATGTATAACGAGTTTAGTCCATCACCATCTAGATCTGCAATTGATTCTGCTTTAAGTTCTATTATAAGATCTTTGATTGTTGTACGTTTAACGCCTTCAGACATCTTCTTTTTGGCTAACTCTTTAACTGCCTTAGCATCAATCTTAGGTGTTTCGATTAGTTTTTCTGCAATAATCTTATCTGTCTTTGTAGGTGGTCCCATTCTCTCTGTTAATTCGATTATAGCCTTAGTTAATAGTTCAATTTTTTCTTCTAACATTTATTTCTCCTCTGTAATTATAATTTTTCTTTTGCAATCAGGGTAGATTGGTGGGTTATGATCTTCCTTCCAGGCTTTTGATTTGTCCAGTCCATATTTGACATAATCTTCCCAGTTCATAACGTATTGGTAGCCTTTCCCTGTCGGATGTTTGTAATAACTCATCCAATGAGTCTGGTTTTTCTTTCTTTATGAAGTTTTGCACCTTTTTGCATTAATTCTCTAGCTTCTTTTATATCTAAAGCATAATCTTCTGCAAATTCGTCGATGTATTTTTGATGGGGTATGTAATTCTCTCTCCAGTCCAGAAAGAAAGTAATTAAGTCCTCGTCGGAGGTTGTATCTATATATTCATGTGCCATTTTATTTCCTTTTATATTATATTAGTTTTTATTAACACCTTTTTGTGGATGTTGGGTGTATTGTATCGTGATCCTCAGGTGAATGTAAAATAAATTTGATAAAAAAGAAAATAAAACAAATACATTTTATGATATGATGTAATCTTTAAATAACAAAGGAGACATTCATGTTCGATGTATTATCACAAGATCAGCTAATAAAGGGATTAAAAGACAGGCAATTATACAAGGTGGCGGCGGAGACTAACATCTCATATCCCACGTTGAAAAGACTTGCCGATGGTAAGGAAGGTAACTATACACTACATACGCTATACGCTGTAAGTGAGTATGTCAGAGAGAATTCAATCGATCAAACTGATGCTTTTCGTTATAATCAAGACTCAGATAAACAGGTAAAAGAAAAGAATACATTCGAATAACATTGTAGGGGGAATAATGATAAGCAACTCTACGATTAGGCAATATTTGTCGTCAGAAAAGCAACTAACGTTACTCGCAGGGAAAAGACCCATTGTCGAGAACTGGACTAAAAAGAAAATTGATGAGGATCGTATTTTCAGTCATAAAGGTAATCTCGGATGGGTTATAGGTCCCAACGACCTGGTAGTAGATGTAGATCCAAGAAACGATGGTGATAATAGTTTTAAGCATTTGTTGAAAGATTTAGGATTAAAAAATGGTGAAAGCCATTCATTAGATCCAACAGTCATGACACCCAGTGGAGGCTTTCATGTCTATTTATCGTTACCGGAAGATCAAATTGGAAAAAGTTTCAAAAAGACTTTAAGAGAATATCCTGGCATCGACTTCCTAACTCAAGGTACACAATGTGTTATCCCAGGAAGCTCTACGGAAGTAGGCAAATATTCATGGAAGGATGAAATCTTTGGTGAATTCGCACAGAAGAAGGCACCTAAAAAGCTAACTAAGATATTGATTAAAGGTAGCAATAAAAGTCCAAGCACAGACAAACCTGGAGCTGATCTGGGTGATTTTGAAGGCTTAATCGGTAATGAAACAATGGAGGAATCCAAGGTTTGGAATGTACTAGGTAAATTGGATCCTAGTGTTGGTAACGATGATTGGGTTCGTATTGGCATGGCTTTGCATAACTGGCATCCATTAAAGGGATTAGAGATATGGGAAGATTGGAGTAAGAACGGAAACAATTATGTTGAAGGTGAAACAGCTAAAAGATGGCAATCGTTCACAGCGGATACTTCAGGAGGTGTAACCTTAGGGACTGTGATCCACATGGCACGAGAAGTTGATTACGATACCGAGAAAGTTGAAGTTGAGGATATGATCCAACAGATTAAACTTTCTGATGAGAAAAAACTTGAGTTCGATCTCATCCCTACTATTCGCAAGGCAGGTGTTAACAGATTAAATAAGGAAAAACTCGCTAAGACAATCCAATTAAGATTCAAAGAGCTTACGGGTGTGAATATGCCAATTGGTAATATTCGTGGATTGATCGCTAAAGAGATGAATGTTGATGCTTTAGGTGAATTGGTTGAAGAGAATGAAAAACCTAAATGGTGTGAGAATTGGATTTACGTTAACTCACACACCGGCTACATGAATCTAAAGACTTGTGGCATACATAAAAGCGAATCGTTTAATCTTGAAAATGGTAAGTATATACCTATCAGTGAGAGTGGAACAAAACCCTCGGCATCTAAGTTTGTATCCGATCACGGATTCGTTGATAAAGTAGATGCAATAGCATATCTACCTGGAGTTGAAGAGAGCATTGTTGATCTTGAAGGTCGTACGTTGTTTAACGTGTTCAACCCAAAGACATTACCCATGGAAGCTACGGAGTTCACGGAGGACGGAAAAAGGGCAGTTGAAACAGTTAAGAATCATATTCGATTCATCTGCGGTAATAACGAGGATGCTTTGATTCTGGAGCAATGGTTAGCTTTTCAAGTTCAATACCCTGGCAAACGGATGTTGTGGGCTCCGGTTATTCAATCGATTCAAGGTGTAGGTAAGTCTTATTTCGGTGAGCTACTTAGAGCTTGTCTTGGTGATCGCAACATAGGAACTGTATCTCCGACTCAGGTTACTTCAGATTTCAACGGTTGGGCAACCAATGTTTGTGTGAACATTCTAGAGGAATTAAGAGTGAAAGGTCACAACCGACATGAAGCAACTAACGCATTAAAACCTCTAATCACTGATCGTATGATCCAGATTAACGAGAAAGGTGTTAAGCCTTACATGACATATAACACTGCTAATTACATGTGTTTCACGAACTATAAGGATGCACTGCCTCTTGATGGTGATGATCGCAGATGGTGGGTTATCTTCGCTCCAATTCAATCTCTTACGGAGATGAAGGAATATGTCGGAGTTGATGCTAGTGAGTATTTCGAAGCGCTCTTTAGTGCTATCAGGAATTACGGGAGTGAGATTCGTAAGTGGATGTTAGAGATTCAACTGAACATAAGATCATGATGATCGCTACTGAAGAAAGCGGAATGGATGGGTTGTTCGAAGTTAAGGATCTTATTGAAAGAGGCGGAACAGGGGAGTTCCAATTTGTGAAGAAAAAGTGTATCTCTCAAGGTGATTTAAACGATCTAATTTTGTTCGAATATCCAGATTTGGAGCTAACTAAGATTACAATTAGGAACATTTTAAAGAAGTTAGGTTACACTTTAGGGGCAAAACCAATCAACATTGGAGGTAAAACTAAAAGGGTTTGGGTTAGGGGTAGTATGAGTACAGATGATATTCGTGATGAATTTGTAACATTTTAGATTCGTAATCTGATTCGTAATCTGATGAATCACTTTGTTTATATACCTTTTACACTCTTTTAATTACAAATTACGAATTACAAATATAAATATAGATATAGATATAAGAATATATATATATAAAAAAAGATTCTCATATATATAAGCAAGGGAATTCACTTCGTAATCGTAATCGTAATCTTTATTGGTTTTCCATTAAAGTTATGATCTCTTTCTCAAGACTTTCCCTATTGGGAATCCTCTTAAAAAATTGATGGATTGTTCCATTGATGTTTCCGGTTAGAGAAACACCTTTACCATTGAATAATACCATCCATTTGTTCCCTCTGGCTGGTGCTGCTTCTAACATGTCTCCATGTATAGTTTCTCCTTCAATCCAATGTCCTTCTTTTAATAGCTTTTTCATATTAGTTTTAAGTTCGATTGTATTCATTTTATTTCTCCTTATTTAATTCTAAGTATTTAGCTTTAGCCCAATTTGTTCCGAATTGGATAGCTTCAGATAAAGCCATAGCTTGATGAATTGGATCGTGATTATCCTCCATTCCTCCTGAAGCAATTGAGAATGAGATTTCCCATTTGTTCGAATCAGAATCATAGCGATCTGATTTAACATAAAAGGTAACTACTTCTGACCAAAATCCTTCTGGTTGAATTTTTAAAATATGAGAGCCTAATGATTCGTAAATGTTGATTGTTTGTTTCATTTTATTTTTCCTTATAGTTTATATTGGTTTTTAATTAAAGTACTCAGAGCTCAATCCTATGAGCTCTGAGTTAGATGTTTATCGTAATTCTCCTTAGCCTCGTCGTATTTCATTTTTAATACGTTTATTCCATTTTGATGTAGAGCATCTAAGATTTGAGTTCCAAGTTGGGAAGTTCCATCATAGTCGATCAATTCTGAAAGATAACAAGTTCCATCCTCGTCGATTCTTTGGTTATGTTTTAGGATTAATTCTCCTCCTTCAGTTCCGTCTGAATATTCCCACCAATGGTGATTAAGATCAAAATTTAAACCAATTCTAAAATCTTCAGTTTCGATGATCTTAGTCTGAGCTTCTAAAAGTTCTTTCTCAAGCTCTCTGATCTTCTTTCTGTCCTTCTTAGATTCTTCCATAAGATAAT
>JYMV01009988.1_pt1 | contig 16709 bp, 15 predicted proteins | sample 338911 | NCBI WGS metagenome assembly JYMV01 (sample SAMN03354496, study PRJNA234377) | hydrothermal vent metagenome | biome: Deep sea; feature: Hydrothermal plumes at the Eastern Lau Spreading Center, Western Pacific Ocean; material: Seawater | place: Tonga | collected 2009 | depth 2000 m m
AGGGCAACATATTGGTTATGCATCGCCTACTTTTTCAGCATAGACAACCCGTTCAATTTGCAATACGCCCAAATTTCTTCCTGTCGGTTTCACATAACGATCGCCCAGCTCGGCATATCCGAGATCTTTCACGAGTTTCCAGCCAATCCTTCCAAGAAGTTCGCCCAATGTTGTGGGGTCGAATCCGAATTGCCAAATTTTGTCTTTGAGAACCACTCGTTTATAGAACATCTCCTGATTGTAGAGGTTCGTTCCATCAATAAAGTCTCTTGGTACGTACGTGAATACCAACTGGCTTCCGGCTGGGGCTTTCGCGAAAAAGTCAAAAACCTTTTTGACGGCAGCGTCGTTCAGATATTGTGAAACAGCCTCCCAGACAAAAAAGGTTTTTACCCCTGCTTGATATCCACTTTGTTTCAACAACTCACCTATCTCTTGTTCAACAAAATTGATACCGGTGAGTGTTACATTTTCAGGAATTGTCTTGAGGGCGCTTTTTAGCACTCTCTCTTTTGCAGCAATATTAATGGGTTGATCTACTTCCCAGCAGGGGATATTGCGTAAGGCTTCAAAGCGATAGAGTCTCGTGTCGAATCCCGCACCGAGATTTACGACCGCTTCTACCTCTCTGTTTCCGACCGCCTCTAAAAGATGTTCATCTATATAACGTTTTCGCACAAGAAAACAGCTCCATCCTCCGGGGAGAAGCTTTTCGGTGAGACCTACTATCCAGTTTCTAAAGACGGAGATCTTCGTTAGTTGAATCCAAAAACGATCTGCACCGGAGTAGAGTTTCGGAGCAAGGGTGTCATTGATAATTCGCTCTTCCTGTGGGAAGTTCTGTTCAATCGCTACAATAAGTGTGGGTTGGTTGCCGGTTTTTGCTGCACCCTTGGTATCAACATTCGTGTTGGATTTCATAGGTGTTTCCCGTGGGGTGCCAATGTATAACAGTTCATAATTATCAATTCCAATTTTTTTTTCAGAATTTTTTCCAAATCCGACTTTAATGTATAGAGGGTGGTACAACAATGATTAAGAGACGCGGAAATGCCTCCCGGGGGCTATATTATCACCGCACCTTCAATGCGTTTCAGAGGGGGTATCAATGTTCGGTTGGCACGTCTGTCGGTACGTAAATCGAACCTAATTGCCCAGAAGGCAATAAACACAAGGAATTTCGGAGCCGCCCCTGGGCACCATTATTCTCGGGGCCTGTATTTCGAGCGATCATTGCAGCCTCAATCCTACTACCGCAATTTTTTCCCTCAACCAATTGTCATTTCTACAACCACGACGAACGGGCCTTTGTCATTCTTTCGCCCCATGAAGAAAGTCTCTCCAATAGACATCGACTCACTCTTCACAAATTCCGACAGCACTTCATCGTGGTTTGTAGAGAAGTTAAGCCCAAAGTCCAAACCCTCGCCAGTCTGGTCTAGAGTCTTTTTACGAGAACCTTTTCCAGCAAATGCGATAAAACGCTCAGCATAAATATCTGTGAGTAGCACACTGCCAGCAGGAGCCGTATTGCGAATATCTCCCATTGTTTTCCTAACGTCTGCCTCCGACAAGTACAGAGTCACGCCTTCCCAGAGAAAGAGTGTCTTCTTACTTGTATCGAAGCCAGACTCGATCAATCTCTCCACTGCATTCTCATTGCCAAAATCGACACTCACGAAAGTCACATGCTCAGAGGCAATACCTGATGATTCCAGAGACGCTAGTTTATGTGTCTGCACACTCGGCTGATCGAGTTCGAAGAATGAAACGTTTTTACACTGCAATTTTCCATAGGCTCTCATATCATAACCTGCGCCCATGACCACCAACTGATCCACCTGTCCCACAGCTCGCTCGATAACACGATCGAAATACAAAGTTCTGGCTACAATAAGATCTGCTATAGTTTCTGAACCGAGTTCGGGCACGCGCGGATATAGAGCAAGCCGTCCAGAAATCTTATGCTTTATCCACAGCGGGAAGAGGCACAGCCAAAGCCCAAATAAGGACGTATTCGGCAATGCTGCCGCGAGACTTACTGTTGCCTCATCCTCACGCATTCCGAATATGTGCATGGTCCATCGACCGTTTATTACTTCTATCGCAGTCATGGAAAGACCGAGTTTCTTGCTTACCACTATTTGTTTATAGGCAACGAGCAATGCACCCAAAATAACAATAGGAAGAAATAGAATCTGCAATGGAATATAAATAACCCAGCTAAGAATGTTCACCTATGTACCTGCTGCTTACTGATGATGAATAGTTTTTGAAAACACCCCTAACGAAGGTCGTCTGAAGAACTCAGCTGGTTCAAAATCCGAGGGTCTGGGTACTGAGATCACAGCACCACTGTACAATTTTATCGATTTCTATAGCACACTTTGATTTCTCGATTTTAACTCGATGATTTAAATAACGAATCAGTCACGCTGTCTACTGAAAATCCTCGTGTCGATGGTTCGATTTACTTCACAGCAACTCTGAATTGTCGAGACAACCGAAAACAAATGTGTGCTGATCAAAATCGTCCCCCTGGGCACCATTCTTTTCTGGTCCATGCCGGTCACATAGCTAACACTTTATACTGGCGACATGGCTAACACTTTTGGAGCGAACGGATTCGCTCCGACTGACTCCACCCTGTTCTCTTATTCGTCGAAAAAGCCCAGATCAAACTCCTTAAAGCTGAGCAGCCAAATCCTGTTAGCCACCTCTCTTATTCTGATATGTTGGCCACCGTACTGAGGTTAATCTTTAGTTGGCTTGTTGCAGGATTTCATCGCGGATGTCTTCGGTCATCGGCCTACGCCGGGCAGGCTTCGCTACGCAGCATGGCTTTCGCGGGCAGTCTGAGCTACGTGGACAGATAATGCTGGCCTCTTTCTCCAGACCACCAATTATCCAGTCGATGCTAAGAATGTTGGCGACGCTACGGATGATTTTGGCTGCGCCCGGGGGCACCGGTGCAGAACCGCCATTTTTATAACAGGCCTCTGCCACCTCAGCCACTACGTCCGCCACGGCTATACCCTGGGTTTCGATAGCTGGTCCTAAATCGATGCCGACACAAACAACATGGCGATTGCCAGCAGCATCGGCAACTCTAATGGCTTTGCAGCAATACAAATTGGTCTCGTCACCATTACGCAACAGTGATATTTGTGCACTGTCCCGGGAGCTATTGGTCTCCAGCAGTGTAAACACAGACCAGTGTTTGCAGGGATCGTTCATCACTCCCAGATTTCCCCAGGGTAGTGGAATGCCATTGCCGCGATAGACGGCGCGTAACTTACCCGGTGGGTAGGCATCAAAATAGTGCCAATAGGGGTAGGGCGAAACCGCGGTCATGCGGCGCATTAATACAGCTTCAGATACTTCCAGCAATGCGGCGCTCTGCGGGGAGTAGGCATGACGACTCAGAAACTGCCGGCAGGGGATTTTCGGACAGAGCAGCGCGCCGGCAAAGAAACTGCACTCGAAATCGCGCCAGGCGTGAAGTATGTCTTTAGAATCGATATTCTGCGCCTGATTGGACCAGGATTTGGCATCGTGGGTGTTACCGCCTACCGCCGAAATACTGCGCAGTCCGTCGTTGTCATGTAGTACACAGTGAGCTATGTGGGTGGCCAGATCGTATTTGAGCCTTGAGGGGTGTTGCTGCAATCTCTCATTGCAGTAAATTGTCCCGGGAGCATCAAAGAAGGATCTGACCAGAGTCCTGAATCCCTTCTGCCCGGGGTCATCAATGATCTCCGGTGCACGGTCGAACCACTTGATCTTCAGCCCCAATCTCTTGCAAATTGCCATGGTGTCAGCAACCGTTAGCGGCATCGTTTTCTTGCCGATATCTTCTGCGGCTTTTTCCAAATCGGGAAAGCGATTCTGGTGGTGTTCCTGGTGGGCTCGGATCAGGAGATGGCCAAACTGGCGGCCGGTGATACCACTCTGAGACAGCAGCTCCGGAATGGCGATTTGCAGGTGATTCCGGGAAAACAGGAAACCCGGCTCCAGTGCGATACCGGCGATGCCACCGGAGGTTTTTTTTGTCGGCACCAATGGCTCATGTTCCAGGGTTTCGTCATAAAACCAGCTCACTTCTTTCTCGAAGACACTGGCAATGATCTCCAACATATCTTCCGAAGGAACCCGCTTGCCATTCTCGATCATCGACAGATAGGACACCGACGGTGCTGCCTCTGCGTCGCGGTAGATGCAGCGCACCGACAGGTCATCCAGTGTTAGGCCATTGTCTTTACGCAGCTTACGGATCTTGGTTCCAAGAAAATGCGCCTTGCGATAAAGGGTTTGATTAGCTGCTTTCATAGCGAAGGTCCGTTTTTGCTGGTGTAGGCGACAGTCTACAACAGCTTTAAGGCTGTTGTGAAATTTACATTGTAAAATTTTAATTGTGAAGTTACACAGTTAAATATACTACACTACCAATGGAGCTGATGATATTGCAGATAGATTTCATCACTAGGGAGCAAAGCTAATGAAGAGAGGTCGACTATGAACACCTTAAGTCAAGCCAACATTTCCCAGGGAAAAGGTCTGAGCGGTTATCAAATTGTTGCCAATGGGACGGTTGAGGATTTTCTTGATTCTATATTCCCATTGAATGGCGCCTCCCACGGCGACGTACTTCAGTACCGAATTTATTTGATGAGCCTGGTTGCTCATCTGAAAACAGGGCTCTGCGTAGGACTGCTCAACCCAGGCCAGTTCAGCGACTACGATGGGGAAAAAGAAAACCCGTCTTCGATTGTGCTCGGTAACTCTGAACAACAGATCGAATTACAACTCTAAACCTTGGCTCAGGCTGATTCCGTCGGCTGGAATTTTCTCAGAGAATTGCAGCCTGGGCGCTGTTACTTCGCAATTTACAGGAACAGAAAATGACACAGTACAGTAGTGATATTCGCCAACTAACTGACCTGAAAGCTACCGCAGGAAGTAGCTGGCATGGGATTAGCCCAGAACACGCGGCTCGCATGCGGGCGCAGAATCGATTTCGCAGCGGACTCGACATCGCTCGTTACACGGCGAAGATTATGCGCCAAGACATGGTGGCTTACGATAAGGATGCATCGGCCTATACTCAGTCTCTGGGTTGTTGGCATGGTTTCATCGCACAACAGAAAATGATTGCGATCAAGAAACATCACGGCACTACCAACAAACGCTACCTCTATCTCTCTGGCTGGATGATCGCAGCACTTCGATCTGAGTTTGGCCCGCTGCCAGATCAGTCCATGCACGAAAAAACCTCGGTGCCGGCGCTAATAGAAGAGATCTATGCTTTTCTCAGACAAGCCGACGCCCGGGAGCTGGGGCATCTATTTGCCAGGCTGGATGAGGCTAACGCTGTTGGCGATAACCTGGCATTGCAACGTGTGCAGAATGAAATCTCGGACTATGAGACGCACGTGGTGCCGATCATTGCTGACATTGACGCCGGTTTTGGTAACGAGGAAGCGACCTATTTACTCGCCAAGAAAATGATCGAAGCTGGGGCTTGTGCCATCCAGTTGGAAAACCAGGTATCCGATGCCAAACAGTGTGGACATCAGGACGGCAAAGTAACAGTACCTCATGAAGAGTTCCTGGCAAAAATCCGCGCGGTACGTTATGCATTTTTGGAATTAGGTATTGATGACGGCGTTATTGTTGCCCGGACCGACTCTCTAGGAGCCGGCCTTACCCAAAAAATCGCAGTGACCGAGGAAGTTGGGGATCTGGGAGATCAGTACAATCAGTTTCTGGAGTTAACGCCGGTGGACGATGTCGCAGCGATGGAAAATGGCGATCTCGCCATTAAAGTCGGCGGCAAACTACAAAAAACAGCACGGCTCTCCAGCGGCTTGTTCCGCTTTCGCGAAGGCACTGGTGAGGACCGGGTAGTGCTTGATTGCATCGCATCATTACAAAACGGCGCCGATCTGCTTTGGATTGAAACCGCTACGCCCCGTGTCGATCAGATTGGTGGCATGGTGAAACGCATTCGTGAGGTAGTGCCGAATGCAAAACTGGTTTACAACAATAGCCCTTCATTCAACTGGACGCTGAGTTTTCGGCAACAGATTTTCGATAGCTGGCAGCAACAGTCTCGCGAGATGTCCGGGTATAACCGCGATAAATTGATGAGCGCCATCTATGATGAATCAGAACTGGCTATTGAGGCCGATGCCAAGATCAAGGAATTTCAACTCGACGCAGCTCGCGAAGCCGGCGTCTTTCATCACCTGATTACCCTGCCCACCTATCACACTGTCGCACTTAGCATCGATCAGCTAGCGCAAGGATACTTCGGCGAGGAAGGCATGCTGGCCTACGTTAGTGGTGTGCAGCGTTTGGAGATTCGAGGACAACTGGCCTGCGTCAAGCACCAGGACATGGCCGGATCGAATTTGGGAGATGACCACAAGGAGTATTTTTCCGGTGAAGCGGCATTGAAAGCAGGTGGTAAAGATAACACCATGAATCAGTTCAACTAGTAGCTGATAGGGGAATCAGCCCAGAAATAAAGATCTTGGATTCAACCGGTCACACACTCAGGGGCACAATAGCTGCTCTCGATAAGGCTATTGATACTGCCGGCCCCAACACTAAAGTTATACCGGGTCGTGGCCTAGAGGTGGTTGGCCGTGGCGAAATAGTGAAATTCCGTGGCATGATTCCCGACATTCAGGGCCAGGTTCTCAGCAGACCCGCGAAGGGAATAAATTGGATGAAGTGATGGCGGCACGACCGACCTCCGCCTATGATGCAGAATGGATCGACGATCGTGCTTGGGCCCCGGAAGATTTCGTTTCCAACTTGTATTACGAACTCGGCGGCTACGGACGCTTGGCCGACCGCTAATTCGCCCCGCTACACTATCTATACCAGAACATTAGGTACCAACCATGACTCTATTGAAAAAGTTTCCTCTTCTCTTCGTTATTGTATTCAGCCCCCAGACGCTGCTAGCTGAGGATGATGATTTCGTTTTCTATTCTGAGCTGGCGCGAGACTGGTATCGGGGGGGCGATTATTTCGAATGGACATCGACTACCGAAGACAATAACGCTGCCAAGGTAAGTGTCTTCTATAGAACCTGGGGTGATGAGTCGAATCCGAAGCTGGTGCTGATTCACGGCTTTCCCAACTCCAGTTTCGATTACTACAAGATGATCCCTTTTCTCGAAGACGAATATCACATCGCGGCGCTGGATTTTCCCGGTTCCGGATTCTCCGATAAGCCACTCGATGGCTACAATTATATGTTGGCTGAAAATGCTGAGATCGTGGACTATTTCGTTCGTGAAGTAGTTGGTTTTGAGGACTTCGCGCTCTTTACTCATGATCGCGGCGTGAGCATAGGCCTAGCTTTTCTCGGGAATTACCTGGATAACCCAAGCCCTGGATACACCATTAATTATCATTTCCTATCCAACAGTGGCATGTTTCTCCCACTCGCAAATTTGCTTCCTTTTCAATTGTCTTTACTCGATGCCGAAGCCGGTCAGCGAATGATAGAGGCCCGAGCGGCACAACCGCGGCGCACAGAAGGCGAACCGGAATCTCTAGCCTTCGCCGACATCTTCGCCTTCAATCAGGGCAATATCTCCCTGCTCTATGTTGGTCGATACCTGTTAGAACGTCAGGCGAACGAAGTGCGTTGGTTGGAAAATTTACCGCGCAGCACAGTACCCGTAGCTTACTTATGGGGGTTAGCGGATAACGTCAATCCCATTCGAATTCCCAATCATGTATGGGATACCTATCTAAACGACCGAGAGGTCGAGAGTAGCTTTTGGATATTGCCGACAGCAGGCCACTATCCTCAGCGTGATAAACCTGAAGAAGTCGCCAAAATAGTTCGCATGGCACTCACAGCTCAGATACCCGACCGTGAAGCTGAAAGCGAATTTATGCGGCGTTATGGGCCAAGCAGAACAACTGATGATGCAGTCTTTGTAGGGCGTTCAAAAATTGAGGAATTGGACTTCCCCAGCTCAATCGAATACACCCCTTCGGGCTATCGCCTGATAGACTAGCGGGGCATAAATCAATGGGGCAATCAAATGGGCCAGGGTATTTTGACTCTGACCCCTTTTATTCAGATTAGCGCAACGCCAAACCAGGGCGAGCGAGACTGTCAGCACAATGACAACGGCGAATGAGAGTATTATCTGCATTATTGTTACTGTCGGGGGATAAAATACCTCGGTTCATTGTCATCACGTCTAACAGACCGCATTTAATCCCTGTTAGACTTTCCGCCATATATCCTGAGCATTAGGATCTGTTATGACTACCCCCCTCATGTCGCTTGCTAATTTGGCAATGCCGCGAATCTTAGCCGCCGTAGTTATAGCCTTCTCTCTTGTAGCCTGCCACCAGGCAAATACGCCATCTCTTGGAACGCCGAAAGCAATATTTATCATTGTTGATGGCATTCCAGCAGATATCATTGAAATTGCTAACACACCCCATATCGAAGATCTCGCGGGCGATGCTGGCTATACTCGATCTTATGTCGGTGGGGAAATAGGTGGGCCGACCGAAAGCCCTACGGTTTCTGCGGTCGGCTACAACAGCCTGCTAACAGGAACATGGGCGAACAAACACAATGTTTATAGCAATACCATCGAAGACCCTAACTATCAGTACTGGGACATTTTCAGAATTACCAAACAACAAGACTCATCATTACAGACAGCACTGTTTTCAACCTGGCTGGAAAACCGGACGCTGCTGATCGGTGACGGATTGAGTGAGGCCGGAGGATATAAGCTTGATTATTACTTTGATGGATTCGAGCTAGACCTGGTGCGCTTTCCCCACGATGAATCCAGAAACTACATAAAAAATATTGATGAGTTGGTCAGCAACGAAGCAGCGAGCTATGTGCGGGAACATGGACCTGATTTATCCTGGGTGTACCTGGAATTCACAGATGATGTCGGTCACATGTTTGGTGATGGCTTAGAGCTAGCTGAAGCGGTATCTTCGATGGATGCAAACATCGGAAAAATTTGGCAGGCAGTAAAAAGCAGACAAAACACCCATAATGAAAATTGGTTAGTCGTGGTGACCACTGACCATGGCAGAGACGTTGCCACCGGGAGGAACCATGGTGGTCAGAGCGCACGTGAACGCACAACCTGGATTGCCACTAACAGCCAAAACCTGAACGATCACTTCAGCAACACACCAGCGATTGTGGATATTCTGCCATCGATAATGAACCATCTCGAACTGGCAATCCCAACAGAAATTGCCGCCCAACTTGATGGTCAATCATTCATAGATTAGATAAGACTAGATAAGTAAAAATGTTCAGAGCAAAATAATAATAAATGGGGTCAGAGTGAAAATACAGTAGTTTGTATAAACTCAACTGACGAATTCATAGCACACTTTGATTCCTCCTTTTTAACGCATTTATTCAATTAAAGAATCGGTCACGCAGTTTACTGAAAATTCTCGTATCGGTGGTTCGATTTACTTCACAGCGGCTCTGATTTATCGAGGCAACCGAAATCAAATGGGTACTGATCAGAATCGTCCCCCTGGGCACCATCTCCCAAAGTGTCCAATCCGGACACATTTGCTTCATAAATTATTCTCTTCGAAATTCTTAAGCTATTAAACTATCAGTGTCCCCTGAAGGTTTATTCTGAAGGTTTACCCTGAAGGTTTATTCAGCGTAGGGGTTCACATAACCGGCTGGCAATACTCTCTCTGGATCTGGTCGAATGCTAAGCATTTCAACTCTTTCTTCAACTTCATGCCAGCCGTGAAAAACGCCTGCTGGAATAACAATTATATCTCCCTCAGACACTAAGCGAACCTGACCATCGCCTCTGGCAACAGAGGTGGAGAAACTTTCACCGACCAATTCAGTAACAATGTCACTGTTCGCCGGAATATCATTCCGGCCCAGCATGGTTCCACCAGTTACCAATACACCAGAGCCTGAGGTAATGTAATAGACTTCAGATACCCGCGTATGGACAATACCGCGCACAGGGTCATCAGTGCTGGCTATTGGGTCTCGAAATAATACACCCACGGCAACATGGGAATTCCCTATGTCGACAACCTTAACTTGACGATCAACCCGGCCTTCAGGGGCGTGCAATACAGCCTGCCATTGTTGAAATGACACATCAGTCGCGAGCTTTATGGAATCCACTTGGGATGCAGCACTGAATACCACGAGCGAACACGCTGCGACGCTTATCAATGCAACTAGCGTTTTAAATTTAGACATACCGAATACCTCGCATATTGGTTTTTATTGAGAACAAGGCATAAGGATAGTGCTGGTGGACTTGGTTAATCAAGCTAAAGGCAATGGGATGAATAAATGGGGTCAGAGGGTCCGTAGCAGACACATCTGTTCCATGAGCTGATCCTAATCGAATTTCCTAATCTATTGAACTAAAGTATCCCCTGTTGCTGGCTTAGGCCGCCCCTGCACAGCATGGGCAACCCGTTGCTCCACTTGCCATAACCGATTCCGCCGCTTTGGCATTCTGCTCGGCAGTGCGCCTGGTTAAAGCAGCACTCGAAGCACTGGCAACTGTCATCGGAACGGGTTTAGCCATAGCAACTTCTTCTCCGAAATAGCCTGTGTAGATTTGGTATTGATGTTGCCCAATATCGGTCGGTACGCGAATGGTATTGGCATTGACGACTTGTACATTCGTGATCGTCGTCCCGTCACAGATGACTATGGCCTTTGCCGCATCTGGCAGCTTGGTAATTTGCCAACTCGTCGGCTGTCCGGCCGTATTCCGATCCGCCACATAGGTGCCGATGTTAAGCACACCACTGTCTTTATCATTCCACGCTGTGTCGACACCGAGGCTTGGATAGTCCACGCCTTCCAGTGTTGGCGCGGTGTATTTGTCCAAGTGCTTAACCTTGAAGGCATCTATCCAGTTACCCTCGGCAATTTCACTAATCATTTGCTGGGCTGAGCCCTGGCCCCGAGGCCAGGGTTCGCCATAGTTGAACCACCAGCCAAATTTGTCCATGTCCTCGCCAAACCATTTTGGCTCTGAATAACGCTCGGCAGCGGCACTGAGGCGGTCTACTGCGGAATGGTCGCCGAGTGCCTTGGCCATCACCATACCAAGAGCGTTGGGTTGGATTTCTCGCGCGGGATCACGCCAACCACTGGCATGTGCAAGCGCGTCGTATATCTGCGTAGCTATCTCAGGCGATTGCGGCATTAAGTAAAATGCGGTACCTGCGCCACCTGCGCTGGCACCGGGTACATTCACTTTAAAATCTGCCAGAGGATCATAATATAGTGTCATCCATTCGATCTGATTCTGATCGTTGATGCCCATGTAGTTTTCCCGCAAGAATTCTACCCAGTTTTCAAATACTCCGTGGGAATTGGTTACGCCGAGTTGATCAGACAGATACATACCGAGTCCGGCAGCTGAGTTGCAGTAAGGCCAGATCTTTGTGTTTTCGCAATGAGGGCCTTCCGGATGTTTTATATATTGCCTGTGTAGGTGTTCGACAATTTTTGGCTGAGTCCATTCAAAATGCTCATTTTCGTAACCAGCTATTTGCCAGGGTTGTTCCCATTTATCATCGCCGGAAACATACTTATAAATTGACAGAATCAGATTCAACCACCCGCGAAAGAACAGGTTGCCGTCGGCACCTATGGGATCGGCTTGCAGTCCCCACGGTTCAACACCATTTGCAGTCCAACCCGGCGAGTCGTAATTTCCGCGCACATGTTCCGGCCATGCCTGATAACCAGGTGCATTAAGTGGCCCATAATTCTCCCTGTCTGGGCTCGGGCCCATAAAGGTATTCCAATCGATAGCAGCCCAATAAGAGGTATGCCTGGTTGCCAGTTCATCCATGATACGGGTGTAGACCTCGCGCCAGGCCGGAGTCTGATCAGCCATGAGCATGATGCCATAGCTGGAATCTGCCAGATCAAAGCGAGGATAGCTGAGCATGGGCGCACCCGTGTACTGGTCCCACCAGGGGTGAGGCCCCTTTCCGTCCTCGGTCCAGTCTATTTCTCCACGAGGTAGATTAATTCCCCAAGGTCGCTCAATGTCCTCGCTATAGCCCCAGTCATCTGCTGTGGTCGCCTTCTGCCAGATAAAGCGCATCCAACCTTTAGTGCGTTCATTGTGTTTGGGATAGAAGCTGGGACTGGATTCATAGCGGGCGATAGCCGAAGGGCTTGAGTTAACTGATGATGGTGAGCTAGTGCAAGCACCCAAGCTTGCCGCCCCACCGACCACCGCTGCACCTTTGAGGAAATTACGTCTGGATCTTGAGTTTGTTTGCGACATGTATATTCCTAACCCTATGATTGTTTGATGGGTTCTACCCTGATTTTATGGACACATCAGAAAAGTCTGATAATGGGCCAGGAAGTGTGTCATGTCAAAGCGCAGGAAGTTTTTAGAGAAGTTCCAATGGGAAGCCCTACAGCTGTGTTATCGGTCCGGGATAAAGCAGAAGCAACCGAATCATTAAGCTTGCCTCGCCTATTTTTTTAGCCCCTAAAGTTGTTAAGTTATGAGTATCCCCTTGGTATACTTCCCCACAATCAGGGATTCTCTGAACATGTAGGCAGATGGAGCCTGACACTAATTGTCATAGCTTGAATGAAATCGCTTCGAAATTTTCTGAGGACAAGACCATGCATTCTAAAAAAGCAAGCAATCTGATTTCCTGTGCGATCTTAACAATCTTTGTAAACATGGGTTTTGCCCAACAAAACAACCTTCTCCCCGACATCGTCAACGGCTATACCAGCTACGATAATCTGGTCACTATGCCCGATAACCGGATCATGGGGTCGGCTAACGCAATCGATATAGATTCCGCGGGAAACATCTGGGTATTCGAGCGTTGTGGTGTCAATACCTGCTCCGGTTCCACAGTAGACCCGATTCTAAAATTCAGCCCCGATGGCGAATTTCTGAGTAGTTTCGGTGCTGGCATGTTTGTGTTCCCCCACGGCATCGTGGTGGATGAAGATGACAATATCTGGGTAGTGGACGCCGGCGTTGAAGATGGCGTCAAGGGAAATCAGATATTCAAATTCAACCAGCGAGGAGAAATTCTGATCGAATTGGGCCGACCGGGCATTCGCGGAGTGGCGCCCGGTCTATTTAATGAGCCCTCAGATCTAGCTATAGCACCCAATGGCGATCTTTATATCGCCGACGGCCACATCAACCCGGAATCGAATCGGCGCATCTTGCACCTTTCTCCCGAGGGCGATTTTATCGAAGCATGGGGATCCAAAGGCCAGGGGCCATTGCAATTCGAGTGCCCCCATTCCTTAGCCATCGATTCTCAGGGCCGCATCTTTGTCGGCGACCGGACCAATAACCGCCTGCAGATTCTCTCGCCAGAAGGTAAGTTGTTGGCGATATGGGAGCATTTCGGCAGACCGAGCGGCGTGAGAATTCATAACGATATGTTATACGTGGTGGACTCTGAGTCACGCCAGGCTGAGGGTCAGTACGGCTACAACCCTGGCTGGCACCGTGGTATTCGGATAGGCAGCGTAAACGACGGCATCGTGCAGCACTTCATTCCCGATCCTGGCCCCCATGGCGGGACCAGTTTTCCTGAGGGCATCGCAGTTGATGACGACGGTGTTATCTGGGGCGCGTCGGTGGGTGATCGGAAGGTCACCAAGTACCTTAGGAATTAGGGGCAAGCGGGGTCAGGTCTCCTTCTATTTCTTGTTGTCACCTCAATGCTTTCAAGGCGTCCCCAAATACATCCCAGGTGCGCTGCAGATCTGCGTCGCTATGAGCTGCCGAGATGAACAGGTTATGATGTGACGCCATGAACACGCCGCGCCGGGTGCATTCTCCACAGAGGGACTGGTGGAACTCAATGCCGTCCTCGTGCACGGTGCGCAGGTAAGGCATCGACGGCATGCCACTCACCTTCAATTCATGCCCATGATCCCGAGCTAACTCTATCAAACCATCGGCAAGCTTCCTGCCGGTGTCCATGATACGGGCAGGCGCATCGATACGCCGCAACTCTTTGAGACAGGCCAATGCAGCGGCCATGGGTGCAGCCGAGAACCAGAAGCTTCCAGTTTGAAAAATTGCGCCTGCGGCTTCCTTCAGCGAGTCAGTCCCGAGCACCGCTGAGATTGGATAGCCATTGGCAATGGACTTGCAGAAACAGATTAAGTCGGGGGAATAACCGAAGTATTCACTGGAACCCCCCATATCGATCCGAAAGCCAGCGCGCACATCATCACAGATGGAAACCACGCCGTGCTGTTTGAGCAGTTTGTGTACCTCTGACCAGTAACCATCAGCCGGGAGAATATTGTCCATATAGACAGGATGATGGTAAGGAGAGCTAATAAAGGCGGCAACATTGTTCTCATTATCATCCAGTACCTGCTCCAGAGCCGCCGTGTCATTCCAGGGAATCCGAATCACATCGCTATGGTCATCGGGGTCGATCCCGCTGCGCTCCCGTGCCTGCATCCACGGGGAGGCCCCGTGATAACCTTCGTCGATAGCAATGGTTTTCCTGCGCCCGGTGGCGGTGCGCGCGATCAGCACCGCCATGTTGGTAGCATCGGCGCCATTCTTGGCGAAGGTGGCCCAATTTGCCATGGGGATAAGATCAACCAGGAATTCCGCAAGTTCTACCATCACCGGAGATGCCAGCGTGCAGGTATCGGCCCGTCCCAGCTGTGACCGAAACGCTTCATCCACCAGGGAATTGCCATAACCCAATATCATCGGGCCATAGGCACACATATAGTCGATATATTCGTTACCGTCCACATCCCAGAATCGAGATCCCTCGGCACGCTCGCAGTAGTGGGGATAGGTGCCATTCGGTTTCTGTACAAGGGGATTAAAGTGGCCCGCGATGCCGTTGGGAATTACTTTATTTGCACGACTGAACAGGGCCTTGCTCTTACTATAATCGAAAGTATCTATACTCATTAGATTATTGCTCACATCGGGTTTCGGTTTCCATGCGGTGGTACTTCTCCAGATAATTTCCTGACTATCTGGACCAGCTACATGACTCAATCATTAATTTGCTGCACGGCTTCATCCTGCACGATATATTCTTCTTTGTAATAGTACATGTAGACAATGAAAATCAGGGCAGCCGCAGCCATGAATCCCGCAAAAAACAGATGATACATGACGCCGTCCAACTTAGAAGAGCCATCCGGGTTCTGGATGAACTGATTCACTGCTGCCGTAAAAAGATTGCCCATGGAAATGGAAAGGTAGAAGAATGACATCACCAGTGACTTCATGCGCTTCGGCGCCTGGGTATATGAAAACTCCATGCAGGTGATGACCAGCATTACTTCGGCGACACTGAGCAACAGATAGGCAAGCAGTTGCCATGATATATGGGGCGAGATTCCGCTCTGAATTTGATACGCGCACCACGCCGTGACCAGAAAAGGAGTCGACGCAAGCACCATCCCCATGGACATTTTCCTGGCGGCAGTAAGCTCGAAAAACCGGCCCATGAATGGATAGATTATGTAGGTGAACACTGGGATTAGAAAAATAATCAGAAACGGATTCGCTGCCATAATTTGAGCGGAGAGAAGTTCGTAACCGAATACATTCTTATCCATCTGCTCCGCCTGCAATACCCAGGTGCTACCCATTTGATCGAACAACGACCAGAAGGCAGCCACCAATATGTAAATAAATGCCAGTCGCTTAACCAGGCGACGCCCCTCAGGTCCGGTAATGTCATGCAGATAGGACACACCTGTAGGCGGAATGTGAACAAATCTGTGCCGACCTAGCCAGAACGTTAGCGTAGCGGCAAGCATGAATGCACCAGGTATTCCGAATGCTACCGAAGCACCATAGTGCTCAAGTAGCCAGGGTATAAGTAATGACGAGGTGGATGAGCCAATGTTGATTCCAAGGTAATACCAGGAGAAGGCCCGTGACAGAAGATGTTGATTGCTCTTGCCGAATTGGTCACCCACATGGGATGCAACACTGGGTTTAATGCCTCCAGAACCGAGAGCAATAAACGTCAAGCCTAGAAACAAACCGATGCGCGTGTCGTCCATCGAAAGGGCCAAGTGCCCCGCACAATACACCAGGGAAAGAAAAATAATGGTGCGATATTTTCCCAGAAACGCATCGGAAACGATGGCGCCGATGATGGGGAGGAAATAGGCAGTCGCGGTAAAAAGGTGAAAATAGGAGGTGGCGTCTTCTTCCGAATAGGTGTTGAGAACGCCGTCACCGGTCATGAGATACTGGGTCATGAAGATGACGAGAATCGCCCGTACGCCATAAAAACTAAAACGTTCCGCAACATCGTTAACGATGATGTAGGGGATGCCCCCGGGCATGTCTGGCGAAGGCACCGGGGCGGTGCGGTAGTTAGCCGCTGGGGAAGCTCTGGTCAATTCAATGACCACTGTGGCTTACCGCCGATTGCGCTATCAAGGCGCACTTGCGCAGGCATCTATCGACCTGTCAAGGAAGTGCGGCGATGAGAGCGGGATAGCGATAAGAAAACGTGACCTGTCCCCCTCTCTTTACTTTCGGTATAACACAATAAATTTACTCGTCTTGCCTTGGATGGAAGGGTCGAATACGTTGCTATCGAGAGGATCGCTTGCGTTCTTGTGAAGGTGAGAAATTCTCACCACTTCCATGCCCGCCGCCTCTGCA
>JYMV01001102.1_pt1 | contig 16694 bp, 19 predicted proteins | sample 338911 | NCBI WGS metagenome assembly JYMV01 (sample SAMN03354496, study PRJNA234377) | hydrothermal vent metagenome | biome: Deep sea; feature: Hydrothermal plumes at the Eastern Lau Spreading Center, Western Pacific Ocean; material: Seawater | place: Tonga | collected 2009 | depth 2000 m m
AAACGGGGATGCCCACGACATGCCCACACGGCAGACGGATTGTGATGCGATTGTCAGTTGCCGAACTGGACCGAATTTTCGGACGTGCATGATGAGACCGAACAGTGAGTGAGGGCATGCCGTCAGTATTGTGTCTTGTCGGCCCGACTGCGGTAGGCAAGAGTCATGTGGCGGTGGCGCTTGCACAGCGATTGAATGCTGAAATTATCAATGCCGACTCGCGACAGGTGTTTCGCGGCCTGGATATCGCGACGTGTAAGCTGAGTGCCGAGGAACGTGCGGGCGTTCCGCATCATCTCCTTGACATCGTTGATCCAGGCGAGAGGTTTAGTGTTGGTCAATATCGGCGACTCGCGATGGAGCGCATTGCTCGGATTCATGCGAAAGGGAAACTCCCATTAGTGGTCGGAGGGACAGGGCTGTACGTCAAAGCGCTTGTGCATGGTTTGTGGGATGGGCCTCAGCCCGACTGGCCGTTTCGTGATCATCTGCTAACGCTGGAACGTGAACATGAGGGAACATTACACCAGGAGTTAGCGCGAAAGGATCCACGTCTTGCCGCCCGCATCCATCCCCGCGACGAGGTAAGAACTATTCGGGCGCTTGAGGTGATGCACGTGTGTCATCAACCGCTTTCCACTATCCATGAGCAACACGGATTTCGAGAAGTGCCGTTCCAGGCTACGATGATCGGCCTCACCCGCGAGCGGAGTGCCTTATACCGTCGAATTGAAAACCGTGTTGATCGTCAGATGGCACAGGGATTGGTCGAGGAAGTGCGGGGCCTAATGCAGCGGAACTATCCTGCCGATCTTCCAGCGATGACGGGATTAGGATATCGACAGTTGGCGGGCTACCTGACAGGACAGGAGAGTATTACTGAGGGTGTGCGGCGGCTAAAGCGTGATACCCGGCGATATGCCAAACGCCAAATGACATGGTTTCGAAAAGATCCAACGATCGTCTGGAAGTCAATCGACGCACATGAGACTGCAGATGCCGTCGCGGACGACATCATGAATACCGTCCACTGAGGGAAGCAGAGTGATGAAGAAGGGATCAATGCACACGACTGTTGGGATTATAGGGGGAAGTGGGCTATACGAGATCGATGGGTTATCAAATATCAGGGAGTACCATCCCACGACGCCCTATGGTCGGCCGTCCGGTCCTTTGGTGCTTGGCACACTCGAGGGCATGCAAGTCGCGTTCCTTTCACGTCATGGGCAAGGGCATCGCATTGCACCTAGCGATATCAACTATCGTGCCAATATTTTTGCGTTGAAGCAGTTGGGTGTGGAATGGATTCTCTCTGTGAGCGCGGTGGGAAGTATGAGGGAAGACATCCAGCCTGGCCAGATTGTCATCCCGGATCAATTTTTTGATCAGACACGGCATCGAATCAATACTTTTTTTGGAGGACCGGTTGCACCGGGTGTTGTTGCCCACGTTGGCTTCGCCGACCCGGTGTGCCCCGATCTTGCGAGACTCTTGGCCGATGCATGTAGACAGCAGGATGTGGTGGTTCACCGTGGTGGAACCTATGTGTGTATCGAAGGCCCACAATTCTCGTCCAAAGGAGAGTCTCGTATATATCGCCAATGGGGAGTCGATGTGATCGGGATGACCAATGTCCCCGAGGCGAAGCTTGCCCGTGAAGCAGAGATATGCTATTCCACCATTGCGATGGTCACGGACTATGATTGCTGGCATGAGACTCACGAATCAGTCACCGTTGAGGCGATTCTTGAGACCTTGCATCGCAATGTTGAATGTGCCAAGCAGATCATTCGTACGGCGTTGACATCGCTGCCGATTGAACGAAACTGTCCCTGTGAATCAGCGCTCAAGATGGCGCTTGTGACTCCCCAGCACCTGATCCCGTTGACCACGAGGCGGCGGTTAGCTCCGCTGTTGGCACGGTACATTGAGTCGTCTCCACCTCGGCCGAACCGGGTCAAGCGGCCCTCCAAGCGTCCTCAGCGCCGTTTGGCGCTGGTTCCAAAATCGCAAGGAAGAAAATAATGGGGAAGCTGCTTGTGGTGGGGTCTGTCGCGTTAGACTCTGTAAAAACACCGTTTGGAGAAGTCGTCGAGGCTGTCGGAGGATCAGCCACATTTTTTTGCATCGCGGCAAGTTATTTTACGGATGTGCAGTTGGTTGCGGTTGTTGGGGAAGATTTTTCTCCGGAACATCTCACTGCCTTGCAACGAGATCGTGTCGATCTGAATGGACTTGAACGCAGTTCTGGTCGGACGTTTCGATGGCGTGGGGAGTATTCACACAAGCTGAATGAAGCTAAGACCCTCGATACCCAATTAAACGTGTTGGAGACGTTTTCTCCCACAATCCCCGAATCATACCGCGCTCCATCGCAGCTGTTTCTTGCGAACATTGATCCAGATTTGCAGTTGAGGGTGCTCGGGCAAGTGAAGCGTCCTTCTGTTGTCGCGTTGGATACCATGAATTTTTGGATTGAAGGCAAGATTGAAGCACTCCGCACCGTCTTGAAGGAGGCTGATATTCTCATCATTAACGATGGGGAAGCACAGGCGTTGGGTGACAATCGGAATCTTGTACAGGTCTCGCGAATTATCCGGAGTTTGGGACCCAAGACCCTCATTATCAAACGGGGTGAATATGGGGTTGTCATGTTTCATGGTGATGCCGTGTTTGCATTACCCGCGTATCCTCTGGAGCATCTTAAAGATCCGACTGGAGCGGGGGATTCCTTCGCCGGCGGCTTCATGGGCTTTCTGGCATCCGCTTCTGCATTGGACGACCAGTCTCTTCGTCAAGCCGTGGTATATGGATCCGTGATGGCATCGTTCGCGGTTCAATCCTTCAGCGTCGATCGACTTGCGTCATTAACCGATGAGGACGTCAAGAAACGGTACATGGATTTTAGTCGACTCACCACGTTTCAGGTGTGATGCGGTTGCGTAGGACAGTTCGATATGTGTGCTGGAAGAGTTTTATTGGGACCTGCGTGTTGATGAGTCTGGTCGGCTGTGTGACGGAGGCGGCACTCAAACGACAAAGTGAGGCAGAAGGGCAGTTCAAATTAGGTCTATCGTATGTGCACACCGATCTTCAGAATGCCATTGTGTTGTTTGAGCGGGCCATCGACATTGATCCAAACCACCACGATGCGCACTTGGAGCTCGGCATCGTGTATGGCTCGCGTGGTCGCCTGGATGCAGCTGAAGAACATTACAAACAGGCCATCCGCATTGATTCAGACTCTTCCGAAGCCCACAACAATCTTGGGACGGTGTATGCCCGCCAAGCACAATGGGATAGGGCGATCGAGGAGTATCGGAAAGCCCTAGAAAATCCGATGTATCCATGGCCTGATACTGCATATTACAACCTTGCGCGTTCTTTGAGTAAGATCGGCGAACATGACGAAGCGTTGATCGCGTTGCGTAATGCCCGTTCTATTGTGCCCCTCTCAATTCCTGCCATGCTCATCCATAAAGAGTTTGGGCGTATCTATGAAAAGATTGGAGAAATAGAATTGGCTCGTGCGTCGTACCAGGAAGCGATTGAGGCGATTGAGGCAGATGATCAAGGGACCTACCGAGATCAACTGGAGGAGTATCTTCGAAATCTCGAAACGACGTCTGACGGGGAGAAACATCATCAACCATGACCGAGCCAAAGGATTCACGTGACGTGCCATGCGAAACAGATGTCTCGTCAAATGCGTTCTTCCTCTCGTTCTTCTGAGCCTGCTGATTGTTGGGGTTTTCGGTTCCGGCGCTGCGGAGCAGGATCCTCTGCGCCCACGTGTTCCGCCAGAACTGCTTGAAGAAGTCAAAGCCATCACCAATCCTATTTCCTCGACTCCTGAGAATATTCAGTTCGGGAAGGAGTTGTTTGAAGGCGTTGCGATCTGCAGTCAATGTCATGGTGTGGGAGGAAAAGGTGATGGGGCCGTCGCGGTGAACCGCGGCCTGGATCCGTCGCCGCGCGACTTTACCAATCCGGAATTTCATAACGCGCGAACTGATGGGGAGTTGTTTTGGGTGGTCAACAATGGTTCACCGGGAACAGCCATGCCGAAGATGACTGGGCCAGGAATGATCACCGAGGAACAGGCCTGGTATGTCCTTACCTACATCCGAACGTTCCCTCAGAGGGCAGCCGAGGCGGCACCATGAAAGCACCAGTGTGGACAACCAATCAACCCCCCAAGCACTCCAGCAAAACATCGAACGGGTCATTAAAGGCAAAGCTCAGGCTGTTGAACTGAGTGTTGTCTGCCTGCTTGCCAACGGCCATCTCCTGATTAGTGTATTTCCCATCATCAGGATGGGTGACCTTTGATCCCACGCCTAGCGCTGCTGGGCCTTCTGCTTTCTCAGGGTTAGTGAAGCGCGTGCTGAGCATCATCGCAGCATAGTTGGGATCGATATGTCATCTCCTATAGTTTGTGAGATCAAGTCCGCGCGGCAATGACCTCAACCCAGGTGGGGCGAAAATCGCTCGCGGATATGAGGGGAATCGTCACGCACTGGAAGAAGGAACTGTATGCAATGATGCTTCATGCAACGCAGAGCGTGCAAACGTTTAGCCAATTGATCCCGGGGATATCATCGAGTCCTCTTACGCTGTTGACCCTTCTGGCATTCATCATCATGGGTCTGGTCGGATTCGTGATCTGGAAATGGTCTCCGGTCGGCCGATCTCGTTCCGCCGACCCGGCAGTGGCAGCCTATGAGCGGATGTTGCGAATTTTAAAGAAGCAGGGACTCACAAAGAAACCGCAGTGGACGGCGTTCGAGTTCGTGCAGTTCGTCGAGGAACAAGCGAAACACATCGCACCAATTGTCAAAGACATTACGCAAACCTATTGTCGTGCTCGCTTTGGACAACCGCAATGGTCGAAGGACTATTCCGACAAGATGCAATATCAGTTGGCAATGCTGAAACCTACTTAAGCGAGTTCTTTCGTAATCACTCTCAATGTAGCCGTGTCATCCGCGTTCGTGAGTCATCCTTTGCAGCATAGGGGCGAGCAGCAGCAGGAGCAGTCCGGCAGCAACCGAGCTTACGACGAAGATAGAGAAAAACACGGTGAGGGAGCCGACATCATCCGTCATGGCTGCCAGGACGCCTGCAAGTTTATTTGCAGCCGCATTGGCTAAAAACCACGTCCCCATGAGTAATGAGGCGAATTTGAGCGGCGCGAGTTTGGTGACGAGTGACAGTCCGACCGGCGAAAAGCAGAGTTCTCCCCACGTGATGACCAGATACGCCGTTGTCAGATAGAGTGGACTCACCAAAACCCCCGCATCTGCGCTTCGTCCGCCAAGAGCCATCAGGCCGAATCCGCATCCAAGTAGAATCAACCCGAGTCCCATCTTCACGATGGTATGGGGTTCTTTTCCCTTTGCGCCGAGTTTGAGCCAAATCGAGGCAAACAACGGAGCAAAGATGATGATCACCGCAGGGTTGATCGACAGAAACCATGAAGCTGGTACTTCGAACGTTCCAATCATGCGATCGGTATGACGGAGCGCGAAGACGTTCATGGAACTGCCGGCCTGCTCAAAAGCGGCCCAGAACAGGATCACAAAAAACGCGGCGATGAAGAGGACGGTGATACGTTGACGTTCCTCGTGCGTCAGCGGTTGAGCATGTGATGCGATATCTGTGGCTGTTCGGGATGGTGGTGCGCCGATTTCTGCGAGATATCGAGACCGGAATGTCATGAAGACAATCATGCCGCATGCCATGCCGATACCGGCGCTTCCGAAACCCCAGTGCCACCCGACACGTTCTCCTAAGTATCCGCAGATCAATGTGCCGAGCAACGCACCGAGATTGATCCCCATATAGAAGGTGGTAAACCCGGCATCTCGGCGTAGGTCATTCGCTCCGTAAAGTTGGCCCACGATGGTCGAGACGTTGGGTTTAAAAAACCCTGTCCCAATAATGATGAGGGCTAGCCCCAGATAAAACGTCTCCATCCCCAGTCCAGAAAAGGCCAGCGAAAAGTGCCCCAGCGCGATGATCAGCCCCCCGATGACAAGCGAGCGTTGTGTGCCGAGGAGACGATCGGCCAACCAACCGCCGATGAGTGGGGTCACATACACAAGACTGGTGTAAGTTCCGTAGAGCGAGAAGGCGCGATCATCAGCCCATCCCTGATCGCTGATTAGGTAGAGAACAAGCAAGGAACGCATCCCGTAATATGAGAAGCGTTCCCACATTTCGACAAAAAACAGAAGGTAGAGCCCTTGGGGATGTGTAGTGTGGGATGTTGGCATGAAGCGGCAGTGTAGCAAGAAATTGACTCAGGCTCACTGGCAATGCTAGCCTTTTTTGTTGTGTGTTTTGCAGTGGAAAATTTTTCAAAGAGAGAGGTGACACCATGGTCATGAGATCCTTCAGAGCGCTGTCCTTCGTGTTGATCTGTGCTTTTTTCGTCGTGATCACTGGGTGTTTTGGGAACGCGCCAAAATGGGTAAAGCAGGGAAGTGGGGCATTTCAAAGTGATACCAAAGCGTTTTACGGCGTGGGTGCGATCAAGGGGGTACACAATCCGCCCTTGGCAACCAATGCCGCGGACAATCGGGCGCGTGCGGAATTAGGAAAGATTCTCCAGACCTATTCAGCAAGTTTGATGCGTGATTATGCCGCGTCGAGCGCCGTTGATGATTTTGCGGTGTCCACCGAACAGCAACTGGTTGAGCAAGCCGTGAAAACGTTCTCGTCCACGACACTCAGCGGTGTGCAGATTGTGAATCATTGGACGGACAAGGACGAGGGCATTACCTATTCCCTTGCCAAGCTCGACCTCGACGACTTTGAGGCGCAAATCGAACGGGCCAAAGCATTCAATAGTGAGGTTCGTGAGTATCTTCGGAAGAATGCCGACCAATTATTTGACCATCTCGGCGGAGAAGAAGCCAAACGTGAGCAGTAAAACGCGGTGTGATGTGAACCAGCCACTCCGAACACAGTGGAGGCGTTCGATGCTCGTGATGCTCTGTCTCGTGACAATCGTTGCGTCCACGGTCGCCTGTTCGGCAACTCGAGTCTCACGGATTGATACGGGGACAGTCGTCGACCTTAGTGGCCGCTGGAATGATACCGACTCGCGTCTGGTGGCTGAGGAAATGGTGAAAGAAGCCATAGAACGGCCTTGGTTGGGAAACTATATGCAATCCCACGACACCCAGCCAGTGGTCGTGGTCGGACGTGTGACAAACCGTAGTCATGAACACATCAACGTGCAGACGTTTATAAACGACCTCGAGCGAGAGCTGACAAATTCACAACGGGTCGTGTTTATCGCCGGGCGCGGCGAACGTGAGGAAATTCGTGCCGAGCGTCGTGAGCAGGCTGTGCATGCGCTAGAGTCAACGCAGAAGAGGCCAGGGAAGGGAATCGGCGCTGATTTTATGCTTCAGGGAACCATCAATACGATTCTCGATGAGGCTGATGGAACCAAGGTAGTCTTCTATCAAGTCGATCTGGAACTCGTCAATATTGAGAACAACGTCAAAGCATGGTTTGGGCAGAAGAAACTGAAGAAAGTTGTCGAACGGAAGCGCGTAATCTTCTGACCATTCTTTCTCGTATTCCCCTGCTCATCCTCGCGGTCGGGGTGAGCTGCAGTCCCATCCAAAGTCATTATGTGCAGGTCGAACAGGCTCTGGCGCAAGGGAATCCAGAGGCTGCTGATGCGCTCGTAGAAAAACACAGGGACGAGTATGGAAAAAAGAGCCGAGTCCTCTACGCGATGGATCGTGGGATGCTCTTACATCTCTCCGGACGCTATCAGAAAAGTACTGAGTTTCTTGAGAACGCCGAGCGTATGATCGAGGATCTGTACACACGACGGATTGGATCGCAAACGGCGGCGTTATTGATCAATGATAATGTGTTGCCGTATGAAGGGGAGCACTTTGAGCAGGTGTTGATCCACGTGATCATGGCCTTGAACTATGCCTATCAAGGGTTGTTTGATGATGCGTTGGTCGAAGCACGGAAAATCGATCACAAACTTAATGTGTTGTCGGACCGCGCGGAGAATACCTATGCCTATACACAAGACGCGTTCGCACGCTACCTGACCGGGCTCCTGTTCGAATCTCGTGGTGAGTTGAACGATGCGTTTGTCGCGTATCGGCTTGCCTATAACGCATTTCAAGCCTACCAGGAGGCATACGGGACTCCCATTCCCTCTCTTCTTGGGAAGGACCTTCTTCGACTCAGCGGGGCGCTCAATCTTGAAGAAGAGTTCGAAGAATATCAACAAGACTTTCCTGAGACGACCTGGCAATCCATCGATGAGGTACAACAGCAAGGTGAACTCGTGCTGATTAGCTTCCATGGACGAGCACCCAAAAAAGCTAATGAGTTTATCGATATTCCGTTTAGTATGCAGGCATTGACGATGGTTCTTGCCACGCACAATCTCAAATCGTCAAAGAAGGGTCGGATAGCCCAGAATATTTTGTTTGGACTGACTGGGGATGTATTTAGCGTCGCCCTCCCGAAATTCGTTCCACAGCCATCCAAAGTCAGCTACACCGAAATTGTGTTGATTGGAGGCGGAACAACCGAGACCGCGCGCACTATTCTCATGGAAGATGTCACCGAAATTGCGAGACAGGATTTGAAGGATCGTCTCGTGTGGGAAAGTGCGCGGGCGGTTGCGCGGGCGGCCTTGAAATTCGCGTTTGCCAAAGCCGCTGAGCGAGGAGTCACCCAGGCAACAGAAAACGAAGATCTGGGACGCTTGGTGGGGTTTATCACTAAACTCGCCGGCTCTGTCACTGAGCAGGCCGATACACGCAGCTGGCGGACATTGCCGGATGAGATTCAGTTGGCGCGTGTTCGCGTTCCGCCCGGAATCTATGAGCTTCATGTTCGCCATGTGGGACGGAATGGAAGGGTGCTTGATGAAAAGACGCTTCCGTCCGTTGAGATTCTGGCCGGTAAGTTGAAGATTCTCAGCCATCGGACGGTGTTGTAGGTCGATGAAGACACGTCACCTCCTTGAGATCGTATTTGTTGCCGCTCTATGCATTGTGCTGACTGGCTGTGGTGCGCGATTCCTGAGCAAACCCGTTCCAGGCTGGATTAGTGGGCCGAGCACCGAGTATCCGCCGGATCGGTTTCTGAATGGTGTCGGGCAGGCGCAATCGCGTGAGCGTGCAGAGAAACACGCCTACGCCGCAATCGCAAAAGTATTCCGTGCCAAGGTGATGGTGCAGGACCGCGACATCGAATCGTATGTGACTCCCGACAGTGGTTCGAGCGCCAGGAGCACCCATGCGATCGACATCGACCGACGTATTGAAGTTTCCACTGACAAGGTTCTAGAGAATGTCCGTATCGCTGAAATCTGGCATGATAAAAAATCTGACACTCACTTCGTGCTGGCGGTTATGAATCTGGATATTGCCGGTGCCCGTCTCAGGGCGCGGGTTCGTGAGCTTGATGAAAACATCACACACTATGTTGAGAAATCGAGAAATCCGGGACCGTTCAACGGGAGCCTTCAGCGTGTCAAACATCTTCATGCGGCAATCAGCGATCTCGATCTTAGGAAGACCTATATCGCCGATCTGAGGGTGATCAGGCCGACTGCGGTACGCGGTGATGCTCCGTATGAAATTTCCAAGCTCAGATCAGAACTCAGCCGGTTGTTCGCCGAACATATCGTCATTGCGGTAGAGGTGACTGGGGATGAAGCGGAACTCGTTCGTCGTGCGGTGGTTGAGGGGTTGCTTCGCGAAGGTTTGCCGGTGACGTCCGATCGTTTGGATCTATCCAAGCCGGCCTCTCGTCTCCGTGGTGAAGCTGGGGCAACGGCAGGACCGAACCTGGTGGTTCGAGGGAAAGCTGAATTCTGGCCGGTAATGGTTCCAGATCCGGTCTTTACCTTCGTGCGTTGGTGTACGGATTTTGTCGTCGTCGAAATGGACACACGTCGCGTCATTGGCGCGCTCTCACATTCTGGAAAAGAAGGACATCTCTCGTTTGACGAAGCGAAACGCAGGGCACTAAGTTCCATGCAACCCATCCTCACAACGGCACTAGCCAAGACCGTCGCGGACTATATTTACGGTGAACGCAAAGACGAGGACGCCAAAAATCCAGCAGCAACCTGCATGGACCGAAAAGTCTCGAAGAGAACATTCAACGCGCCTGTGTTGAAGCCGCTGGCCTATTAGGCCTTCATCTCAATCGGTTCCCCCGCCTTCACGAAGATCCAGAGCATTGCTCCGATAAATGCGAAGGCCGCAGCCACTTGCAGTGAAACTGTCCATCCGAATTTGTCCGCGAGCCATGGTGTAAGCGTGGGGGAGATGGTCCCGCCCAGATTCGCTCCGGTATTCATGATGCCTGAGAGGGTTCCGGAGTGATTCTTCGAGAGATCTATCGTACTTGCCCAGAACGATCCCACGCTGAAGTACAGACAACCCGCACCCAACGATAGCAATACGATTGCCGTATAGGGTTGGGCAATCTGTACGCCCGCTGCAATAAGCGCCGCTGCGGACGCCATTCCAACACATCCTACCGACGAGCGGCCGATGGTGATTCCCCATATCTCACAGCATCGGTCTGAGACCCAGCCTCCCAGCGGACAGAGGATTGTAATCGCAATGAACGGCCCGGCGGCGAAAAAGGCTCCTTCCAACACATCAAAACCACGTTCGTTAACAAGATACAGGTAAAACCAGGACAAATAGACGTAGGCGACGTAGCCTAGACAGGTATAGCTCATGGTCATGAGCCATACTGATCTGTTGCGTGCAAACGCACGCCAGGGAATCTGGGATTTTTCTCGATGCGTCGAGGGATTCTGTTTGATGATCTTGAGTTCTGCTTGATTGACGCGAGGGTGCTGCTCGGGGTGATCGGTTGCAAATGCATACCACATCATCGCGATCACAATGCCGGCGATGCCGGCGACGTAGAACGGCGTTTGCCAATTGTAGGTGAGCATGAGCCAGGCAGTGAGTGGGGGAGTCAGTGCCGATCCGACTCCGATACCCCCAATCGCGAGGCCCATTCCGAAGCCTCGCTCATGCGGACCAAACCAGTTGGCGACGGTTCGGGCAAAATTCGGCAAAGCGGCGGCTTCACCCACGCCGATTAAAAACCGTATGAGCATGAGTGACCCTACAGTACCGAAGACTGCTGCTGTCGGGAGTGAGGCGGCCCAGGCGGTGAGGACGGTAAACACCGACCACCAGATGACTGCCGCGGTCAGGATGAGTCGGGGCCCGAAGCGATCGCCAAGCCAGCCACCTGGAATTTGAAATAGTGCATAGCCCAGCACAAACGCTGAGAACACCTGCCCCATTTGGATTGGCGTGAGGCCCAGCGCGGGCATCATCTCTTTTGCGGTGACCGAGATATTCACCCGGTCGATGTAGGTAATGACGCTAATCAGGAAGAGCAGGCCGAGGATGGCCCACCTGGTTCGTGATGGGGTGGGGGTCACCCGCGTGGGCAGCCTGCCATCGGTTGTCGCTGGCAGAGCGCTTTCCACACGCGTGGAATATATTTCACGGAGCCGTTGTACCCGGCAATTGCACCCCAGGTGTACCCGTGTTTCTTAATCTGTTCGCCAAGTACGATCGCGGCGAGCTGAAGATTGGTACAGGGTTCAAGGGCATCGAGCGGAGAGATGCCTTTGGTTCTCCAGAAGCGTTCGAGATTTTGGCTGCTGATCTGCGCCAGTCCTGCGTCAAAGTACAGTTGTGCCTTCCACAGATAGCGAAGAAATTTTTCCGCGGTTTGTCGATCGTCTAAATACCGACTGGCCCATTGCCCGTTTTCTTTTCTGAATCCGAACGTCCACGGATGGCCGTTCGATTCGACGTCGACGATCGAATGAAGCAGGGTGGCCGGAACCCCGACTTTCTTGGCCGATATTGCGAGGCACACTTCCCATTCACGCGAGTCGTTGGACGCTGAATACACCGGCCCGGCAAGGGATAAATGCAGAACGATGCCCAGGATAAAAACGCGAAGGCAGCTGTAGCGTAACGCGCACGGCATCCACTCACCCATCAATACTATTATAAATGAAGATGCTTAAGGATAGCAGCCATGAGTACGACGAGCATGCCGGTCCATATCGTTGTACGTTGGAATGGAAATCGCGTGTCCGGCGGGTCAGCGTCCTCGTCATCTGATGGAGACTTGTCCGGGGTCGCAGGTGACCAGAATAATGCGTTATAGAGAAATAATGTCATCAGAACCATGACCAGCACTAACTTGATAGCAAGGATGGTGATGTAGAATTGGTCAAACGTCCCGCCCAGGCGAATGCGAACGAAGTGAAGGTTAATGCCGCCGGTAAAGAGAATGACGATAAACAGCACGCCAACCACCCTCTGATACTTTTTGTACATCCCGGCCGCGAGTTTTCCTGCGAGGTCTGGTGCAACATGTTTCCGCAAGACTGGCGAGACCGCCATGCCAAGGAACATTGCGCCGCCAATCCAGATGATTGCGGACATGAGGTGAATCCAGTGATTCAGGGAAGGGATGATTTCGGTCATCAATCGTTACGTTCGAGCATCACCGCAACGTTGCCGTGATGCATCAGGTGGGTGCTGGGCTGTGCGATCATTCGGGTTTGAGGATTTGGTCGATCACCTCTTTGACGTTCCCAGTCTTCATGGCCTCTTCCATCGTCACTTTGCCTTGTTCGATCCCGACTGTCGCAACATCGAGTGTAATGGTCGTAATCCCATTTGCCTTGGCGTGCTTTTCCACTAACGCCTTAGTGCAGTCGCGCATAAATCCTTCTGGAACCCGGTCGATACGAGCTGTGGCTTCGTCTGTCCAGGTGTAGAGGCTCGTGTTGCTTTCCTCCGGTGCGGCTTCTGGCATGGCGGCTCCTCCGTTCGATGTGGACTCGGTGGCTTCGGCAATGATCGGTCCAGCATATTGCTGGGTGATGGTGGTCATGCCAAGTTTTCGTGCAGACTTTTCAATCCGCGCCTTACATCGACGGCGTTGGTATCCAGCCGGCACAGTCCGAATGGCCTGCTTCGCGGCGCTCGTCCATTTCATGGCCACATCGTCATAGGCATATTCCGTTTCAATTTTTCCTTCAGCTTGGGCGGCCGCTTCGAAGATCGCTCTATCCACCAGCTGGAAATCATCACCGGATGCCGGACACACCGGGCAGGTTACGGGCTTGGCGCCCTTCCCCACATGCCCGCAGTTTTTGCACACGTAGTAATCGAGTACCTTCGCCTCTTTGCTAGTTTCCTCCACGACTCCCGCCATCATGCCGCTCATGGTATTTCCCATGAGATCCTTGGTGACGGACTCATCGCCCTGCATGGTATTCCGGTCGATGCCTTGCTCATCAAGTGTTTTTCCTAGGGCCCGCATCGAGTCGAGGGCTGATTTGGGAAGGATGGTCCCGATGGCTTCGTCGACGACGGAGTTGCTGATGATGGTATATCCCTTTTCGATGGCATAACGATGAATCGCAGTTTTCGCAATGCCGCGCGCAAAGATCGGAATTTTCTCCATGCGGCGAAGGGCTTCATCAGACCACACCATGGTGTATTCAGCCTGGGTATCTACCGGAGGCACAAACGCGCGGTTGGACACCAGGACATTGCAGGGAAGGGATCTCAGGAGGTTCTCGGTATTGCTTCCGATGTCCATCTCATCGTCACTATGAACTCCAATACGCCCCACGATGAGCAACCAGGGGTTCACTTGACGCGCATACTTGAGGACTTTCTCGAACACTTTACCGTCAAGCAGTGTGGTTTTGATGTCTGTGCCATCTTCTTGCGCAAGGTCTCGTGCCACATCGAGATGCGACTGATAAATTTTCGCGAGCCCGCTGTCGATGATCTCTTCATGCAGTTTTTCTTGCTCTTTAAATCTGAAGACTTTGCCTGCTTCCTCGCTCAACACGCCTGAGATACTATGAAACGCCGCATAGTGGAAGTAGGGATCAAAGGCGGCGATTGCCTCCACCGGTTTGTTGAGCGCTTTCCCGAGCGCCAATCCCGTTTTGAGTCCGCCGAACGACAGTGGGCTGCCATCCACGGCAACGACGATGGAGCCGCCGTTCATCGGCGCGGTGTCCTTGATGACCATCACATCAGACGTGCGTACTCGTCTGACCACACGCTCACATACGCTTCCGATGACACTGTCTTTTACAGCGCCAAGGCCTAATGCACCGATGATGGAAAGGTCATACTTGTTGGTATTGATGTCTTCGGCGAGGACCTTATAGTTGCGTCCTTCAAGGCCCAATGTTTCGTGGGGGACATTGGCATCGCCACATTTCTTGGTGACGACGTCCATGTAGGAGTCCGAGATGATCTCGAGGCCGCGTGTAATCAGCGAGTCATGGATCTGCCGTTGCCGTTCAAGCTCTTTTTCTCCCTGATACTCTTCAGGTAGCCCCGCTTCCATTTGTTTAAAGCGACGATCGTGCATTTTTGCGGCATAGACGTGGCTCCCGATCACTTTCCCGCCAAAGGTCTTGGCGAGGGATACGCCAATGTCTAGTGCGGCATTGGAGTGATCCGAGTTGTCGACAGGGACATAAATGCTCTTGTACATTAAAGCCTCCTACTCAACCGATTCAACTGACGAGATGCTAGATTTCAGTCAGGCATAAAGAACCGGCATCATACCATCTGGTCTGAATTAAGATCAATGCGATGGTGGTGTTTTATCCCTCCGCGTCGTACCATGACGCGGGGAGGTCCACAAGCCATTGTAGGGGCATTGCAAACGTGCGAAATATATGACGAAAGCAAGACAATGAGCAGCAATTCTGACGCGACATATCAAAAGGCCGGTGTTGATGTCGATCGCGCGGGGAATGCGCTCAAACGCATTACCGCGCGACTCGGTCAAACCTGGCCTCAAGGAGGAGGTTTCGGGTCCGTCGCGTTGCCGTGGGGCTACTTTGCAAATGTGATCGATTTGGGAGGAACCGGCTGTGCCATTACCACCGACGGTGTCGGATCCAAGGTCCTGATTGCCCAAATGATGGATCGATATGACACCATCGGAATCGACTGTGTCGCCATGAATGTCAACGACCTCCTCTGTGTTGGGGCAAAGCCTGTCTCCATGGTTGAATATATCGGGGTTCAGGACCCGCATCCCGATATGCTTGACGCCATCTCGATTGGGTTGTGTGAGGGCGCACAACAGGCTGAGGTCTCCATTCCAGGTGGGGAAATCTCGCAGCTTCCGGAAGTGATTACCGGACATAGGGCTGGGTATGGGTTTGACCTTGTTGGCATGGCAATCGGTACGGTGGCTCTTGATCGGGTTATTATCGGTCAAGATCTTCATGAGGGAGACGTGATCATTGGGATCGAGAGCAATGGCATTCACAGTAACGGCCTGACACTGGCCAGAAGGGTCCTTTTTGATCAGAGCCAACACACTGTGGACTCTCGGCCTTCCCAACTACCACATACAGTCGGCGAAGAACTACTACGACCAACCCATATTTATGTCAAAGAAGCGATGGAGGTTCTTGACAGTGGAGTGTCCGTGAAGGGCATGATTCACATCACCGGCGATGGATTACTCAATCTGTCACGGGTCAAAGCCACGGTAGGGTTTCGCATCGACCATGTGCCGGAAATGATGCCAGTTTTTGCACTCATTCAACAGGCAGGGGACATATCCCACGAAGAGATGTTCACCGTGTTCAACATGGGCATCGGTTTCTGCATCATTGTCGAGCAGAACGATGTCGACCGTGTGTTGTCAATCGTACGCTCTCATGGAAAACGAGCAATGAAAATAGGTTCTGTGATACCTGATGAGCATCGTCGCGTCTTTATCACGCCCTACGATCTAGTGGGAGAGGGCAAGCAGTTTTCGAAAGCTTAGCAGGATGTTCAAATAGGCATGAATATCATCACTTACACCCTCAAGCTTGAAAGCGGTGCTGAACATCATTTTGAGGTTGATCTTGACCGCACCGCTCCCCAGCCTGGAAATACAGAGGCCTCTCCCAGCGAGTGGACGAGACTTGAGACCCACCAGTGCAGCAATTGCCCGTTGGATGTCTCTACACACCCCTATTGTCCCGCCGCACTAGATACCAAAGTGATCGCCGAGAAGTTTAAAGACATCATGTCGATTGAGCGGGTGGATGTGGTGGTGACTACGAACAACCGCACGTACTCGAAAAACTGCGATCTGCAAACAGCGTTACGGTCCTTGTTTGGGCTCGTGATGGCCACGGGTGGGTGTCCCATCCTTGGGAGGATGAAGCCGCTTGCTCATTTTCATCTTCCCTTTGCCACGTTGGACGAGACCGTGTTTCGTCTTGTGGGAGCATACCTGATGAAGCAACGGCTTCTCCACCGTGATGGCACAGGTGAGCCCGATTGGGACCTCAAGGGCATCGAAGATTTGTATGCGCAATTGCAAACCCTCAACAGCCATTTTATGAAGCGTATTCGCGATGCTTCGCGTGAAGACGCGAACTTCAATGCGCTGCATATCTTCGTGTCATCATCGAGTTTGATCGGTGAGTATCTTGACGAAACACTTTGGGAAATTAACGACTTGGTTAGTGAAGGCCTCTGACTTGTGCTGGCGTGGGCCAATCCAAACGGTTCGGCATGGCGGGATTCCTGTCATTTTGCGACAAAAACGTTTCATTTTTACCTTCACTTGTGAGCGGTCTAACC
>JYMV01013487.1_pt1 | contig 16691 bp, 11 predicted proteins | sample 338911 | NCBI WGS metagenome assembly JYMV01 (sample SAMN03354496, study PRJNA234377) | hydrothermal vent metagenome | biome: Deep sea; feature: Hydrothermal plumes at the Eastern Lau Spreading Center, Western Pacific Ocean; material: Seawater | place: Tonga | collected 2009 | depth 2000 m m
ATGCTAAAGATGCCATAACAATGAGTAAAACTGGCGGTAATGCCTTTGTAAAAATATTTAATGATGCATTAACTTGGCGGTCAAATGCGGTCGCAGAGTGCAAAAGCATTTCTTCAAGTTTACCGGATCGTTCGCCGAGGTTAACAACTTGAACAAGCAATGGTGGAAAAAGACCAGATCGTTCAAGTGGGTCTGCAAGTGGCTTACCACTAGACACTTCTTCTTGAACAGCGTCAACGGCCTCAGCGAGTGCAGCGTTTCCAAGTGTGTCTCGGGTAATTCGAAGTGCGTCAAGTATAGGTAACCCTGCCGAAGTTAATGTTCCAAGTGTCCGCGTGAATCGAGCAACAGCAACATCGCGAAGAAGTTTTCCAAGCAGTGGCATGCGTAGTTTTGCTTTGTCAAGTTTAAACCGATTTTCAGGAATCGAAATCCAACTTTTCCATGCGGTAATCAATGCACCTACAGCAACGATAATCCAAATCCACCATTGCAAGATAAAAGTTGCGAACCACATCACAACAACAGTTGGCCATGGGAGAACCATTTGCCCAGCGAGTGGTTCAATTAATCGAGGGACAAGAACAGTCACAAGCACGATGCCGCTTATTGCAATAAGAGCAGCAATAATTGCTGGGTATATAATTGCGCCGAGTAATTCGCGTTTTAATTCGAGTGACCTATCCATCAAGTCTGCAAGTTGGTGAAGAATGACACTCATCTGCCCAGATGCATCGGACGCACGAAGCATGCCAACAATTAAGTCGTCGAATGGCTCTCCCCATTCAGCGGCGGCTTTGTACATTGGATCGCCTGCTTCAACGCAAGCGATAAAATGGTCGAGAACATCACTTGCTGCAGGTGTTGCTTGCCTACGAATGGTTCGTAATGCTTGCATTAATGGAAGGCCAGCTTCTTGGGCTGTTGCAAGTTCACGGATCATCGCCGACATCTCAATTTTTGACAGTCGGCGCTTACGTGTTTTTGTTACAGCAGCCAACTTTTCGGAGGCTTTGATTTTTTCGACTTTTGTAGCTGTTTCACCACGGCTACTAAGTTGTTGAATTACATCAGCGCGGTCTCTCCCTTTTAAGACTCCACTTCGTGATTCTCCACTCGTAGAAATAGATTGAAATCGAAAATCAACCATGTTCGTTAAAAGTCACTGTCAACATCTTGTGTTGCGCGTAAGACTTCTCCGATGGTTGTAACTCCTTTAGATGCTTTGCTCAATGCGTCTTGGCGCATGGTGATATGGGATTCAGATAGCAGAGAAGTCAAAACAGAGGCTGTTCGGTTCTCTGAAATTGCACTGCGAACCTTCGGGTCGATTGTTACTAATTCAAAGAATCCAATTCGTCCGCGGAACCCAGAATTACTACATTTATCACATCCTTCGCCAACCCACATACCGTCATTGAAAAATTGACGTTCTTCAGGAGTCAAGCGGTGCGATAAATCGGGTGAGAGTGGTACTTGTTTTTTGCAATCGGTACAAATTTTGCGTCCGAGCCGTTGAGCAAGAACGCCTTCAAGAACAGAAGCTACAAGGTAGGGTTCTACGCCCATGTCGACAAGTCTGCCGATGGAACTTACTGCGTCGTTTGTGTGAATGGTTGAAAAAATCAGGTGACCAGTGAGGGCGGAACGAATTGCAATATCTGCTGTTTCGCCATCTCGGATTTCACCAACAAAAATAATGTCTGGGTCTTGTCGAAGGATAGAACGTAAACCAGCGGCAAAAGTAAGGCCACGTTTTGGATTGACGGGAATTTGGTTGATTCCATTCAGTTCATATTCAACTGGATCTTCAATAGTGATAATCTTTTTGCGTGGGTCGTACAATTTATTTAACGCAGCGTAAAGAGATGTTGTTTTACCAGAGCCAGTAGGACCAGTCACAAGCACAAGGCCATGCGGTTTAGCTATCAACTTATCCATTTTGTCTTGCATCGCTTGGTCCATGCCAAGTGAAAGCAAGTCAAGTGGAAGCGTGCTTTTGTCAAGAATACGCATGACAACAGATTCGCCATACAAAGTTGGAACAGTTGAAACACGAATGTCAACTTTTCGTCCTTCAAAACGTAAAGCGATGTGTCCATCTTGCGGAACGTAGCGTTCTGCAATGTTCATCGATGACATAATTTTGATACGACCAGTTAAAGCTGGTTGCAAATGTTTTGGTGGGGGAGTTTGCTCAACAAGTACACCGTCAATTCGATACTTCACTTTTAGTTCATTTTCAAAGGGTTCAATATGAACATCACTTGCGCGTTGTTGAATTGCTTCAAGTAATAGAAGGTTAACAAGATTAATGAGGGTTGGCTGCTCTGCCATGACAAGAATATTGTCGGTTTCAATCGCATCAATATTGTGATCAATTGTGTCGGCTTCATCCGCAGTGCCAGCTAGGCTTTCGGCCATTCTCGCAGCAGTGGTGCCATAATAATTACGCATGAGATCTGAGAAAATCTGTTTATCCATTCCACAGCGTGTAATTGGATATGCAGTAATAGTTGCAACTTCGTCTGATGCTTCAATGTCAGTTGGGTTTAGCATCGCAATTGAAAGTCGACCAGATTCAATTGCGATAGGCAAAACTCTAAGGCGTACAGCAAGCTCAGCATCTAACAGGTTGATTATTTCTTCATCAACTTCAGGTGCTACATCAATCCAGTTCAGACCTAATTTTTCGCAATCAGTTTTTGGGTCTTTGTTTGAATTGAATTCAATGTTATCTACGCTGGTTGTCATGCTTGCTTCATGTTCCATTTTTATAAATTCGTCTTAACTACCTGGTTTGCCCTTGTTGCCAAAACCGGAATTGTCTGGTTTACTATTCTTGTCGCCTTTATCTTTTGGACTTATTGCTGCTGGGATTCCACCTTGGAGTGATAATCCGCCTGGGCCAACGCCTGGCGCAGTATTTGGTAATGAGAGTTGCTCGTCGCGGGGTATCCATCGTCGTGAACCATCTAACTCTAAGAATTGTTCAGCAGACAGAAGTGCTCGAAGCATTTCGATGTACTCTTTGCCGAGGACTTCGCGTTTTTTAAATATATCACGAGTTGGGTCATTCAATTTTTGAGGAGTCCCACCACTTTTGCGAACTTGCCCTGCTTGCTCACGGTGAAGTTGCAATTCTGGTTCGTATTTACGAGTGAGGTCTAGAAGTTTGAAATTGATAGTCGCTAACTCTTGTATGTAACTTCCTTCGAGTGCGTAAATTTGTGCACTAATTTCTGGGGAGTACGTAGGGTTTTCTGCAGCTTGGCGAATGATACGTTGTGCTGGAGTCCTTCTGTAAATTCGTGTGTAGCCACGCTTCAGTGATCGGTTCCTAAAGTTCTCACTATCAACAGGAGCGAGTTCACTTGCAATTATTTCTGTGTACCTGTCGCTAAGGTCTCGAACCTCTATGCGTGCTTTAACAAGGTCACCGCCGAGACTTGAATCTCTTTTGTCATTTCCTGAGAGGATGTTGTCAAACAATTTCTTTGGGTTGCCACGAAGGATTGCATCTCGGGTTCGCATTGCAATGTCTAAAGCAACTGCGTATTCATCGAGGGTGTCCGAAATGGTGCTTTCAGCAACTGGGCTTAGGTCACAGTCTCGTGCGATAAGAAACAAGTCAACAGACTCACCACTTAGTCGACCACGGTTCATGTGTTTTTCTCTGTAAAGTCGTTGAGCGAATGCAGGCCAAAGTGCTCGTTGGTCACGGACTAAAATTGCTTGGATGTTTTCAAGTAGTCCCTGGTCAAGTTGGCGTTTTTCAACAAGCCAATCACCCAGCGTGTTGAGAACTGGCTCAAGTGTGTCGAGACTATTGGCTGGTGGTTTGTCACGCATCTCTTCAGCAACTCTGTTCAGTCGTTCTTGCGTGGTTGCCCAACCCATTTCAAATTCGTCTTCATACGCGTCAAACATGGCTTCAGCTATGACTTCCTGCGTATCATCAAGGTTTAGGCCCTCAGCAAAGACGACTAAATCGCGTGATAAATATGCTGGTTGCATCGCTTCTGCCATGTATTCCATCTGGGCATTTGCCGTTGAAGACAACGAAAACGATGAAAATGCCGCTATAGAGGCAAAAAATAGTGTTTTTAGGGTTAATTTGGTCATTCTTTTGGTCCTTCTCATTGCATTTCTGTTCTCTGTGTAAAGCATGTCGACAGTCTACTTTCGGCCGGAACATGCAGGTAGTTCAACGCACTTAAACAATAAATATGACGGGTTAATTTGAGCTTTATGCTATCGGACGGCATTTATGAGGCGGTTACCGTTAATTGTTCGATGCGTTTTTCGAATGTGCCTTGCACGATTCGGTCTATATAGATAGATGGAGTGTGAATTTGGTCGGGGTCAAAGGTGCCGACTGGTACGATTTCTTCAACTTCCGCGATGGTGACTTTGCCGGCCATCGCCACCATTGGATTGAAGTTTCTTGCGGTCTTCCTATAGATTAGATTACCTGCCTCGTCGGCTTTCCACGCTTTCACAAGTGATAGATCTGCGATGATGCCACGCTCTAGGACACATGTTTCTCCGTCAAAGTCCATTGTTTCTTTGCCTTCTGCGACAACAGTTCCGACACCAGTTTTCGTATAAAAGCCACGAATCCCTGCGCCGCCTGCACGAAGTCTTTCAGCAAGCGTGCCTTGTGGACAAAATTCAATCTCTAATTCGTCAGCCATAAACTGTCTTTCAAATTCAGCATTCTCGCCAACATATGAACTGAGCATTTTTTTGATTTGTTTTGTTTGGAGAAGAAGGCCAAGTCCCCAGCCATCAACGCCAGCATTATTTGAAACGCAGGTTAAATCTTTTGCGTTACTATCGCGTAACGCAACAATGAGGTTTTCAGGTATACCACAAAGACCAAATCCGCCAACTGCGACCATCATGCCATCGGTTGTGAGCCCCTCAAGAGCAGACGCTGGTGTTGAATACAGTTTGCTTGCCATGCGTAGCATCATACGACAAATGAGCGCTTAAAAGTGTGATTATCCTTGCTTGATCCAGAGAACAAGTTGGAGCAGACTTGGCGGTTTGCCTTGCATGAGGATACCAATTCGGAAAATTCGAGCACACATCCAAACCATTACTAACACAGAGGCAAAACCAATCCCGATAGAGAGCATTATTTGCCATGTTGCAACCATTTCTGTCGATGCGGTCACACGGATAATCATAATAAATGGGATGAGCGGTGGGGTGAAACTTGTAATGGTTGCAATCATTCCATTAGGCTGGTCTGAAATAATCGGCCAGAGAGCAAACGGAATAATCAAAATTAACATTGCTGGACCCATAAGCGATTGTGCATCACTCAGTTCACTAACAGCACTGCCAATTGCAGCCATTATTGTTGCAATCATAAAGTAGGCAATAACAAAGTACACCACAAACAAAATCAAATGTGAAATTGGAATCAAGTCGACAAGTGCAAAAGAGAGCAATCCAGCTAATGCAGCAGACCCGTACATGCAAAGTATGACCGCACTCACTCCTGCTTGTCCAAGGATTTTTCCTCCTAGCAATTGGATTGGGCTAATCGCACTGAGCAATACTTCTATGACTTTGTTGCCCTTTTCCTCAATGGTAGTTGTCAGTAAGTAATTGCCACTTGTGAATGTTGCAATCCAGAGCAACATCATGAACGCCATTGGAATGATTTTTCGAGCGAACTCATTATCTTTCGCTTCTGTTCCATCATCAGATAATCGAGTAGCGATTGTTCTTGGTCGTCTTGTTAATTGTTTTATGGCATCGGGGTCGTGCCCAAGTCTTCGTAGACGCGCATCAACAACCGACTTAGATGCAAGCGAAGTTAAAATGTCAGTGTGCTTTGGAGAAAAGCTTTTCGGGATAAAAACTTCTAGGCGTACATCACTTTGTTCAGTTTGCACTATTTCTTCTGGTACAACGATGAGCCCGAGATAATCGCCATTGCGAACTTGGTCTTTTAAAATGTCTATGTCTTCGTCAGGAGCTACACTAATTTGTAGGTCAGTTTCTATTTTCTTAGGAATTAGCGCTCCTGCGAGAGGATCTTGCGTAATGATTTCGGGCAATTTGTCCAATAATTCTTGTAGCGTGGTGTCCTCTTCAGAAATTTTAGATTGCAAAACGGCAACGACATCCTCTGGAGCCAAAACTATAACTGTTCCTTTCAATGGCTCTTCGGTTGTCTGCATTAAAGGAATAACAATTATGAATAGGCCCATCATTAAAATAGGCATGACAACGGCACCAAACAAGAATGCTTTGGTCATCGCTGTGTGTCGGAACTCTCGCCATGCAACTGTGAGTGTTTTACGCATTCTCAAACTCCATACGGACAGCATCAGCCGCGTCAGCACCTCTATTGCGAGCAACTTGTTCAATGAAAATTTCGTCAAGTGTAGGGCGCGCAAGTTGCGCAGAAATTACCGGAGTAAAAGCGACAACTCTTTGTAAAACGTCGGTTGGGGTTGCGTCTTCACGAATTCGAAGGTTAACTTTGTTGCTTCGTTCGATTTGTGTAGAATGTTCAACTCCTTCAATCGAATCGAAGGAAATGGATTTATTAACTGGTTCAACTTGAACTACTCGCGGGTCAAACTGTTCTTGAATTGAAGAGATCGAACCATCCAATACTTTCGCACCTTGGTCAATCATAATAATTCGATCACAAATTTGCTCTGCCTGATACAGAATGTGTGTTGAAAACAAAATAGTACGGCCTTCTTTGTGCAAATCGTTAATTACTTTGCCAATTACTCGTGCATTGACGGGGTCTAGACCAGAAAAGGGTTCGTCTAAAATGATTAGTTCTGGTTCGTGAATCACCGCAGCGAGAAACTGTACTTTTTGCTGCATACCTTTACTCAGTTCTTCACATTTTTTATTTTCTACATTTGGAAGTTCAATGCGTTCAAGCCAATCTGGAATAATTTTTCTTAGCGATGGTCCATACATACCCTTTAGGTTTGCGATGTATTCAATGAATTTGCAAACTTTCATTTTTCTGTACACGCCTCGTTCTTCAGGCAAATAACCAATGCGATCTTTTGCGTCAAGAGCGTTTGTTCCAAGAACATTTATCGAACCAGAGTCTGCATGGATGATTGACATAATCATTCGGATAGTCGTGCTTTTGCCCGCGCCATTTGGTCCAAGAAAACCACACATAGATCCTTGTGGAATTTCTAAATCAAGATTTTGGACTGCTTTTGTTTCGCCAAAAGATTTCGAAATGTGTTGCAGTTCAATCGCTATTGTCATTTTTAATTTCCAATTCTTTTACCAATTCTTTTACTTTTTCTGGTAACCGGAACATTGAATTAGGCAAAGCATCAGTACTTATCTGGTCGAATTTCATGCTTACTTCAGAGCCATTTCTGCTGTAAATTACAGTGTGGAAGAGAAGGAGATCGCCAACGCGTTGCCAGTCCCTGAAGAATACATCAACAGTGGCATCTCCGTTTGGAGTTTTTTCAATAGTGCGTCTGCCCCGAGGTCGAAATGTTTCTTTTGAAAAAAATGCGTACTGGTCTTTTTTAGAAACATCGTTGTAGGCGATGTTTATTCGCCAACAATCTTCTTTGTCGAATTTTTCTTCGCCGTCAACTTCCATGTAACTAATTTCTGCCGGCAACATGGTGAACCATTCCAGCCAGTTGATTTGCCGTACTTTTTGGGTGAGAGCATCATTGTTGATTAATTTCCAAACTTGTTCATTGACACTGTTGAAACTTTGTTCCCATGTAATGGTGCCATCGCTGCCGAACCTCGATTGTCCAACACCAATGAAAGTCATTACGCAAAGTACTTTTCCGCCAATGCTTGTTGATAAATCGATTTCAACAACTGGTTGACCATCAGCGAGCCTAATTAGAGCGTGCAGTTTGAAAGCATGCACTTCTTCAAGGGCCTTATGACCGCCAATTGATTGGACTGCTTTCACAAGGATTGTGTCGGGCGATGGTTTTTCAATTGCTTGAGGAGGCGACTGAAATCCTGCTAGTGAGGCAAATAATAGAATTAGAGAGAGGATGCGTAACACTATGTTTATCCTAGTCGTTTTGTTCTATTTTAGGCGTAAAATCCCTTTATCCGTTTATCCGGATTTACGGTTGTAAGACTCGCCAATCTCGGTTACATTCCTACAAAATGAAGAAACACATTACAAAAGCGATGCGCGAAGGAATATTTGTCATCGACGGTGCCATGGGCACAGCCGTGCAAGCAATGCAGATTGATATTGAACGCGATTATATCGGCAGAGAAAATTGTACAGATGTGTTAACACGCTCAAGACCAGACCTTGTCCGTGCTATTCATACTTCGTTTCTTGAGGTTGGCGTGGATGCAGTTGAAACAAACACGTTTGGAGCTAACCGTTTAGTGCTTTCGGAATTTGACGAAGAACTAGCAACGTGGGCTTTTGACTTGAACAAAGAATCTGCGCAACTCGCAGTAGAAGCTTGCTCAAGAGTCGAAGGCGATAGATACGTTCTTGGTTCGATGGGACCAGGAACAAAATTAATTTCGTTAGGACAAACTACGTGGGATAATATGCTTGACTCGTACACCGAACAAGCACGTGGATTACTTGAGGGTGGTGTTGATGCGTTTATAATCGAAACGTGTCAAGACATTCTGCAAGTCAAATGCGCCATCAATGCGTGCTTGGATGCGTTAACGTTTTACGATAAGACTACAGAAACCATACCAATACTAGTTAGTATTACGATTGAAACAACTGGCACGATGCTCGTTGGAAGTGATCTTCAGACAATCGTTCACGCACTTGCTCCGTATCCAATTTTTTCTCTTGGATTGAATTGCGCGACAGGTCCTGAGTTAATGGAGGCACACATTGCTTGGCTAAGCGAGAACTGGAGCGGGGAAATCTCTGTAGTTCCGAATGCTGGTCTTCCGGAATTTGTCTCAGGTTGCGCCCATTTTCCTTTGTCAGCGCATGCCTATGGTATGGCGATGAAGCGATTTGTCGAAAAATATGGTGTACGCATTATTGGTGGATGCTGTGGAACAACACCGAAACACTTAGCATCTTTTATTGATTTAAAAAGCGAATTGCACGTTGCAAATCGAACAACGAAACAGCTTATTCCAAGTTCGACTAGCTTGTTTACTCCAGTTGAATTCAAGCAAGACACATCAATTTTAATTGTAGCTGAACGAACGAATGCAAATGGTTCACGAAAGTTCAAGCGTTTGTTAGAAGAAGAACAATGGGATGGTTTGGTTGACATGGCTCGTGAAGAATTGTCGGGTGGCGCGCACGTTCTCGATGTTTGTGTTGATTATGTTGGTAGAGATGGCGTTGCTGACCTTGAAAAGATTGTTGGAAGATTAGCCCAACAGGTTGATGCACCTCTTATGTTGGATTCCACAGACGCAATCGCAATCGAAGCGGGGTTAAAGCGAGCGGGTGGTCGATGTATTGTGAATTCAATCAATCTTGAAGATGGCGAAAAGAGATTGGACGATATTTGCCCTTTGCTGAAAAAATTCGGTGCTGCTGCGGTTGCATTAACAATCGACGAAGAGGGAATGGCGAAAACTGCTTCTAGAAAAGTGGAGATTGCTAAGCGCTTGCATTCTTTATACACAGAGAAGTGGGGTCTGAAATCTTCAGATCTTCTTATTGATGTTTTGACTTTTACTATTGCAACTGGTATGGAGTCAGACCGTAAATTGGCGCTTGAAACCCTCGATGCGATTGAGATGATTTCAATTGAACTTCCCGAATGTGGATTATTGCTGGGTGTTTCTAATGTGAGTTTTGGTTTAAAGCCGTCTGCTCGACGTGTGTTGAATTCAGTCTTTTTACACGAAGCAATTCAGCGAGGTTTGACGTCTGCGATTGTGCACGCCTCGAAAATTTTGCCGAAACACCGTATTGATGAGCATCACTGGGCTGCGGCAATTGACTTAATTTACGATAATCGAACAGAGAATAAAGATCCACTACTTTATTTTTTGTCATTGTTTGAAACGGATGTCATTGAAGAAGATGAAGACCAAATTGACAGGTCGCTTGAAGAACAACTTCGAAGTTATATTTTAGATGGAAAAAAAGAAGGCCTACAAGCTGTTCTTGAGGAAGCATTGAAAGAGTGGTCAGCGTTAACAATAATAAATGATCATTTACTCGATGGCATGAAAACTGTTGGCGAGTTGTTTGGCTCTGGCCAGATGCAACTTCCATTTGTGTTGCAATCTGCTGAAGTAATGAAAAAGGCAGTCGGAATCCTTGAGCCACACATGGAAAAAGGCGAGGTGATTGATAAGGGGAGGATTGTTCTTGCTACTGTTTCTGGCGATGTGCATGACATCGGTAAAAATCTTGTTGACATTATTCTTTCCAATAATGGATATACGGTTTTTAATATTGGCATTCGTCAAAAAATTGAAGCAATCATTGAAGCAGCGACTATTCACAAAGCAGACGCTATTGGTTTGTCTGGATTACTCGTTAAATCCGTAGGTGTCATGGAGCAAAACTTGCATGAACTTAATACTAAATCAATTTCAATACCCGTTCTCCTCGGTGGTGCAGCACTAACAAGGCACTGGGCGGAATCGCACCTTCGTACCATTTATAATGGGCCGTTGTACTACGGTAGAGATGCATTTGAAGCACTCTCTGTTTGCGATAAATTAGTTACAAATCAACTATGTGATGTCGACGAGCAAATAGAAGCAAGATTAAAAAAGAGGGCAGAAGTTGAAGCAAAAGTGCAATCAGGTCGTACCGATAGAGTAGATAAAGTTCGTTTAGACGAGAGTCACTCCTTGGACGTTGTTGCAGTTCCAAGCGCACCGTTTTTTGGATCAAAGATGGAGACCGAAATAGATTTAGATTTAATCTATCCCTATATAAATAAAACTGCATTGTTTCGTGGGCAGTGGGGTTTTAAAAAAGGAGCTCTTAGTCGAGAAAATTTTGACAATCTAGTTGAGGAAACAGTAGAACCAATTTTTGAACGATTGAAAAAATGGTGCAAGGAAGAAAATGTTTTGCGGCCAAAAGTTGTGTATGGCTGGTGGCCTTGTGCGAGTGACGGTGACGACGTAGTTATTTACGATAGTGAAGACCACGATAAAGAAATTGCTCGTTATGCTTTTCCGCGCCAATCAAAACGTGCTCGGAGATGTTTAAGTGATTTTTTCAAACCAATTAATTGTGGTGAGAGAGATGTAATCGGGATGTCTTGCGTAACAGTCGGCGATGAAATTAGCAGGCGTACGCGTGATTTGTTTGACAAGGATGAATACACCGAATATTTATATTTGCATGGAATCGGTGTTGAATGTGCAGAAGCACTTGCAGAATATTGGCACAAGAAAATGCGTATAGAACTTGGAATTGCTGGAGATGACAAGTCCACGCCAAAGGAATTATTCGCGCAGGGCTATCAAGGAAGTCGTTACAGTTTTGGTTACCCAGCATGTCCAGAAATGGAAAAGCAAGAGATTATGTTCAAATTACTTGAACCAGACCGCATTGGTTGCACACTCACGGAATCTTGGGAAATTGTGCCAGAACAGTCAACCAGTGCAATTATTGTGCATCATCATCAAGCAAAATATTTTAGTGCCAAGTAAAAATTCGGTTCTATACATCGAGCAGGTTAAGATGCAGTAATGCTTACGAGTCTGAATACGTTAAGTCAACGCCAGAAAGCGGTGTTAGCGCTCTGTTTGGTTTTGCCCGCACCGCTAGTGGGTATTTTGTCGTCGCTCTATGTACCTCAACAAGTAGGTGATTTGCAGGTTGGACAAGTAATATGGTTTGTGTTGAAAGTCTGGATGGTTGTACTGCCCATACTCTGGCTTCTTTATGTTGAAAAGGGAAAACTCAGTTGGTCGCCTACATCGAAGAAGGGCGTACTCGAAGGGTTGCTTTGGTCGATACCTATTTCGATTGTATTGCTAGGGACGTATTGGGTTGCAAAAGGGGGGTCATTTATTGACCCAGAAGCAAGGAAAACAATTGAAGCATTCGGCATTTCATCGCCTGAGAAGTTTCTGATTTTTGCTGCTGCGATGTCGCTTGGTAATTCACTCATGGAAGAGTATGTTTGGCGTTGGTTTGTATTTAGTAAGTTCAAAGTTCTTGTCGGCGTTTGGCCTGCTATTATTCTTAGCGCAATTTTCTTTACAGTACATCACACCATTATTCTTTGGAATTTTGGGTCGTTATGGCTTCTGTTGCTTGGATCTATGGGTTTAATTTCTGGCGGAATTATTTGGGGTTGGCTTTACAACAAATACAACTCTATTTGGCCTGGCTGGATTTGCCACGTTGCTGCAGACACCGCTATCATGTGGGTTACTTGGCAGATTATTACAAGGAATTAAAGATGAACAACATTTTTTCATATTCAATACTAGTTTTCATGTTGTCCAGCGTAGCAATTGCTACGCCTGGTTCTATTGAAGATGAACACTGTGCAACGCTTGACACGATTCCTAATGTTGTCACAAATGACATCAAGGCTGGCATTGAAAAACATATTGAAGAATTGTCAAAAGCAAATGGGGGTTATTTCCCAATCTCCTTTGAAGGCAAGGACATGAAATTAAAACTTGTTCGTGTCCATATGGAATACTTAGCGAACCTTGGACCTCGCCGCCACTTTGCTTGCGTTGATTTAGCAAGTGAAGAGGGAAATGTATACGACGTTGATTTCTTCCTTTCGGGTGATCCTGGAAACATGACAGTGACTGAAACAACAGTACATAAATTAAATGGTCGACCATTTTATCTATGGCGTGAACAAGAAGATGGAGTTTGGATTCATGTCGATGCCGATGAAGCATCACGAGAATTGCTTGGTGTGAAAGAGGGCGATGATCAATTTGAATTTACCTACCAAGCGACACTACCGCTGATGACAGAGTCAGCCAAAATGTGGATTCCAATTCCAAGCGATGATGCTTTTCAAACCATTGTAATTAATAGACTTGAAATTCCTGGGAAGCACGAAATACTTCTTGAAGAAAAATTTGGTAATCAAATTTTGTATGTTGAATTAGAACCCGAAGACAGCGGTAAAACGATGGTGCTTCACTTTACTGTAAAAAGGCAAGAGAAAACAGTGCATGAAGATGATACTAAACCAGAAGCCTACCTAGTTGCTGAAAACATGGTTCCGCTGAACGACACCTTTAAAGATATTGCAGAGAAAGCTCTCGTTGGTAAAAATGGTGGAGAGTTAGTGAAAGCACGAGCGCTTTATGACTACACAATAGATAGCATGAAATATGCAAAGTACGGCATTGGTTGGGGGAACGGCAACGCAGAATTTGCATGCGATTCTGCTAGGGGTAACTGCACAGATTACCACTCATACTTTATCGCTTTGTGTAGGTCTGTAAAAATTCCTGCACGGTTTGCAATTGGTGCAGCTGTCCCATCAAGCAGAGATGATGGGGGTGTTAACGGCTATCACTGTTGGGCAGAGTTTTATGCAGAAGGCAAGTGGTGGCCAGTTGATATTAGCGAAGCAGACAAATACACATCGCTTTCCACCTATTACTTTGGACATAATCCGGCAAATCGAGTCGAGTTTAGTCGTGGCCGCGATCTTGTCGTTGAGCCAGGACCCGAATCTGGTCCAATTAACTTCCTTGCGTATCCATTGCTTGAGGTTGGCGGCGTGCCAGTAAAAGTAAAGCCACAGTTTGGTTTTCAAAGAATCGTTAGTTAAGAAGTTTTATCATTTAATTTTTTAGCGAGCTTGATGCTTATGACGTGACCAAACATAAGTACGATTCCTTATCCTATGGAACTTTATACTGCTGCCACTGTCAATGCAATGAGTTGGTAATGCCATCAATTGACGCAGATGCAATTGCCATCGAATAATTTATTGGTTCAGTTTGTCATTAAGAAATGCAACTGCTTGGTCAATGTTTATTCGTTCTTGCGTTGCAGTGTCTCGGTCTCTTACTGTGATTGTGTTATCTTCAAGTGTGTCGCCATCAATAACAAAACAGTAAGGTGTCCCCGCTTCATCCATTCGGGCATATCGTTTACCGATAGATTGCTTTGCATCGTATTGAACAACATGTTGTTTACGCATTTCTTCATGTAACTTTGTTGCAATTTCTGGCATCCCGTTTTTGTTTACGAGAGGAAAAATTGCAGCTTTGATTGGTGCAATGCGAGGGTTGAATTTCATAAAAACTTTTGATGGTCTGTCGTCTGGTGTGTATGCCTCGCAAAGTAGTGCAAGCGTTCCACGGCTAAGTCCAGCAGATGGCTCGATAACGTGCGGTGTATACCGTTCATTTTTTTGTTGGTCGAAGTAATTGATTTTCTTGCCACTAAATTCAGTATGCCTCGACAAATCGTAATTACCTCTGTGTGCGACTCCTTCAAGTTCGCCATAACCAGGATCAGTAAATGGAAATTTATATTCGATGTCAAATGTTCCACAACCTTCTTTGGCGTAATGCGCTAATTCGTCTGAATCGTGTTGCCGCATCTGTAAATTGCCAGTCGTAAGCCCCATTTGTTGCCACCACTTTTTTCGATAATCACACCAGAATGCATACCATTGTTGTGCTTCATCTTCGTGGCAAAACCATTCTAATTCCATCTGTTCGAATTCACGACTTCTGAAAATGAAATTTCTTGGTGTGACTTCGTTGCGGAATGCTTTACCGATTTGTGCGATGCCAAATGGAACCTTTACACGCATGGTGTCAACGACATTCATGAAGTTTAGAAAAATACCTTGGGCAGTTTCTGGTCGCAAGTATGCTTTGTTTTCTTCACCACCCGTTGCACCAACGGTTGTGTCAAACATCAAACTAAATTGACGTGGCTCTGTAAGTGTGCCAACTGTTTTCGTGTCTGGTCCAACAGTAATGGCTAACTCTTCAACTGAAAGTTCTGTTAATGCGCATGTGTCTATTTCTTCTGAACTGAGCGTTCGTTTTACATATTTTTCAAGTTTTTTCTGAGCAGATGCAAGAGAGTCGTCATCATTTTCAATGTAAGCATAGATCTGACCGCTGGTATCTCCTTTTACTCCAAGACAGAGAAGATGGTCCGCGCGGTATCTTGATTTTGATTCGCGACAATCAACCATCGGGTCGTTAAAACCACCAACATGCCCGGATGCTTCCCAAACTTTTGGATTTTGGATAATGGAAGAATCAATCCCGACAATACTCAGTGGTTCGCCATCGGGACCCATCGGTGGGCAGTGCACCATGTCGTGCCACCAAGCGTCTCGCAAATTGTTTTTCAGTTCTGTCCCTAAGGGACCGTAATCCCAAAAACCATTGATTCCGCCATAAATTTCACTTGCGGGGAAAATAAATCCTCGGCGTTTACATAGTGAAACGAGTTCTTCCATTGAATAAGGTGTTGTCATAAATGCGATTTTAGCATGGGGCGATGAGATGGAGTGGTTGCTAATCGGTAAGCAAGTGTAATTGCGTGGTTTAATGACGTTGCGTCTGCTTTGTCAGTGCTTGCAATATCAAAAGCAGTCCCGTGATCTGGGCTTGTTCGAATAATGGGAATTCCAACGGTCCAATTTACGGCTGATTGTGGTGAAAGTAACTTCACTGGAAGCAATCCTTGGTCGTGGTACATGGCTACGATTACATCAAAAGAAGAGGTATCCCTGAAAATTGTGTCTGCAGGAAATGGTCCTGAAACATTCAGCCCATTATTTTGAGCAACCTTTATTGCTGGAATAATCAAACGAGTTTCCTCATCCCCAAGCAATCCGTTTTCCCCAGCATGTGGATTAAGGCCGGTGACTGCAATGCGAGGGTTCTTGATTCCAAGTTGTTTGCAACTCTCTGCTGCAATGTCGATAGCATCGTGGACTTTTCCAATGGTGAGTACGTTCCGAATATCCATCAGAGGGATATGACAAGTGGCAAGAACGACTCTTAGTTTTTCTGAAACGAACATCATTGCGTGTCTTTTTGCTTTTGTTCTTGAAGCAAACAGTTCGGTATGTCCTGGCCATTTATAGCCGGCTAATGCCCAACTCTCTTTGCAAATTGGTGCTGTAACAATAGCGTCAATTTTTCGGGGGTTTGAGGAAGGCAACAGTGCATCTGTAATTGCTTGTTCGACCCATCGTTTTGAAACTATTCCGCCAAGTTTAGACGGCTTGTGTTTGAGTAAAGGTAAACCCTCTTCGCTATCATCAAGCACAAGAATGTTTGAATGTATTCTTTGAGATGCACGAGCTGAATTCGCATCAACACGGTCCCATCTTGTTTGCAATTTACATGCATCTGCGGCTAATGTAAGTGACTCGTTTGCGCCGTAAATTACAAAGCGCGCTTTTTTCGTTAAGGCAGTGTTTTGCAGTGCTTTTGCAACTATTTGTGGTCCAATGCCTGCAGGGTCGCCCATCGTAATTCCGATGGTTGGTTTGTTCGTCAACCGATGCCACCTTTCAATGGTCCGTTGCCAAATTTTTCTCTCAATTTGCGCATTGCATTGTCTTCTTCACGAAGTGGAGCATCTTCGCTATCGTAATTTCCAACTGCTTGTTTAAGGGATAACGCAATTCGCCTTGTTGCCGGATCCACCGACAGAACTTTTACTGTTATGACTTGTTGTTCTTTGACGACATCCTTGGGAGATTTAATTCGATGGTCTGCGAGTTCGGAAATATGAACGAGGCCTTCTG
>JYMV01050156.1_pt1 | contig 16685 bp, 20 predicted proteins | sample 338911 | NCBI WGS metagenome assembly JYMV01 (sample SAMN03354496, study PRJNA234377) | hydrothermal vent metagenome | biome: Deep sea; feature: Hydrothermal plumes at the Eastern Lau Spreading Center, Western Pacific Ocean; material: Seawater | place: Tonga | collected 2009 | depth 2000 m m
TTCCTGATATCGGCCGCGGGACAGTAGGGGTTAGGCCAGCAAAGACGTCTATCGGCAGATTGGATTTTAAGGTTAAGCCGATTGGCATGCAAGGGCTGGGGGTTGCAAAGGAGAAACAATTGTCGCGCCACGATGGGGTATAAGGATTTTGTGACGGCTGTCATGGTGATTGTTCGGAGCAGCCCCATGGCGCCGTTCGAGATAACATCGAGCCTCGGTTGGGGGGGAGCCATAAGGTCAAGCGTAAACAACCTTGTAGGGTTGTTGTTCATATCTAAAGTAGCGACTCGAATGTTACAGCAGGCACGGTCTATTGTCAATTAACCAGCGCCGTCTAATGTCTAATAATTATGTCCCTGGCGGCGTTGTTTCAAACTTCAGCGGTATGCTAGAATCGCTAACATGGTGGACATAAAATACTGGGCGGCGTTGAACCTTGTGCCCAGATTAGGACCGGTAAGGTTTCGCAAGCTAGAGGCCTACTTCGGAGACATGGAAAAGGCTTGGAAGGCAAGCCTTGGTGAATTCAAGGCGGCGGGTCTTGACGATCGGACCGCCAGAGACCTGATAACCCTCCGTAGCAAGACCACGCCGGAATCCGAGCTTGAAAGGATTATACGCGCCGGGATAAATCTGGTTAGCTGGCACGATGATGATTATCCCGTGCGGCTGAAAGAGATCGCGGACCCGCCGCCCGTCCTCTATTTCAAAGGAACGCTCTTACCGTCCGACGAAAGGTCGCTGGCAGTAGTGGGGACCAGGGGTCCGACTTCGTATGGAAGGGAAGCAACGGCGGGGCTTACCGCCGAGTTAGCGCACAACGGTATCGTCATCGTCAGCGGCCTGGCGAGAGGTATAGACGGAGTGGCTCATCGAGCGGCTTTGGAAAACGGCGGCCGGACCATCGCCGTTCTGGCCAATGGCCTGGACATAGTTTATCCCAGGGAACACACCAACTTGGCCCAACAGATCGTGGACCGTGGCGCCATCGTCAGCGAATATCCTCCGGGCGTCCGGCCCGACTCCAGGAGTTTTCCCCGGCGAAACCGTTTAATCAGTGGCATCAGCCTGGGTTCTCTGGTGGTTGAGGCTGGGGAAGGCAGCGGGGCCCGTTGGACCGTGTATCATGCGTTGGAGCAGAACCGGGAAGTTTTCTGCGTGCCGGGCAGTATCTACTCTCCTATGAGCCGGCTGACCAACCGGTTGATCCAGGAAGGAGCCAAGCCGGTATCCAACGTTACCGATATTCTGGAAGAGTTGAACTTGACGGCGGTGGCACGCCAGGTGCAACTGCCCCTGCCGGTGGATACGGATGGCGATCCTGAGTCGGCCTTACTGGGTCTTTTGAACGACGATCCACAACACATCGATGATATTAGAAGAAGCGCGGACATCCCCATTTCGTCTGTAAGCAGTATGCTAACCATGCTGGAATTAAAAGGCTTGGTGCGGCAGGTGGGCTGCATGCACTATGTCCGTTTACGGGAGGTATCCCAAGTCTATGGTAACTAAGGCCAAAACCGCCTCGAAATCGCGCGCTACCAAAGCCGGTAGCCGTAAATCCACCGCAAAGAGCGCTAAGGGAACAAAGAAAGGCTCAACCGTTAGGAGTGCGGCCGGGAAGCAGCTCGTGATAGTTGAGTCTCCGGCCAAAGCTCGAACGGTGGGCCAGATGTTGGGGAACAAGTACGTGGTAGTGGCTTCCCAAGGGCATGTGCGGGACCTGCCGAAAAGCAAGATTGGGGTGGATATCGACAACGAGTTCGAACCATCCTACGTAATCATGCGGGACAAGCGGTCCATCCTCAGCGACCTGAAGAGATTATCCGTTCAAATATCGAGGCAATGACCCTGGGCCGGGACCACATCTCCGAAAGTGGCCTCGCTCTGGGCGCCTTGGCTGCTCCCAACCCACCAGACTTCGCCCAGATTATGTTGAAAGGAAACGAAGCCTTGGCCCTGGGCGCGCTGGCCGGAGGCTTGGACTTCTACGTTGGATATCCTATCTCCCCGGCCACGACGATTCTGATATACATGGAACGGAATCTGGTCGGCGAGGGGAAATTTGCCCATCAAGTAAGTTCGGAGATCGAGTCGATCACCGCCATCCTGGGAGCGGGATTCGCCGGAAAAAAAGCAATGACGGCCACCGCCGGACCGGGATTCTCCCTGATGAGTGAGGGTCTAGGGCTAGGTTGGATCGCTGAGATTCCCTTGGTCGTCGTGGACGTACAAAGGGGCGGCCCGGCCACCGGTCTACCTACCAAGACGGAACAATCGGACTTGATGGCCTGCATGTTTCCCGCCCACGGCGATGTCCGGATGCCGGTCATCGCGGTGGGGACGGTGGAAGAGTGTTTCTACGGCGCGATCAAGGCTCTTACCTGGTCCGAACGATACCAAGGGCCGGTGATCTTGATGACCGAGATGTCTTTGGCTGAGCGGGTGCAAAACATCGCCAAGCCTGACCTTTCCCAAGTTGAGGATCGGCGGCGTCAGGTCTACGAAGGGACGAACGGATACCATCGATACGCTGGCTTCGAGTTGTCCCCAATGCCGGTACCCGGCAATCCGGGGGCATACGTCGCCAACGGCAGCGAGCATGACGACATGGGCGACACAACTCACTTGGCCAGCCGCCACATACAGATGACGGAGCGGCGTTTCGGCAAGCTGAAGTTGCTGGAAGAGGACGAATACGAAAGGGACAACGTCGAAGAATCGATCGCCATCATGCCTTGGGGCGGCTCGAAAGGTCCCGCGCTGGAAGCCTATAATCAGCTGAAGGCTTCGGGAGTTCCTGTGGGCTGGTACTACACTATGTACCTGAACCCGCTCCCTCCAAAATTGCTGGAAGAACTCAAAAAGAAAGACTTGGTGATCGTCCCAGAGCTGAACTATCAGGGGCAGTTTGCCAGCATCTTGCGTTCCCAAGGGGTGAAAGCCGAGGCCATCACCCAATACACGGGTCTACCTTTCAAAGTACGAGATCTGGTGAAGCGGGTCACCGAAGTGACGGAGGCCGTTAGGAAGGAGGCGGCGAGGGTATGAGCAAAAAAAACGAAGAATACGACTTCAAGTGGTGCCCGGGTTGCGGAGACTTTGGGGTCCGCCGGGCGTTGGAAATGGCGATGATTGACCGTCTTGAAGAGACGGGGCTCCCCATCGAAAACAACGTGGTGGTCGCCGGCATCGGTTGCTCCGGAAACCTGGTTCATCTCTTAGAGGGCTCCCAGCCCTATGGCTTTCACGGTATTCACGGCAGGTCCTTGCCCATCTCCTTGGGCGTAAAGATGGCCAGGCCCGAGTTGAACGTGGTGGTTGTAGCCGGCGATGGAGACTTCCTGAGCATCGGTGGCGAGCATATCGGACCTCAGGCTGCCCGTAACCTGAACGTCTGCGCCGTGATCATGGACAACGGAGTATACGGGCTTACCAAAGGCCAGAGTTCCCCAACAACCAAGCTCGGTGAGATAACCAGTTCTACCCCCTTCGGCAAGATAGAGTCCCAACTAAATCCCCTGGAGTTGTATCTTACCCTGGGTGTTTCCTTCATTGCTTCCGGGTTTTCCGGACAGGTCAGGCCATTGGCCAAGCTGATTACCCAGGGGATGGAGCATAAGGGGTTTTCCATAGTACACGTACAATCTCCCTGCACCACCTATAACGATACCTTCGAACTTCTCAAAGGGAACGTACAAAAGGGGATTGAGCCAGGACTGTGGGAGGTTCCGGAAGATCACGACACCAGCGACAAGGGCGCCGCCCAGCAATTACTCCAGCAAGGAGGCGTGCCCGTGGGGGTTCTCTACGACGACACCTTCCGCCCTTCCATGGATCAGCAAGTGGAACAGATGTGGGCACGGGCAGAGCCCAAGACCGTGCAGGAATTGGTGGACGCGTTCGAATTCTGACCTGAACACAGCCTCAGAAACTGTAAAGCTCCCCGGCTTATGCGGGGAGCTTTTCTTTTGGACGAATTCGTCCGCCGTAACAAGTGGTAGACATGCCGCAATGCAATTTTACTGGTTGGAAGCTAAATACTCTTGAAGGTGTTGCCGAAGGAAGATGCGTCCCCGGTGGAGCCGGGCTTTTAGCGACGAGACGGAGATGTCCAGTATATGGGCGGCTTCTTCGTTGCTCAACCCCTGGACGTCTCGAAGCACCACCGCTGTTTTCAAGTTGGGTTGCAGCATGTCCAACCCCTGCTCAAGGTGTTGCCGAAGCTCGCTGTTCAGCGCCAGCTTCTCAGGACCTTCGCCCGGGCTGGGCAGTTCTATCTCTTCATAGCCCGGTTGGGTGAGGTTCCGCCTAGGCCGCTCTTTGCGAAGCTTCATCAACGCGGCGTTGGTGGCGATACGGTACAACCAAGTACTGACCCTGGGACTCTCCACGAAATCGTTCGAAGTTTCGGTAAGCGGCTAAGAAAGCGTCCTGAGCAGCATCCTCGGCATCGGCGTGGTTCCCCAGGATTCGGTAGGTTAGGTTGAATACAAAATCACCGTATTCGGTTACGATGTCTTCGAAAGTTTGTGTGGTCTGAGATTCCATCGGTCGTCAATTATTGTAGGAAATATACCTTTAGTCTGCATTGTGCATCTAAAGTAATGAATTTGTCTATAGAAGGCCGATAAGCCTTTCCGAGGGAAGAGCCTAACCGCGCCATCCATCGCCATCATAGGCCTTGGCGCGGCATGCCGGCGGTTGCCGTCGGTTGGACATGCGTTTACAATATCCTGGGGGTTATTACAGTGATTGGACTACTTCACAAGCTATTTCACCGAGGCGACGCCGACTGCAATGAGGTCCGTAAGCTTTCGTCGGACTATTTGGAGGAGGATCTCGCCCCAACCAAACGGTCGGCTATCCAAGCTCACCTGAGCAATTGCGGCCCTTGCCGTGCCTTCGTCGACACTCTGGCTTCCACCATCGGGATTCTTTCCCGGTTCCCCAAGGTTTCAACGCCTTCTACCTTCCACGACTCGGTCATGGAACGCATCAAGCAGGAAAAGAAATAAGCCGGATTCCTGATTGCGGATATCGGCCGCGGGACAGTAGGGGTTAGGCCAGCAAAGACGTCTATCGGCTCCGTAGTAGTCTGAAGGTTTCCCGCCGCCTTGCCTAATACACGTGGATAATCACCGCGTTTCGAATCCGGGCGGTCAGCTAGACAGCAGCGTTTCTTCCTGAAGCGATTGGTACTTTGATGGGCACTTCACGAGGATGGCGTCTGTCTGAAAGATCTGGTCCTCACCGTAGCTGCCTTCCAAAATTACCTCGGAATGTGGGTTGAAGAACAGGTCGGGCACTACCCCCACAAAAGTCGCGGATAGATGCTGACCCGACGATTCCGTGTTCTCGTCTCTAAGCTGAAAATAGGAGACCGTTGACCGCCCCTCCCTCTGGAAGGAGTCCGCCACCAGTTTGCCCGACACCCGAACCGTCCGCCCGTCGTGGACATCTGTCTTGTCGATCAACTCGCCCACGGTCAAGAAATACAGCGCATTCCCGGGGAACGCTGCGTATATCATGTACCCAAGGGCCAGGGAAACCACTACCGCAAGAATCAGGAAGCGGGTACGGTGACTCTGATTCCCCGGTTCTGCTTCGCCTTCAGCTTCTGTCCAATCCTGCCAATCCGGTTCCAACTCAGCCAATGTTTCTCCCTCTCGTTTCCCTACCACCCAATTATATACTGAAATCCTAGCTAGCGTCCTCCGGTTCCTGTTGTTCCAGGGCGCGACGCAATTCGGCAATCTCCTTACGCAACTCCTGTTGGCGCCGGCTAACGAAAAACGCGTAGGCGAAAAAGGCCACCCAAGCCACCGTGAAGGCGGCAAATAGGAAGGGCAGATTAGCTGCCGGCAACGTGGCCTGTAGCAGAACGATCGGCATTTCGCTTAACTCCTTAAGTCAGGAGACGGGGATGCAGTCTGGCATCAACGCCCAGTTCTCCGCAGCACAAGCCGCATTCCCCGGAGCCGGTCCTCGCTGTTCCTCAGGGCCGTCCGTTCCGCCACCAGATAGGCAAATAGAAGTAAGAACGTCACCATGGAGAAAAGTAGGATCCACAGCATTATTGGCTCCAGGGCATTTGCCTGGGCGAAGGGGCCCACCACCGGGGATGGGTGTATCGAACGCCACCAAACCACCGAATAGTACACTATCGGGACGTCGACAAACCCCACGATTCCCACCACCGCCGAGTAACGGGCCGCTTGCTGTTGGTTAGACGCGTAGGAGCGGATCATCAGATAGGAAACGTAGATCAGCCAAAGGATGAGGGTGGTGGTCAGCCTGGGCTCCCAGGTCCACCAGGTATTCCACAGCGGCCTGCCCCAGATGATTCCGGTCAGCAGCGCCAGGGTAACAAATACCACGCCAACTTCGGCGCACGAGTGCGCTAGCCGGTCCCATTTCCCGTCACGCCGCACCACGTAGGCGATGCTCGCTAGGAAAACCAGGAAGAACGCCAGAAAGGACATGATGGCTATCGGCACGTGGAAGTAGAATACCCGCTGGACATGGCCAAGCACCGCATCAGTGGGAGCCACCACGAAGATCAGGTAAAGGTCCGCCAGCATGAACAAACCGCTCAACACCACCAGATAACCCGTAATATTTTGGCGGATGCCATTCCCCAGCAATCGGTCCTACCTCCTCTTCTCTTCCAGCATCATTCCTCTACAACTACGGCAAAAACCCACGGACATATTACTAAGAATAAGGCGTCGAAGATAGCTAGCAGAGGCAGCCATCGGTTCAACCCAACGCCCGGCTCGGACCCGATCGAGGCCGAAGACGCCTCAACCGCAGCGATGATCACCGGCAAGATCACCGGGAAGAATAAAACCGGGAGCATGATCTCACGCGATCTGGTCTGAACGGCGATAGCCGAGAACAAAGTGCCAACCAGCGCAAACCCCAAAGTGGCCATCGCGATGGTTAGCACCAAGGTAAAAGACAACACTGAAAAATTGAGCAGAGCGCCGAAAACTGGCAACAAAGCGGCCTCAACCAACAGCATGAATAGAAAGCTGCCCAAGGCTTTCCCCAAGAAGATGGCGTCACGGCTTACCGGAGACAGTAGCAACCCCGCCAACCCCCCCTGCTCCATCTCCCTAACGAATGAACGGTTCATGGCCAATGTTGCCGCGAAAGCAAAGGTCACCCAGATGATCCCCGGAGCCAGCACGGTAACCCGCTGGGGTGTGACGTTTAGGGCGAAGTTGAACACCACTACGATCAGTAGGCTGAATACCAACACCGACACCACCAGGTCCCGGGAACGCCACTCCAGCAGGATATCCTTCCCTACCAATATCAGGACCGGCCTCAGTATCTGCATCATCGGCTGGCGCCCAGAGATACGGTTACCCGCCGGTGAAATTCGGTAGAGTCGCCGGTCCCTTCCGGCCCACGGAGATGGAGCTTCCCTTCGGCCAGCAGACCCAGTTGGCCGGTCCACGAAAACCCCAATTCGGTATCATGGGTCGTCATGACCACGGCGCGCCCCGAGGCGGCCCACTCTTGTAACAGTTTTTTGAGTAGCTCCACCGAGCCACGGTCCAGCCCGCTCTCCGGCTCGTCCAATAACAGGATAGGAGGCTGATGCATGATGGCCCGGGCGATAGCTACCCGTTTCTGCATCCCATGGGAAAGGTTACGTAAACGTTGGCCGGAGCGGCGGTCCATCCCCAACCTGGAAAGGGCCTCGTCTGCCTTTTTTTCAGGGTCATTGAGGCCGAACAGCCGTCCGTAGTAGACCAGGTTTTCAAGGGCGGTCAGGTCGTCGTATAGAAAGGTTTGATGGGCAACCACGCCGACCCGGCTCCGTACCGCTTGGGGGTTGCGCCGCAGGTCGTGACCCGCGATCAACGCCTTCCCCGCGTCGGCTCTGGCCTGGGTGGACAGAATTCGTAGCAATGTAGACTTGCCAACTCCGTTGGCCCCGAACAGGACGAGAAATTGTCCCCATCCCAGGGTCAGATCCAAGTCCCAGAGCACCGGCCAGTCGCCGAAACTCTTTTCCAATCCCTCTAACTTGATAGCGTCGCCAACAAGGTTCACCGGCACAACGATGTTTTACCCTACCGCTTCGGCTAACCGGAAATAAGAGAAAGTAACCAAGTCAGACGGTTCCGATTCCCCTGGCCCACCATTAAAAACCTTGCCGCCGCGATAGTCCAACGCATAACTCCCCGCCGTCCTTCAGGTACGGCTAGATATCCAATGATAGCCCTGAAGGAAGTGGCAATACAAGCTAGAGGAGTTCTGAGGATTATTTATGAAGAGGACAAAAAGACAGCCTGGGTCGTACAGTGAAACTCACCCGCCTTCGTAAAGGGGGCAGGGGGATTTGGTCTCCAGCCACAGGTCACGAGACCGATAGCGCCCGTTGCCGGAAAATCCCTTAAGCGCTGTCCCGGATGTAGGTCAGGACCGCCTGGACCCTGGGATGAAGGCTGCCGTTGTGGCCCAAGTGGAGCTCTTGGTATATGGCGTTGATATAGTTCTCCACCGACTTGGTGCCCAGAACCAGGTTTTCGGCGATGGCAGAGTTGTTGTAACCCTTAGCCATCATCGATAAAACTTCTTGTTGGCGGGGTGTCAGTCCAGCGGTGTCCGACCCTTTACGCGGCTTCATGCTGTTGACCACTCCCTGGTCCATTACCACCAATCCGCAAGCCGCTCCTTCGATCGCGCGAACCAAAGCTCCGGCATCGGTCACCGATTGTTTCAAAACGTAAGACCACCCGGAGAGATCGTCGGAAGCAATCATGCTGACGTACTCCCGCTCTTTATGGGCGGAGAGAAGAATCATGCCCATATCAGGATGGTTTGATTTGATAGTTCTCCCAGCCTCAATGCCGTTGGGTTCGCCGCCCAATTCTATGTCCATCAATACAACATCGGGTTGCAATTGGCTGGAAGTTTGGATCGCTGTGAGACCGTCGCACACCGCGTCAACGATCTCCATATTGGGTATAGACCCCAAAGAGATCTTTAGCATGTCTCTAAAGAGACCTTCGTTCTCCACGATAAGAACCTTAACCATCAATCCCCCTCGAACCGCCCTTCTCCGTTCCCACATCCGGCTCCTTGTCCTGATATTCAAGGGCCTTATAACGGATTCTATGGAAGGAGATTTGTTAACGCAATGTCATAAATGAGGACGTGTGCGATCCAAACGACGCGGTGTGGATCAATCAGTCCGGGGGTCTTAAGCAGAGAGCCCTCACCCCGGCTCCGATTCCATCGAAACCGCCCCTCTCCCGTGGGGAGAGAGGACGGGGGTGAGAGTCTTATTTCCGATAACTAAACCAAAAGAACCGATCCGTAGTAAATCACGGGTGCTTGATACTTATCCCGCCGTCCACCGCCCAGGTCTGCCCGGTGATGTAGGCCGCCGCCGGGGAGGCCAGGAACACCGACAGATAACCCGGTTCTTTAAGCTTTCCGGTCCGTCCCAGGGGGATCTGCTTCGCGGCAGTGTCCTGGCGCGTCTGATACGCCTCGGCGGACATTTGGTCGGGATCTGGAAACGATCCAGGCGCAACCGTGTTGACCCGAACACCATATGGCGCCCATTCCTGGGCCAAGCATTCGGTGAACCGCATCAGCCCGGCCTTGGCCGCGTCATAGGCCGAGTACTCGGGACGGCCCCGGAAGGATGCCCAACCAGAGATGTTGATCACGCATCCTTGGCGGCGTTCCAACAGGTGGGGGCCAACGGCCCGGCATCCTTGAAAGGCCTCGGTTAGGTTTATGTCAATCACGTGATGCCAATCTTCTTCGGTCATCCCTTCGATATCGCCGCCGGGAAGTTTCACCACGGGCTTGTGTATGGAGTCGCCGACGCAATTGATCAATGTGTCGATATGGCCGAACTCCCCCAGCACTTGTTCGGTTATCCGGTCCATGTCGGCCGTCTTGGTGGCGTCACCCGCCAACGGGAGCGCGGTGCGTCCCAAAGCCCGGACTTCCTTGGCCACCTTATTTACGCCGGTCTCAGTGAATCCGGTGATAGCCACATCGGCGCCCGCTTCGGCGAACACCATCGCGATGCCTTTGCCGATTCCCCGGCCTGCTCCAACCAACAATACCTTTTGTCCGGCTACGTCAAATTCTGGAATACTCATCTCGTTGAACTCCCTTTTCTGGCTGAATCAATCTTAAGACCCTTTACTTGAAGTCGGCTCCAGAAGCAACTCCCGCCAATCTTGCCAGATCTCCGGACTTACCGCCGGAAACCTACCTGTTTGGTGTTCCACCCGCCGCGAGCGGCAAGTAGAGACCGGACAAATGGAGCACTTAGGGACTTTGGTGCAAACCATCTGGCCGTGGAGTCGGATCAATTCGTGCAGGTCGACCATAGCCAATCCCCTATCCTCCATCCAAGACCGGCAGCGGCAGTATAATTCTTTTAACGACCCCCGGAGGACCTGAACAGAGCAGGCGCCTGAAACCCGCTCAACCACCCGGCATCCATTGCCGTCTAGGGGTAGGGCCTCGCCTCCCCAGCCGTAGGCGATTACACATTCGGCTATCTTTTCTCCTACACCCTTGATTTGCATCAGCCCGTCTTTGTCCGCCGGTATTACCCCACCATGGTTCCGGATAACTTGCACTGCTGACTCTATGAACGATATCTGTCCCATTCGGACAATACTGTCCAAGTCCCCATCCAACCAACCATGCAATAAGTGTCCCGTCTCAGGGAAACTCCGAAAGAAGCCCTCGCACATTTGCACCAGAAGCCGGTCCTTAGTTCGGGCGCTGAGCCCGAATAATATCAGTGTCCTATAAGGACTTCGGCGATATCCGTCTTTTACCCATACTCGGGACTCCCATGGGAAACTCTGGTATAGCTCCTTTAAGCGGTCAATCATCTCTAAGATGGCGGCATTGTCAATCGGATGATGTGACCGGACCATGTGATTAGGCCCCTCTAATCGGGCGGCTGCCTCGGTCTTCATGATGGCTGGAAGTGTAGACGAGCCGGCAAAGCCAGTCAATCGAGGGCTTTGACGGACCATTCGGGCGAGGGTAACACTCGGTTGTTCTTTGGCCCGGCGGACTGTTGTCCGTAGCTGACCACGCTGATTTCCGCCCGCCGAAGACCCATATCAGGCGAGGAAAAATTCTTACGATGAAAGCCGTATACATCAACGAGCACGTTGGCTTGGATAAGCCGGTCCACGGAGATCGCCCCGAGCCGGAAGTGGCACCGGGCGAGGTCATGCTGCGCGTCCGTGGCAGCAACTTGAATTCGTTCGTGGCAGTAGAATGTCGGGTTGACTGCCTCATGTGGTTGACAGGCCATAACCAGAGGAGGAGCATAGAGATAGAGTAGCTGCTCGGAGTTTCCACGGAGCCGGAGGTGTGTGGTGACGGCTGATATCAGCTTTTGGGCGGCAGTCGCATTGGCAGGCTATCTTTTTGGTTCCTTTCCCACGGCCTATCTGCTGGTGAAACATTTCGCGGGCAAAAACATCTTGCAGTTGGGCTCCGGCAACGTCGGGACCATGAACGTCCACCGCGCCACCAATTCAAAAATTCTGACCCTGGCGACTCTCGCCGGGGACATGCTGAAGACTGCCCTGGCCGTATTGGTGGGTATCACATTGGCCCGAGCGGCAGGACTGGACCAGGACCTGACGGTAGCAGTGGCAGGCGTCGCGGCGTTAGTGGGCCATAACTATCCTGTATTTCTGCGGTTTCAAGGCGGAAAGGGTCTCGCCTGTGCGGCATTGTTGGGGTTTTACTTCGCCCCGGCGTTAGTTGGGGTTTGGATGCTGGCATTTTTGGTAACGGTGGCCTTAACCCGGTTGATGGTGCTGGGGCAGATGGCGGCCATGGTTGCTGTGCCGATAGTAAGCTTCTTTGCCTTTCCCCAGGCAGCGATTCCCAGCTATTTTGTGTGCGCCTTGGTCCTGCTGCGCCATGCTCCCAGGATTAAAAACGTTTTGGACGGCACCGAGCCGAAGATGTACTACAAAATACGGTAGCGCCGCTGACCCCGACACTAGGCAATCACGTCTTATTAACATTATAGATTTTGTTTAAAAATGTTGGTGTCCACATGGGAACTAGGGAGTGGTAGTGCTAGTTGAGGCAACAGACGTACCCATTCGCGAATAATTTGAGGCGTTGGATGACGCCGAGGCCCATAGCAGAATGGAGGCCCGGGACTTCTTCGGCAAGCTGGTTATAGAAAGCTAACCCTGCCTACTGCATATATGATCTGCCCCTGAGGTGAGACGCCTGGCTGAGATTTTAGGCTACGCCTTTGGATTAGTTGCAAAGGCAGGTGTAGACGGAGATAATCGTTGAGCCTCGCCGTAAATCGCGCGTCCGGCGCATGCGGTTGAGGTTGGAGAACCCATCCAACTCCAATAATCAGGAGAAACATCGATGAGAATCGCCAGGTATCTCGCCCACGGTCAGATCAGCTATGGGATTATTGAGGGCGACAACGTCCAACAGTTGAGCGCCAGCCCCTTCGAACCCCACGAAGTAATCGACCATGTTCATCCCTTGACGGACGTCAAGCTGTTGGCGCCCTGCGTACCGGGCAAGATCCTGGCCATCGGGCTTAACTACTCCAGCCACCTACATGACCGGCCGAGTCCACCCATCCCAATGGTCTTCTACAAAACGCCCACTTCGGTCATCGGACCGGGCGACACCATCATCCGTCCCAAAGGCACGAAGAAATTGGATGCCGAGGCCGAGCTGGTTGTAATCATGAAAGACAGTTGCCGCAACGTATCCAAAGCGGACGCCATGCAGCACGTTCTCGGCTACACCTGCGGCAACGACGTCAGCGCCCGCGACTGGCAGGAAGAAGACCGCAACTGGTGGCGGGCCAAGTCAACGGATACCTTCTCCCCTGCGGGACCTTGGATCGAAACCGACTTGGACCCCCACAACATTCGAGTGACCGGACGGATAAACGGTCAAGATGTGCAGAGCGAGAGCACTACTTACCTGATTTTCGACATACCCACCCTGGTGTCTTTCTGCTCAGAGTACGTCACTCTGGAAGCCGGCGACATGATCTACACCGGAACTCCGGGCACGCCGGGAGAGATGAAAGACGGCGATGTCTGCGAGATCGAGATTGAGGGCATCGGGATCCTCAGCAACCCCGTCAAGCTGGAAACTTAGGCGGGCGGCCTAAGCGCCATTAGTCCGGTACACGTCGATCTTGGTAGGTACGGCGCGCCCCAATCCTAACCTTCCTCCGTCGAGGGGGAAGGAATTTGTCCTCTCCTCTTTACGGGGGAGAGTTAGAGTGGGGGTGATATGTTGTCAGCAATCGCCGTTTACTGAACAGGGGACTAATCCAACTCCACCTTGCGGACGATGAAGGCGTCTGACGCCATGATTTCGGGGATGCGTGGCGGCAGATTGTCAAAGTCGTCAGCTACAGCACTGATCAGCCGCCCACTCAGCTTGCCGGAGTCGTCGCTGGCGAAAAACACTGCCAAATCGGCGGCCCGTTCGATGGACGCTCCGCCGCCGCTGGTCACTCGCACTCCCAGCTCAAAAAGGTCCTTATCGCCGACTAACTCCGCGCCGTCCCGCAACTGCTCCCACATCCGGGTATCGATGGAGCCCGGCCCCAGGGAGTTAATCTGCACGTTCTTACCATCCAATTCCAGCCAGATATTTTCGGTTAAGCGGACGACGGCCGCTTTGCTGGCGCAGTAAGCCGAGGTGTTGCGCCAGGCCGCGGTGGCGCCGGCTCCGGCCAGGTTAACTATCTTACCCCTGTCCTGGGCAATCATCACCGGCAACACCGCCCGGCAGCATAGATAAGTGCCCACCACGTTCACTTGGATAGTGTTGATCCACTCGGTCACGTCGTTGTCTTGCAGCAATCCCACCGGTCCCCCGATGCCCGCGTTGTTCACCAGGATATCGACGGTGGAAAACCGGCCCACAGTCTGGCGGACCATCTCATCAACGTCGTCCTGTTTCGTCACATCGGTCAGCACGATATGAGTGGTGGCCCCCAACTCCTGAGCCAACCGGGCCGTCTCTTCCAGTTCATCGGCACTCCGGGCCGCCAGAGTCATGATGGCCCCTTCCCGGGCGTAGGCCAGGGCGATGGCCCGGCCGATGCCCCGCCCGGCTCCAGTGATAATGGCAACCCGGTCTTTCAGCCGCATATCGATGCTCCTTGGTTCTTTAGCTTCCGACTCCTCCATTGCGCAGAAGAGTGCCAGGTCTAATATAGGTACTTACTGCTGATTCCGCCAGGGGTATACCATCGGCGCTTGCCGTTGGTCCGAAGGACCGACGATCACTTTCCGTCCCTGCTGCCACTGGACTAGAACCGTGGAGCGTCCGAGCTGAGCGCCGGTGACCGGGTCAATCTTGAACCGTCCGTAGAAAGTTGAGAAATCGAGCCGCTCAGCCACTTCCCGCAGGGCCGAGTCTTCCAACGTCCCCGCCTCTTCGATACAGCGTTGGGCCACCAACCCGGCGGCGTACGCCTGGACCATCGGGTAATCTACGGTTCGGTGTCCCTTACCCCGCAACGACGCCATCACTTCGGCGCTGCTGGGGCCGTAATCTGTGCGATGGCTGCCGGAGGCCTCCCACTGGCTGGGGCCGACGAATCCGTCGGCAGCTTCGCCCAGGTGGTCCCTGAATTGTTGTATGGGGGCGGCCACTACCGCTACCCCTTTTAGGCCCAGTTCCCGCCGCGCCAACTGCCCGGCCAGCAACAGGTCATTTTGGATACGTCCCACGCCCAACAACAGATCCGGACGGACCCGCTCCACCTCGTCGAGTACGGCGTTGAAATCGTTGATGGACGGCTCAAATTCTCTTAACAAACTGATCCTGAACCCCAATTGCCCGGCCTGGCTTTCCACGGTAGATACGACTGCCTTGGGAAACGCTCCGGTGCTGGCCCGCACTATCGCCAGGGAGTCGGCGTTAGGATCGGCCCCTCGAACCAAGGGCAGCCACTCCTCCAGGTAGCGGCTGGCCGGCGTGAGTACACCCACCACCCATTTGAATCCTCGCTGGTATATGGTGTCAGACGCCCCTCCCTGGTTCCACAGCAACTTGCCATGGCCCTCCGCCACCTGGACGGACGCAAGGGCCAGAACGCCGGAGTAGGGCCCAAACAGAAGGTCTACCCGGTCGCTGGTGATCAGGCGTTCGGTGGTCTGGCGAGCTTGGGCTGTTTTGCTGGCATCGTCATAGTAGACGATGGATATTAGCCGGCCCGCATCGGAATGCCCAACTTTGACGCCGCCCGCCCGGTTGGTATCCTCAGCCCAGGCTTGCAATCCGGCCAGAGCCTGCATTCCTTGCACCTGGAATTGACCGGACAAGGACACAGGTATCCCGACCTTGATGGTATTGGAGCCTAACATCCTAGCTGTCAATGATGGGCTGCCCGGCTTGGACGCATTGGGACGGACCGCCGGCGAGCAAGACGTTAGGTTCTAGGCCGGAAGATGCCGAAGGAACTGGTGTAGCCGTGGAGGAACGTAGTCCCGCTGACCGGGCCGATCTCACCGTTGCAGAAAAAGCCGCCCAGGGGCACTTGGCCCAATTTGTCGTGGAAAATTCCTGAATCGTGGTTGGGCTCTCCGTACAGATGCTCTCCCCGGCCCAAGCAGGAAAAGAGCAGCGCGCCTTGGATCTGATTTTCCCGGTTGTCGCTGGCGTACCGGTCCAGCAACGCGGTCAGATCGTCGGTGGATGTTTCGGCGTCCCGAAGATGAAACTGGACCACCTGGCCTTCTTTCAAAATCTCGCCAACGGCCAAGTTCCCGGTCCGCTCATCCATCCCCACGACGTTGCGGATCAGAAAATCGCCTTGCTTGGGGTCGTCCAGGAACTCGTCCATCACCACACCCAGGAATAGAGAATTACGCATCAATCCCCGGTCCCGTTCCCCCGAACTCTCGAATAGCTCCCGGAGCACAGTCAGCGGTGTCTCCCCGTCCAACCCCACCAGAATGTTGCTGCGGCTCTCGGTTATCCGCATGGGATGGCCGACGGGGCGGCAGCCCTGGGCCACCACGGTATCAACGGTGATGTTGCCATGAAAGGCCACGCCCACCGCTCCCGAATGGTAGGTCTGATCGCCCAAGAACAAAGCGTTTTCGCCTGTTTGCTGGGCGCCGCTGGCCAATCCGCCGATCTTGGCCGCCCGGCTGAAAGCGAAGTCCAAGCCCAGTATCAGGTTCTGCACCGGGAACGAATATGGGTCCGCCAACACCACGAATTGGGGATCCTGGCTGTCGGTTACATTCACCAATGCTTCCCAGGTATCCGGTCCGGCGTCCAAGTCGGGAAGGCTGTCGCCGTCCAGATGGAATTCAACGATCTCCACACCGGGCAAGACGGCGGCGGTGATGGACAATCCGGGCCGTTGTTCCACCTCTTCCCCATTTCCGATGATCCCTCCGCCGGAGCAACCAAACGCCCGAGCCGAAGGCAGCAATTTCCTTATCATGGGAACCAGATCATCGTATCCGGACTGGTGATGGGGCGAAGCGAAGATAACCGCCAGGTTGGGCTCTTCATCTCCCAGTTGAGCCCTAAGGCCGGTGACGCACTCTTGGATGGCGTCCTCTAAACCGCTGTTTTCCGAGATTGCGGAAGCCCACTTCATTCGGAATACCTCCCCCGGCTGGTTCAATATGCTG
>JYMV01010272.1_pt1 | contig 16675 bp, 20 predicted proteins | sample 338911 | NCBI WGS metagenome assembly JYMV01 (sample SAMN03354496, study PRJNA234377) | hydrothermal vent metagenome | biome: Deep sea; feature: Hydrothermal plumes at the Eastern Lau Spreading Center, Western Pacific Ocean; material: Seawater | place: Tonga | collected 2009 | depth 2000 m m
AGGTTTCTTAAAGTTTCACATTATTTCAATATTGTCTGATTCTTAATCAGTAGGTCGACAGTTCAATTCTGTCCGCTGGCTCCATATAATACAATGGGTTATGAGATTATTCTCATAGCCCATTTTGTTTATGTACTCGTCATGTACTCACTAGGGGTAAAAGAATTTCAATGCCTCTCCCTTCATATTAGTATATAACCCTTCCTTAAAAATCTATCTTATCGATATAAGGTATTTCAGAATAATAATGGCATTGCAACTGTACGCAGATTGGAAAATGAAATACAGGGAGGTATAAAAGGATTTGGCATACCCTTTTTAAATGGAGTAATCGCAGGGGATAACCATGACTAAATACCTAGCTATAGCGTTCTTGATTACGGGTTTCCTATCACCACCAACTGGCATAAAATAGCCTGATCCTTCTATTAATAGAGAAACTTATGTTTGGCAACGCAAAGTTCAGTTTACTCATTCTCGTCTTTTTCCTTAGTGGGTGTGCTGGGGGAGGTGGCATTAGCCGAAATCAATGTGGTTCTCAACAAGATTGCGGTCATCAGATTACGTACTGGCAGAATGCAATTGATACTGTTGCTCAGGCAAACTTCCCTGACGAAAAATTTAATGCTATTGTTCATCACAAAGATTTTAAAAACGCTTGGGTTACCTCTGGGAACAATATAAATATAACTGGATTACTGTTAGATACCTTGAAATTTGACCAAATGGTAGCGGTTGCTGCGCATGAAATTGCTCATTTTAAAATTCACAGTAGTAATCATCTTGAAGTAGATCGAGCGGGCATTGACTATTTAGTAAAAGCAGGGATGCATGAAAAGGACTTTCTTTCACTTTTGTATTGGATGCAAAAATACTGCATGGATAACCATGATAGGAGTTGTTCAGCTTATATCACATACTTAGAAAGGATCGAGCAAATTGAAAATTCGATGAGTACTGCTGACTGGCGCCTGACATTACCAGACCTGGAAAAGTTACTAAAAATGGAAAACTAAATGGTCTTTAGACTGATTCGTAATCAGTAGGTCTCAGGTTCGAATCCTTCCAGGCGCGCCATTTATCAAGGGGTTATGAAAAATCTCAACCCATTTTTCTTATAACACGGTCGTATCACGGTCAGTATTTAATACCACCTATACCCCCCCCTCTAGTTTGATATAATCCAAAAATACCAAAGGAGTTTTGCATGCGAACCACTTGGAACCATTGAGTAACAAAACCAAACGAGATGACTTGGTCGGGTTATCTCGTTTTTTTGTTAGTGGTGAAGGTAATGAAAAGAGGAAGCAAAAAATGAGATCAGCACCCTTTTTATTTATGGTACTTGGACTTGTTGGACTGATGTGTGGTTGCGAATTGGGGACAACAGCACTTTCCGAGAGTGATGTTTTACATGATTATAATGAAGAAGTTAAGAAAAGTTTAAGGAAGTTGATATCGACTGGCAATTGCAAGAAATGCCCCCTTAGTGGAGTAGATATAAGAGGTAAAGACCTAAATCATAAAGACCTGACTGGGGCAAACCTGACGGGGTAGACCTGGATTCTGCAATTAAATGCAAAACCATTTTCCCTTGGGGAGAAGATAACTCAGGTTGTAAACAGAAGATGACCCAAAATTTTTAGTAGTTCCATGTTAAAAGTGTAGACCAGTCTACCGAGGATTCACCATAAACGAGCAATGGATTTCTAATCCGTAGGTAGCAGGTTCGAATGCTAGACACACCAAATATCATACAATGACTTTGAGAAATTTTCATAGGTCATTTGTTATTTCAAAAAGATCAAGTAAACAACGTTTGATCATAGAAATTTTAAAAGTAGGGTGTTTCTTTTTCTTAATGTATTCCGGTTCTCATCTTATGAATAATAATCAGGAGGCTTGATAGAATGGCTATTACGCGTGTCTGGATTGAGGAAGGCTGCATTTTTTGTGGTTTTTCAGAGCTTAACTGTCCAAAGGTTTTTAAGGTTAAACATGGGGAAAGCTCGCAAGTTATAAAAGGGGTTGACTATTCAGGTTTAGAAGAAAAAATCAAGTACGCGGCTAAGAGTTGTCCAGTGGAAGTGATCAAATATGAGGAGACTTGAGTGGTCTTATAATAAAATGACTTATGAAAAATCTTTATATGCCATTTTTTTGTTTCAATAGTTATTTGCTCCATAATATGGCGTCATTTATCCGACTTGTTTTGACAAAAGAAGAAGCATGATATGTTATTTTATACGTGCGATCATTTGGTTGGTAATGGTGAGTAGAAGAATTATTAGAACGGAATATTTAATTCTCCTCATAAAAATAGAACCGACAGAACCGCAGTCACAATACTGCGGACTTAACTCCAATTTTAAAATTTTTTCCTTAATGACAAGTATTGACGAATTGGTTGCATAAGTACTTTTTGAGAAGTTTTCACGATTAGTGGGGAAAGTCCTGATGAGTATCCTTTTTACAAAAATGAGTGGCAGCGGTAATGATTTTATAATTATCGATAACCGCGAGTCACTTGTTAAAAATTCTGAGAAACGCGATTTTGTAAGTAGAATTTGCATTCCCAAGGTTTCTGTAGGCGCTGATGGAGTGATTTTCATTGAAAGCTCTGAAAAGGTCGATTTTAAATGGGACTTTTATAACGGTGATGGCAGCTCTGCTGAGATGTGTGGGAATGGAGGGCGTTGCGTTGCCAGATATGCTTATGAAAAAAAAATTGCTTCTGACAAAATGGCTTTTGAGACCACAGCAGGAATTATCGAAGCAGAGGTTAAAGGAAATTATGTTCGTATTAAGCTGACAAATCCCGAGAATCTTCAAAGAAATATCGATATAGACTTAAATGGTAAAATGTATCAAGTCGATAGTCTCAACACGGGGGTGCCGCATGCCATAATTTACACTCGCGATATTATGGATGAGGATGTATTTGGTCTTGGCAGATGCATTAGATCACATCCTATATTTTCTCCAGCCGGAACAAACGTTGACTTTGTGCAGAAACAGGGAGAGAACGAACTTAGAATACGCACTTATGAGCGGGGTGTCGAGGATGAAACACTAGCTTGTGGGACAGGAGTTGTGGCTTCTGCCTTACTTGCGAGCAGAGCAGGCATGGTGCAACCACCTGTTTGTGTTGAAACTAAGGGCGGTGAAGTTTTGACTGTTGATTTTAAAGCAGTAAGCGAAGGGGAGAGCTTTGGAGATGTTTTTTTAGAGGGATCTGCGAAATTGGTTTTCGAAGGAACAATCGTTGAAATATAATAAACTGTAGGGCTTTCAAAAATACTCTGAAAAACTTATGAACAAGCAAGTAATTTTTATTAATTAAGCAAGGCAATCATTGGAGAATTGGCAATGTTTAAAGGGGTCTTTGTTGCTATTGTTACACCGTTTAAAAACGGAAAAATAGATGAGGAAGCCTTGCGGGGATTGATTGACTTTCAGATTGCAGGGGGTGTCGATGGGATTGTTCCGTGTGGGACTACCGGAGAGTCGGCAACATTAAATCACGAAGAGCACGATCAGGTTATACGGATTGCAGTTGATGCTTGTAAGGGGAAAGCTAGCGTTCTTGCTGGTACAGGTTCTAACTCGACTCAGGAAGCTATCCAGCTTAGCCGAAATGCGAAGAATGCGGGAGCCGATGGACTCTTGCAAATAACTCCTTATTATAATAAGCCGAATCAAGAAGGACTATACCATCATTTTTCATCTATCGCGGATGCGGTTGACCTCCCAATTGTCCTTTACAATGTTCCGAGTCGGACTTCGGTAAACATGGTTCCTGAGACGGTGGTTCGTTTGGCAAAAATAGAAAAAATTGTTGGTATAAAAGAAGCTTCGGGGTCACTTCAGGCAATAAGTAAAATCATAGACAATTGTGGGAAGGATTTTACTGTTCTTTCTGGAGACGACCCTCTGCTCTGGCCTATTCTTGCTATTGGTGGGAAGGGTGTTATTTCCGTAACAGCAAATATTCTGCCCGCTAAAGTTGCCGCATTATGTAAAGCTGCAGCCATTGGGGATATAGCAGGGGCACGATCTCTTCATTATGAATTGATGGATATAAACGATAGTTTGTTTATTGATACGAATCCTATTCCTGTTAAAGCGGCGCTCCATCTTATGGGAAAAATAGAAAATGAACTTAGAGGGCCATTGATTAAACTGTCTAAGGATACTTTAGAAAGACTTAAAAAAGCCATGGCTTGTCATGGTTTGTTGGCCAGTAAATAAATATATGGAGATGTAGTTTAAGAAATTAAAGGTACGTACATTCTTACCATTAGCAAAGGAGAGAGCTTGATTAAAATAGTTGTAATAGGTGCTGGGGGTCGGATGGGTAAAACCATTGTCGCGTGTGTTGATGATACTGATGGGGTTAGCATCATAGGAGGAACTGAATACGGTGGTCATTCTTCTATTGGAAGCGATTTAGGGTTGCTAGCCGGAATAGGAGAAAAAGGTGTTTTTGTTGTAGAAAATATTGAGGATGCTCTAAAGGATTGTGACGTGATTATTGACTTTACGACCCCGGAGTCTAGCATTAAAACTTTGAATGCAGCGGTAAGTTACGAAAAATCGATTGTAATTGGTACTACTGGTTTTTCCGCAGAACAAAAAAAAATGATTAATCAAGCTGCAGAAAAAATTAGATGTGTTTTTTCTCCCAATATGAGTGTTGGTGTTAATGTTTTATTTAAAATTGCAGAGGACGTCTCAAAAGCTTTAGGCGATGCTTACGATGTTGAAATAGTTGAAGCGCATCATAAGTTTAAAAAAGATGCGCCTAGCGGAACAGCAGTTCGACTTTCCGAGATCATAGCAGATTCTCTTGACCGTGATATAGATCAGGTGGGTGTTTATGGACGGCAAGGAATAGCAGAGCGAACGCCTAAAGAAATTGGCATACACACCGTGCGTGCCGGTGATATTGTGGGTGAGCATAGGGTGCTGTATGGAGGAATGGGAGAAACTCTCGAGCTATTTCATCGTGCGCAAAGTCGTGAGACGTTTGCCCGAGGCTCTATACGTGCTGCGAAGTGGGTTGTTAATCAATCCCCAGGGCTTTACGATATGCAGGATGTGTTAGGACTTCGTTAAAATAAGCAAGGTTCTTCCAATTGGAAAACCTAAGTGCAAGTTGTGATATGAAAATCCTAGGCCAAAAACTAAACCGTCGGTTTTTCTTAAGTTTGTTTTCTTTGTCCGCGCTGACTACCTTTCTCCCCGGGAAGGTGTTTGGAATTTCTGATTATCGGAACGACAAAAATATTCCTAAACAGTATGTTCAGAATCGAGACCGCCCTGGTTTTTTCATCCGTAGCGCTAATCCATTTATGGGAGTAGATGTGGAAGAATGGAGTCTGTCGGTTCGCGGAATGGTAAAAAATCCAATAACCTTTGAATATGAAGATTTATTTGGGTTAAAAAAAACTTCCCAAGTTTCACGATTGAAGTGCGTCGAGTGCTGGTCAGCTACTGCCAAGTGGGAAGGATTTCGTTTTCAGGAGGTGATGGATTTAGTTCATCCTGATCCTAATGCGAAATACGTGTACTTTCAGTCGGCAGATTCTTACTACGAAAGTTTTACCCTTGAAGAGTTGATTAGACCACGCGTCCTCATGGTATTTCTCATGAATGGCAAACCATTGAGTAAAGACCATGGATTTCCCCTTCGACTGATTGCCCCATTCAAATACGGGTACAAAAATATCAAGTATATCACTAGCATCGAGTTTGCCGATTCAAGGAAACGTAATTATTGGTCTAATCACGGGCCTTATTCGGTTGACGGTACTATTCAACCTGGAATAGATCATCCTCTAGATTTTAAAAAGAAACCCTTGCCTATAAATGGTGGTGAAGTGTTTCATCCATTCGACAAAAGACCTTCATGAGAAGTTCCCTATTAGTTTTTTTCCTCCTGGTATTTTTCTTAGCTTGTGGAAAAGACGGGGTTGAACAAATAAAGGTAAATATACCCGAAGGCATTATCGTCCCTGCAGACATGGTCTATATACCATCAGGAAATTTTATTATGGGACATCCAGATTATCCTGAAACCAAAAAAGGAGAAGTAATAACCCAGGAGGCATTTCTCATTGATCGATTTGAAGTTACTCGTGAACAATTTAGTATTTTTAACCCGGACCATAGATTTCACCCTCAAAAAGCTCGGTTTCCAGTTTCAATGGTGACCTTTCATGAGGCAGAGAATTATTGCAAATGGAATGGTAGACGGCTTCCTAATGAAACCGAGTGGGAAAAAGCTGCACGTGGTCCGGACGGAAGAAAGTGGCCGTGGAAAAAATATTATGAGCACCCTAATAATGGGTTTTCTGGGTTTTTGCCAGAGGCTGTAGACCATAGAGAGGAATGGATCAGTCCCTATGGTGTATATGGAATGGGACACAATGTTTGGGAGTGGACTTTAGATCGGTATATATCTGAAAAAGCTTCGAAAATAGATCGCAATCGTTATAAAGTAATTCGTGGAGGACTTACTCAAACACATACGGTGGTCAAATTCACACCAACTTTTTCCCGCAATAAGATGGAGCCAACAGCATATTTCAACTTTATAGGATTTCGCTGTGCCTGTTCAATAAATTGTGGGTAGAGAAAATTGAAGGAATTGAGAAGTGAGAGAGGAGTTTCTTAAAAGTCGCTGTCACCACGAAGACGACGCGTGATTTCATCAGCCGCTTTTTGGAACAGTCTTGCCTTGACGCCCCTTACCCAGGCATCAACAGTCCATGCCCCTACCATGTCGCCTTCGTCATAAAGCGCTGCTTTTACTTCCAGAGTCGATTTTGAAAGAGCGCGACCTTCCCTATAATTTAAAACTTTATACTTGAGGACATACTTGGGGTTTTCCCGAGTAACTATAAACACCGAACGGGCTATTGTGTCTTCCAGAGCATCCTCAAGCTGTGATCCCGCATCCATCGCTTCGTGATCGCGCGAAGTCAGATCTTTTATAGCGATTGTGTTTTCTGTGTTTTTAAAATTTTTGTTGGTTTGAGAGCTTACACCCGCACAAGCAGAAAAAAACAAGAAAGTAGAAATTATAAAATAGGGGTAATGTTTCATTTTTGACCTCGGTTGTTATCTCTAAGCATCGGAAAAGATTAGAGCATACTTTAGATTATTTTCAAAAATCGGGGAAATACATGGCGAGCGATTCCATCAAAAACCTCCTCCCTTTGGCGTGAACAGGTGAAGAAAGGTTTCTTCAATACCGCTAAACCAAACCTGAATTTCAATAGGAATGAGGCTGTTTATATAGGTGATATACCCCATTATCAAGGCAATCCCAAGAATAATTAAGAGCAACCCGCTAAAAATATTAGTGGAATGGAAAGACACTGAATGCCCTGCTAGGGTTAGGTCCCACCCCTTGCCTCGTAGTATTTTCCAAAATAATCCATCCTTGGGTAAGTTGCTGCATAGTGTTGCAATAAAAATCAACGGAAGTCCTAAACCAACAGCGTAAAAAAATAGAAGAGTCATTCCTTGAAAAATCGTTTTATCTGAAGCAGCCAGAATAAGGATTCCTGAAAGAATAGGACCCACACATGGAGTCCAGCCTAAAGCAAAGGTAGCCCCGAAAAGAAAAAAACCAAAGAAAGTCGATGCGGGGCGCCCTTGGAAAACTGCCCCAGAAAAGCCTTGCCCAAAAAGAGTCATAACGCCAAAAACCACGACAGCAATACCACCAGCTGTTGTAAGCGAAAACATATACTCTCGTAAAAGTCCCCCAAAATAACTTGCCGAGGCACCCATGCCTACAAATAAAGATGCAAGGCCGAGAAAAAAAGCGATCGACATCAATCCCATGCGCGTTCGGTCAGCTTGAGCAGTGACAGCAAAATAAGCAGGTAAAATGGGTAGGGTGCATGGTGAAAGAAAGCTGAATACACCAGCAATGAATGCCAAGAAAGTTAAAACAAGCATGCCCGATGGTGGGAGGTTAGATTTTACTTCAAATGGATTTGATGGCGATGTTGCTTCTTCGTTAGCTGATAACAGAGAAGTTTTGGGAGTTATCGTTTTCTCTGTTGCGGAAGTTTTTGTTAAACTGTTTGACCGAGTTGAGGTGGATAAGTTGGCAAGCTTCATTGCCGTTGGCATTTTTTTACTTGCACAACGAAACCCAACATCTAATTCAGGTTGATCAGGGTAGGAAAATTCTCGATAGCTACTTCGGGAAAACATTTTCAGGGCAGATAAATAGGTGCTTCCAGGGAAATGTCCTATATCTTTAGCAGATTGCCCTCGTAAAACTTTAAGCTCTTTACCAAAATATTTACTTTGATAAGTACTTCCCTTATATGGAGAGTAGTTATCTGCTATCCACTCCCAAACATTGCCAACTAAATCGTGAACACCAAGGGGTGTTACGCTTCTTGGATAGGATCCTACTGGAGCAAGAGGGTTTTTGCTTCCGGGTTTTGTTGATAGATTAGCGTAATCTGGATGAAACTTCCTCCCCCAAGGGTACTCATTACCTATTTCACCACGAGCAGCCTTTTCCCATTGTTTTTCAGACGGTAGTTTTTTTTCTGCCCATTGGCAAAAATTGGACGCATCGAACCATGTAACATTTACAATAGGAAATTTGTCTTGACCATCGGGGAATTTATTATTTTCCCAGTGTTTTGGTGGGACTGCACCCAAGTCATCAATGTAGATCTTATATCGACGGTTAGTCACCTCATAGCGATCAATGTAGAAGGCTTTGAGAAAAATATTTTGTTCTGGGCCTTCGTCAATATACCACGGTTTAGGTAACCCAAGAGAGAGAGCTTCTCCAGACAGGTCTTTTTTATTAGTTCCAAATAGGAATGACCCAGCTGGAATATAAATAAGATCTCCTTCAAGTAAATTAAACTGAGGTTTGTTTGCATGTGCGTTTACTACAAAAATAAGTGCAATCGTATATGCGAGTGCATGAATTAGGAAATAAGGTCGTAATGCGTTTTTCATTTCCTTTTAAATCCCTAAGTTAATTTTTTTTAAGAAGGTTTTCGAAGTATAGCAATGTTTCAGGATCGGACCAATTTTCAGCCCCTTGCAGAATTCCTATAATTATCCCTTGGGGGTCAATTAGAATTGTAGTGGGTAGGCTAACGATTCCATATTGGCGGCTCACGATCATTCGTTGGTCAAGTAGCATTGGGAATGTGATATTTTTTGCTTTGATATATGGACGCACCACTCGATCACCAAACATATCATTAGAAATGCCAAGCATATCAAAATTATCGGATTTGAACCGTCGGTACAATTTTTCCAGCGAAGGCATTTCAATTTTACATGGACCGCACCATGTGGCCCAGAAATTAATTAGGAGATATTTACCTCTGAATTGCGAGAGACTCACTTCTTTGCCGTCAAGATTCTTCAGAGTAAAGTTGCTTGCAGTATGTTTCGTTTCTTCCTTAGCTACAACATGGGAACAAGTGATCGTTATGACCAACGTAACGGTTAAGGCTGTGAAAAAATCAGGTAACCAAAATTTGGACATGTAGGAGGGGATAATTCTTTTGTCAGATAGATTATTTACAATGGGGGTAAAGCTGAGGAGCTATTATTCCACTGACTCCACGCAACGAACCATGGGGATTGCTTTTTTCAAAGCTTTTTCGATACCCATCTTAAGAGTCATGGTCGAACTAGAACATGACGTGCAAGCTCCCACAAGGCGAACCTTTACCACGCCGTCGTCAATATCTACAAGCTCTACATTACCGCCATCAGTAATGAGCATTGGACGGATTGCCTCTAAAACTGCCTCGACTTCATCTTTCATATTCGGCCTTTAACTTTTTAGACTGATCAGGCATAACGGTACTACCCTTGACCATCAACGAGAGCTTCTTTTTTTGCCAAAAGTTCTTCTTGGGTTTCCACATGCTCGGAATCTTTTGGGATACAGTCTACTGGACACACTTCAACGCATTGAGCTTCTTCATACCAGCCCACGCATTCGGTGCAATGTTCCCAATCTATTACATATATGTCATCCCCTTCAGAAATTGCTTCATTCGGGCATTCAGGCTCGCACACACCGCAGTTAACACAATCTTCGTTGATCAACAGTGACATAAAGGTTCTCCCTCAAACTTTAATTTATTAAATAGAGGTTTAATTCCATTGCTAAGAAATTTTTTCAAACGACCTGGTTTTAGAGTTCCACCCAAACCAAGCTTCATCTTTCACTATATTATTATAAACCGAAATCACAAGATGTTTAGCGTCTGGATATGTAGGTTCTCCATCGAACAGTGCCATTTTTTTATCCTCATCTGAAAAATACGCGTCGTGGTCAGGATGCGAGTGGTAAAAAGCCTTTAGCATCATTCTTTTCGACTCAATTTCACTGAATATTTTCAACAATTCCCGTGGATCAATATTATAAGCTGTTTTGGCATCCCTTGTATAGGTCTCGGGATCCATTTCGTGCAGCTTATTTTGAATATTGGTACAGCGGAATAAAACATCATTTTCTTCCGCATCAATTAATCCTGCAATTATTCCACAACACTCAGAAGGATATTCTTTCAGAGCATGTTTACGAATTTGCTCAAGGTTGTTTTGCGAAATATGATTAGCAGACATTGTCAAACTTTAAAAATGAATTGTCAATCTCTTTGCTCTTAGCTGTACAAGATCTAATTGGGCGGGTTTTAATTGATGTGGAGAGGCTGTTCTCATGATAGCATAATTATAACTAGCGGTTGTCGTGTAAGATGTTACCCGAGTTCTTTAGGTGGGGTACTCAGTCAAACATGGGTTTCAATGGTCATGTTGTCTGATACCTTTACCTGGCAAGCAAGCCTGAGTTCGGGATTTTTCTTTAGTTTTTTAGCCAGTTGTTGATTTTCAATTTCGTTTTTTGGTTCAGCATGACCTGAAACGATTTTTATGGTGCATGATTGGCAAAGTCCACGACCTCTACAATTAAGAATTTTAAAAATGTGAGGGTATATACTAAGTTTGCTTCGAATGGCAGCTTCTCGAATGGTTTCCCCCGGCTCCGCTTTAATAGTTCTATTCTGTTTTGTAAATTGAAGTTCTAACATGCCTCAATTTCCATAAAATTTAACAATTGACCCTTGCCCCAGAAACCGTGAAACGCACTTCCCGCAGTTAGACAGGAGATTGTCATATGAATAACCAAATTTCTCCCGTTATCTCCCTTCAATACGCCGACTTGAGAATAGGGGAGAACGACCTCACCACAGTTAGCGCAAACGGTGGAGTGTTGTTCGCAAGTTTTGATAAGGCAACTCACACAAACTATGGGATGAAAAAGATAAATTTCCTGCCCTCGAAAACTCGTGACAGTAGGTGAGGTTTCTACCTTTTCTCCGCAATCCGAACACGATAAAGCCATCCCATGCGGCCCCATAAATTAAACCCCAACAGCTTATGCCTAGTAGCACATTTTGGATTCAAGGTGATATTTTACCGGAGGAACTCAGTCGAAACAAACTTTTTTTCTTTTCATGAATAATTGAAATCAATTCTGATTAAAGCCTTTGGGCCGAATCAACAGATGCAAACGTCTTTCATTTTTTCGTAAGAATTAAGTACTGTGCCGACTCCTTTGACTATACCCAAGAGAGGTTCGTCGGGTTTATAAACTTTAAGGGTGGTTTGCTCTTCGATTAGTTTGTCTAGTCCACGAATTAGAGCACCACCCCCGGTTAAATAAATCCCATTAGAGTGAATATCTGCTGAAAGCTCAGGGGGTATTTTTTCTAACGCCTTCATGACAGTAGAAATAATAGTAAGAATGGGTTCTTGTATAGCTTCACGAATTTCATTCTCGGAAATTGTAATTGAGGTAGGTACTCCAGTTTGAACATTTATCCCTTTTACCTCTGTGCTCAGTGTTTCTAACTCGGGGTAGGCGCTTCCTATTTCAAGTTTGATCCGCTCGCCTTCGAATATGCCAATATTCAGATTGTGCTGCAGTCTTAGGTAACGAACTATCGATTCATCAATTGCATCTCCAGCAAGCCGGACAGATTCGCCATAAGCGATGGTTGAAAGGGAGATAATAGCTACATCTGATGTTCCACCGCCAATGTCGATCACCATATTTCCTTCTGGCTTATGCACCGGAATGTTCGCTCCAATAGCAGCAGCCATCGGTTCCTCAATCAGATGCACTTCACGTACTCCAGACATAAGGGCAGCTTCGATAACTGCTTTTTTTTCTACTTGAGTTATGCAAGTTGGAACGCCTATCATAATTCGGGGTTTGATGAACCAGTTTTTTTTGATAACTTTCTTTATGAAATAGGTAATCATGCGGTTGGTGACGTTAAAATCCGCTATGACTCCATCTTTCATGGGTCTGATAGTTTGTAAATTTCCAGGCGTGCGCCCGAACATTTGTTTTGCTTCATTCCCAACAGCTTCAACCTTCTCTCCGTTATCACTAACCGCTACTATAGAGGGTTCGTTGAGCACGACTCCCTCATCTTTAATATAAACCAGGGTATTAGCTGTCCCTAGATCCATCGCTATGTCAGTGGAAAAGTTCCCTATTAAGTTCTCAAAAATCATAAAGTCATTGTAGTTTGATGGGAAAGTTTTGAAGTGGTTTCATATAAAGAAGCTTCAATTAACTGTGAAATAGTTTTTCCATTGTCAGGGAAACAAGCTACCCCTAGTTCAGCATAAACCTGCATTGGCTTACCTTCGACGAACAAAGGAGCGCTATTGAGTACCTTTTCGAGTTTTATTTTAAATGGTTGGATTTTAGACAATTCTTGGTCTACAAGAATTACAATATATATGGTTTCTGAAAACTTAAAAATATATTTTGGTGAGGGCAGTGTGCTTGAAATTGTGGAGGCAATTCCGCGCTGGAATAAATCTCCATGCTTGATACCAAAAGACGAGTAAATCTCCGGTAGGTTCTTTATTTTTAAACTTAAGAAGCATGCAGACTTTCCATTTTTCAGTAAATCTTTTTCGAGGGCACCGCCGTGTTGAGTTAAGAAACGATGATTGGGTATTCCTACGATTTGATCTAAATTCTTGTTGTAGTTCCATTGTTCTTTAGTTTCTGCACAGAAAACCGAGGATCCGGCTGAGTCAGTCATGAGAGTGAGGGCGTCTAGTTCTAAATCGGAAAACGACCCAGCGGTTTTTGATCCGCATACCATGACACCATAAAGTTTTTGATTAAAAGAGATAGGTGTAGCCATTAGGGATAAAAAGGGTCTTTCTTTATCCTCCTCTATTCCAAAAATGACGCCGTTATGTCCCTCTGTGCTACGGAGAAGAATAGGGCATCGGTTTTTGGCGCATGATCCTGCGAGGCCCTTACCTAAGTGTATCGATATGTTAGCCACACTCTGATCGAATCCTCTGAGGTCTAAAATTTTCCCTACTTTATTAGAACCGAACCAAATTACAGCATGCGCATCATAGGTGAGTATGGATCGGGGTATGTTGACCAGTCTTTCTATCAATCTTTTTTTATTAGATGATTCTGCAATGAACCGGCTATAAGAGACTAAATCACGAAAAATAAGTTTGGGAGGAGAGTCACTTAGGGTGCTTTGTTTTTCTTGGTCTAGCTCCCAAGCCATTTGCCTTGCCAGTCCGGCTATGATTTTTTGCTGTTTTGTAGGGAAGGTGTGGCTTTCTTTTGAGTCGATAACGAGTACACCTTCCAGCTTTTTATGACTCACTGGAATGGCAAGAAAGCTTTTTAGATTTTCTTTTTTATTATATTGGTAAAGCTTTATTGGTTTTTTTTCGAGGTACTCCTCAAGAAAAGGTTGCTTATTCTGTGCGACGGTTCCTACAGGACCTTCCCCAAAATTAACCTTTGCTTCTGCGTTGAAGTTAGAACTCAGAGAAATATGATGGCGCAAAAACAGGGTTTTATTGTCCTCGTTTACTTTATACAAAGCGATAGTAAATGCGTTGCTGATATTGCCGGTAAGTTCTACAAGTTGGTCGAGACGGTCCGAAGCGGCCATTGGGTAATTTTCGATTAAGTTTGTGTAGAGAAACTAAAACGTAGACTTATTTTTATTAAGAAATGACTAGAGAAGGGGAAATTTATTTCCCTCGATTTTTAAGCATATTCCGATAAGCTTTAACTTCGTTTTTATCAACTGCTCGGGCTGCGACCTCGTACGTGGTATTGCCATTAGATACAATTTCTTTTACTCGCATGACTTGGCAGTCAACAACTTTTCTTTCCCCGTTTGATGGTAAGCGAAAGGAGGCAATAAGAATATCACCTTGAATTACAGTTGCAGGGATTGTTAAAACGAGTCCATTTGTGGACATTTCGTGAATATTAATTTTATGAGTCTGGTCAAAAAATTCTCTTTCTCTTTCGATCTCAGCAGTGCCCATAATCTTGACACGTGCTCTATGGCTACCTCTTTTGTCAAGCGCGGTTTTTTCTGCGTAAGTCTTTCTTTTAATTAATATATCGAGACGGTCTTTGAAGTGATGTAAGTCGCCTAAAGAAAAAGTCTCTAAAGAACTGAGCATTTTTCGGAGCATGGTATACAAAAGGCCTAAGTCTAAAACCTCCGAGATTGACCGGGCTGATGTTCAAGAAGAGCGTGCTAACCTGATCCTGTCATAGTTCATCTTATAGCCAGTGTGATTTCGTGTCAATCACTTAAAAACAAACCTTTTAGTCCGGTGTGGTCGTATTAGAGATTATTAATAATCTTGACATGAATATAGCTCATTTATATACTCCAGCCTCCCTTCGCGTTCGGATTTGATTTGAATGAGAGAGTTGATAAGGGGCGGGTAGCTCAGCTGGGAGAGCACCGGCCTTACAAGCCGGGGGTCACAGGTTCGAGCCCTGTTCCGCCTACCATATATATTTCTTACCAGAATCTTGAATTTAAAAGAGGTCGCGAGTTCGAGTCTCGTCGGCCCCGCCATTTCATAAAGGACCTACGCCTTTTAAGGCGCAGGTCCTTTTTTATAAAACTATGCAGGGGTGTATGCTACCGTCAATACAAATCTACTAATACTTGTGGATTAAAATTGCCGCTATCAAAAGGAGTGCAGAGCCTGAAATACGCCCAAAGCTTAATTCCCGAACAGGAAAACCGAGCCATCCATAATGATCTAAGATTAGCGAAGCTAGCAATTGTCCAGCTAGAACAAGAGCAACTAACGAGAGAAGTCCGATTTTCGGGCCAGAAATAATACTCCCAAATACAGCAAACGCACCTATCAATCCGCCTAACCATAGCCATTTTGGGACTGTGGTTATTGTGTTTAAGTCAGGCCAAGGGTCCCGTAAAAACCACAAACAGATCATAAGGCCAATTGTACCCACAGCAAAAGAGAAAAATGAAGCGGTAACTGGACTCGATATACGTTGCGCTAATTCTGTGTTAATACCGACTTGAATTGGTAAAAGCAACCCAATGGCTAGTGCTAATAGTATGTATAGTTGTCCCATTGTTTCACGATGTCCCTCATAAAAAAATTATTGGTACCTACTTTAAATAAAATTTATGAAAAAGACCTAGGAGCTTGTAGCTTTTTATTTGAATAGGATTATCCATCAATCTGTCTTAACGTTTTTAACGGCTTGTTTTTCAATATATCCACACTAGAAATAATTCCGGCGTCCATAGCATTACATCTAGCCTGGGATGCCAGGGTGCTTTAACAAGATATTTCATTACTGCCCAAGATAATCCGGAAGACAATCCTACCCCAATAATACTAGCCAATACGCCGACAGTTGCGTATTCGACTCCCAAAATCTCCGCTATTTTATTTCGTTTGGCCCCTAGAATTTTTAGTACTGCGGATTCCTTTAATCTTCTGTACTTAGTTGATGCAATCGAACCAGAAAGGATAATTAACCCCGCTATGATCGTGAAGGCAGACATAAAATCTACTAGTGCTTTCAATTTGTTAACAACACCTTCAATTGTGTTTACAATATCGCGGGTTGACAGGGCAGTGATGTTTGGTAAAGCGTTAACCACAGCGTGCTGCAATTCTAATTCTTTGCTCGCAGGAACGTTCACGGTGGCCACATAGGTTATTGGAGCATCTTCTAATGCTCCAGTTGAAAAGATCATATAAAAATTTGTTCTCATATTGCGCCAATTTACCTTGCGAATACTTGTTACTGGAGCAGTTATTTTGATGCCCTGAATATCCATTGTGAGTTGTGACCCGATTTTGGCCCCGAGTCTTTCAGCCGCGTCCTCCTCTATGGAAACTTGAGGAATTGATGCGTCGTTTTTTTGCCACCAACTTCCCTGAGTTATCACATTATCCTTAGGTAGCGTACCTCCTTCCATAATAGTGGTCACGAAATTTCTAGTGATAAACCACTCTTCTTTACGCTTATTTTTATATGTCCAATTTTTAGCAAGGTGCCCATCGATTCCATAAAACTTTGAGCGTATAAGTGGGATAAGATTGCGCTCGGCTTTTGGAGCGATAAGGTCGAGAGTTTTAGTAAATGTTTCAGTCTGATCGGATTGAATATCTATGAAAAAATAATTTGGAGGATTGATTTCTTTGTTTTCCTTTAGCATAGCTATCATATCCATTTGTACGAGTCTGACTGTAAGTACCAACATGATTCCCATACCCAGACAGGTGACAATAGAACGTGTTT
>JYMV01037100.1_pt1 | contig 16672 bp, 16 predicted proteins | sample 338911 | NCBI WGS metagenome assembly JYMV01 (sample SAMN03354496, study PRJNA234377) | hydrothermal vent metagenome | biome: Deep sea; feature: Hydrothermal plumes at the Eastern Lau Spreading Center, Western Pacific Ocean; material: Seawater | place: Tonga | collected 2009 | depth 2000 m m
GTTAAGGAAATTCTTTTTATTGATATTTTTGATCCTTTGGTAAAATGCCAGGGAAATCATTACGAGGCTTGAAAGAACAACCAATAGCCGGAACCACCATGTTTTCCAAAAGGGGGTAGCAATGCTAAAGGAGAAGGTTGTTGGCAACTTGTTCCATTTGGATTCGTTATTGCAGCTTTTTACCTTAAAAACATAATTGCCTGGAGGAAGGCTGGCATAAGTTGCATTTTGATTTTTGGTAGCAGGGGACCATATATCGTCATAGCCTTCCAGTTTGTATTTGTATTTAACTTTTTGCGGATTGCTTAAGCAGATGCCAACAAAATCAAAGGAAAGGTGGTTCATGTTATAGGGAAGCTTAGTTCCCTCAGGTATAATAGTATCGTTATAAAAAATCTTTTTTCTGATAATATTAGTTCTGGACTCCTGTTCATTTTCCTTGTAATCACTAGGGACATAATGGGTTAGGCCGTTTATGGTTCCAAACCAGATAGAGCTATCCTTATCTTTAAATATGCCATTGCTATTACATTCTACACCAACAAACCCTTCTTCTTTTCCATAATGTTCAATTATTTTTTGCCCGGATTCATAAAACGGCTTTAATTTTAATTTATTAAGCCCTTGATTGGTTCCGATCCATAGATACTCCTTGTTGTCATCAATGGTCATTACATAAATCAGGTTAGAGCTCAGGCCATGATTCTCGTTGAAGGCGATTAATTCCATTCCATTGTACATGAAAACACCTTCAAATGTTCCTATCCAGATATTTCCTTTTTCATCTGTTGCGAGGGCAAGACAAACATCTGATTTAAGTCCTATTCTTTCTTTTTCATCTGTAACTATCTTGCCATTAAAGCTAAACAGGCCACCTTTATAGGAACCCATCCAGATTTTTCCATCTTTTGATTCAATCATTGACCAAATATCAAAGTCTTTGGCTTTTTCCGGCAAGTAATAGTTCTCAAAACGATTGTCTTTAAATATTGTAAATCCTCCTCGTCCGCCAAAATATAAGGACCCATCTCTAGATTCCAGGATTGCGCTTATAGAATCACTTATCAGGCCAACCTTGGTGGTATAATTGGTAAATACGATTTTTCCTGTGATGTCATCAACCATTGCTTTTGTTAATCCTTTGTCTGTTCCTATCCATATGTTTCCTCTCTTGTCTTCAAGTGCTGCATTAATACCATTGCTGGCCAAACCATTTTCTGTTGTAATAGATTCAAAAGTTTTTCCATTGAAACGATTCAATCCATTTTCATTGGTGCCAATCCAGAGAGATCCACGTTTATCTCTTATAATAGGGAAGATAAAATTGCTGTTCAGGCCATCTATGTCGGAGTAATTTATGAAGGAATTCCCGCGGTATCTGTAGAGGCCAGAGTAGGTTCCTATCCACAAGTTTTCTTCTATGTCGATGAATAAACATCCTATTATATCGCTGTTAGATTCGCTGGCGATCTTATAATATTCAAAATGCTGTCCATTATAACTATAGAGTCCACTTGTTGTTCCTATCCATAATGTTCCCAATTGGTCTTCAGTTATTGAAGAAATTTCTTTTTTGTGTAGCGCCTCTATATCATTGTACGAGGTTGTTTCAAACTCACCATTGATAAGTTCCAGTTTATATAATCCATTTTTACCCCCTAGCCAAACATTATTGTTTTTGTCAGCGTAAATTGTTCTTATGCTAATATTATCAGGGGAATGTATTTTCTTTAGCTGAGTCTTTTTGTCTTTTTGATACATAAATAAACCATTCTCCGTACCTACCCATAGCCTTTCATTCTGGTCTTTAGCAAGAGCGGTAATGTTCATGGCTATTGTTTCCTTGGATTTAGGAACTTCTTTAAAATCCACCCCATCAAAATAGTTTAGTCCTTTAGAGGTGCCGATCCATACCATTTCATTTTCCGCAGAAAGCACCACATTGATTTGGTTGCTTAAAAGGCCATTTTCAGAAGAATAGTTGGTCACAACATTATTTTTCAGACTGCTTAAACCATTTGCGGTTCCAATCCACAAATTTCCATTTTGGTCTCCTGAGATTGATTGAACGTCATGATTAACCAGGTTTTTTTTTGCCCCATAATGAGTAAATGCCATTCCGTCAAATTTGCTTAGGCCACCATAACCTCCTGCCCATAGATAGCCAGATGAATCCTGGTAAAGAGCACTGACAAATATGAAATGCAGTCCGTCTTCAACGGAGTAATTCTTGAAATGGCAGGATTGTGCATGGGCGGATTGCCCCATTAGAAAAACCCAACCGGAGACAAGTACAATAAAACATGCAGTTTTTTTAGTCGTCATATATGTCTGTTAAAATGCGAACTATTCAAATAGGCATTGGGAATACAGTCATTGGGGTTTAAAATTCCATGTAAAAGGAGCCCTTGTTTTATTGCACTCGTTTATTTTCTAAACATTCGTGTAAAGAAGGGCTCTCTTTTGTTGCTGTTGATTCTACTTGATTTTTTTTTGCTTTTTTTCATCCTTTTTCGCACTTCTTTGTCTTGCATTTTATGGTATTTTTTAACCATCTTGGCTTCTATTTTATTCTGGACAAAAGACTTTTCTCCCTTTACTGATCTGATTTTTTGATCTATTTTGTCTATTTCCACCTGATCTCCTGAGGCCTCAGCATCTTTTTTTTTCTTATCTAGGGCTGTAAGTTTATCATCAAACTTTTTTAGCTCCTTTGCAGAGTTTTCCTGGTTTTGAAGGAGATCATCACTGCCTTTTTGTTCCTTTTCCTTCTTCTTTATGAACTTTTGGTAGCTTTTGGGAGGTTGAGCTGCAATCTGAAACGTAGTGAATAAATATATTGCAAATAAAATTATCCTGATTGAAGCTCTCATATATTTTGAAACAAATTATCGGTAACTTCGTTTTTTAAATTAGTACACATAGCCGTATTCTTTTAACGAATTTACAGATATTATGTTGAAACAACCTGTTACAATCGGCTTATTATTTTTAACATCTATCTGGGTGTTGTCCTTGACTTCGTGTAAAAAGGATGATGATGCAGTGCCTAATGTAAGTGTAAATATTGTAATATCAACAACAGACCCATCCTATAATGATTTGAATGCAGTTGGGGGCTGGATCTATCTTACCGGAGGTTCAAGGGGAATCATTGTATATCGTTATTCCATAGACGAGTTCATGGCTTATGACCGGCATTGTACCTACGAGCCTTCAGAAAGTTGCGCAATCGTTGAAGTAGATCAGTCTGGAATAATTGCCGAAGATCTTTGTTGTGGTTCGCAATTTCTTTTAACAGATGGTTCAGTGATCGATGGGCCAGCCTCAGTATCACTTAAGCTATATCAAACCTCTTTTGATGGAAACAATCTCTTTGTTTATAATTAAAAAAGAGATTATCCGGATGGTCTTTGTTTTATCTGCAGGAAAACAGGGGTTCTAATACCTGTAATAATCAGGTTTATACGGGCCTTGTACAGGAACGTTTATATAGCTGGCTTGGTCCTCTGATAATTCTTCTAAGTCTACACCAATTTTTTCTAAGTGGAGCCTTGCCACTTTTTCATCTAAATACTTAGGCAAGGTATAAACTTCATTCTTGTATTCCTTAGAATTGGTCCACAATTCTAATTGTGCTAAGGTCTGATTGGTAAATGAATTAGACATTACGAAGGAAGGATGGCCTGTTGCACATCCAAGATTAACTAAGCGACCTTCGGCAAGGACAATTATTTCATTTCCATCAATAGTGTATTTGTCAACTTGGGGTTTGATAATGTCTTTTGTATTGCCATAGTTATCATTTAGCCAAGCCATATCAATTTCATTGTCAAAATGACCAATATTACACACAATTGTTTTGTCATTCAATGCTTTAAACACTTCGGCATTGACAATGTCTTTGTTTCCTGTTGCTGTTACAAGAATGTTGGCCCGAGGAGCTGCATCAATCATTTTTCTAACCTCGTATCCATCCATTGCTGCTTGCAATGCACAAATTGGATCAATTTCCGTGACGATAACTCGAACGCCTGCACCACTTAAAGAGGCCGCTGATCCTTTTCCTACATCACCATACCCAGCTACAACTGCAACTTTGCCAGCAAGCATCAGGTCCGTGGCTCTTCTAATTGCATCAACTAGAGACTCTTTACAGCCATACTTATTATCAAATTTTGATTTTGTTACAGAGTCGTTTACATTAATTGCAGGAATAGGCAGTGTTCCCTTTTCCATGCGTTCATAAAGTCTATGCACTCCTGTTGTAGTTTCTTCTGACAAGCCTTTAATATCTTTTACAAGCTCTGGGAATTGGTCTAAAACCATATTTGTTAGATCACCACCATCATCCAAGATCATATTTAAAGGTTTTTGATCATCACCAAAGAACAAAGTTTGCTCAATGCACCATTCAAATTCTTCTTCGGTCATACCTTTCCATGCATATACGGAAATTCCTGCTTCAGCAATAGCTGCTGCTGCATGATCCTGAGTAGAAAAGATATTGCATGAAGACCAAGTGACTTCAGCTCCTAGCTCAATCAGAGTTTCAATAAGGACAGCTGTTTGGATGGTCATGTGCAGGCAGCCAGCAATCCTAGCACCTTTCAGGGGTTTTTCGTTTCCGTATTCTTTTCTTAAAGCCATAAGGCCGGGCATTTCTGCTTCAGCCAGAGTGATTTCTTTTCTTCCCCAGCTTGCCAGGGAAATGTCTTTTACTTTATACTTTTGAGTTTGTTCCACAGTTGTGTTTGTCATATCAATAAGATTGTTTTTTCTCTTTACCTAATTTGTTTAGGGGTGCAAAGGTAAGCATATAAATAAAAAATACCAACTACTAAGAAACCTTAATAATTGGTATTAAAATGTTGAAAATGAGCATGAAGGGCAACAGCAACAAAAAAGCTTACATGCCTCCTTGCCAAACCCATTTTCCTGTTTTGTCTATGTAACCGTTTGTACCTGATTTATAATTTCCCACTCTTACCTTAGCCAGGCCACCAGCAAAATCAGCAGGAATATCATATAAGTATCCAATTACTACCTCACCCTTTGTATTTACATATCCCCACTTTCCTTCCTTGCTATCTTTTACACATGCCAATCCTTCTGAAAAGTGGTGTGCCCCATAAAATTGCGGATTAATTCCAATCTCACCTTTTTTGTCAATATAGCCATACATGCCAGTTTTATAGGAACCAACTCTTATAAGTGCTAATCCATCCCTGAAGGTAAATGCCCTATCAAACATTGGTTCTATAACAAAATTCCCTTCCATATCAATAAAACCCCATTTCCCTGTTTGCTCACTGCCAATACGAACATTAGCAAGACCTTCATAGAAATCAAAACAATCATCAAATCGGTATCCAAGGACTAATTTCCCAGTGTTGTCTATATAACCCCATTTGCCGGTTTTAAAATCCCCTTGCTTAACTCTTGCTAAACCTTCATTAAAATCATATGCAGCATCAAATTGTGGTTTGATCACAATTGCTCCTGTTTTATTAATATAGCCCAGCTGTTCTCCTTGCTGTATTCTGGCTAAACCACTATTAAAGCTATATGCGTAATCAAATTGATGTTCAATAACAACCTTCCCTGTTTTGTCAATAAAACCCCACAATCCTTCTTTTTTAACTGCTGCCATTCCTTCAGAAAAATCTCGAATCTTATCATATTTAGGTTCTACAATATACTTTCCAGAATTATCAATAAACCCTCTTTTTCCTTCTGTTTTGATATGTGCCAATCCTTCTGAGAATACTGAAGCATAATCATAAGTGGGTTCAATCACAACTTTTCCCTGATGGTCTACAAATCCATATTTTCTATTGTCAGAAATCGGATAGAGGCCTTCATGCTGAGCAAATAATTGTGTTGTATATAATAGTATTATGAAAGCGAGAATATGCTTTATGGAATGAATGTTTTGCAAAGTGCTCATTGTTTAATTATTAATGTTCATTATACCAGTATTTCTAAATCGCAAGAAATTAAATATGCATACAAATATATAAATTTTTATTTTCGCATTTCAAAATATGTATTATCTGAAACGTGTCTGTTATACTAGAGAAAACAATCAAGAAAAGTGCCAAATTTGGAATTTGGAAGATTATTGAAAACGAAAGTTGGTATTTTAACCATGAACAAATTCCGTCCCAAGTAATAGAGCGAACAAGAATGTATAAAAGCGCTCAAAGGAAGAAACAGTCCATTGGTGTTTATTTGTTGGCGGACCATTTGTTGAGAAGCAATAACAGGCTAGAATTTGCCTATTCAATAAATGGCAAACCGCAAATTGCCAATTCTTCAAAACAGATTTCGGTTTCGCATTCAGGTTCAATGGTAGCAGTAATAATTTCCGGGACTAATAATATTGGGATAGATATTGAAAGGATTTCTGATAAAATAGACAAAGTTGGCAGTAAGATTTTGAATCAGCAAGAAATTGAAATATGTAATTCCTTAACCACAAAAGACCAGTTTGATTTTAAACATATGGTTTGGGGAGCAAAAGAATCGATGTTTAAGCTTTACAGCATAGGGGGCTTGGATTTTAAAAATCATTTGACTATTTCTTCATTTGACAAATTAAATCAGTCTTTTACTGGCAACATTGAAAAAGACAGATATCGTGAAGTTGTATTTGGAAAATATATGATTATTGAGGATTATATGCTAGTATATATAATAGGAGCGAGAGTATCATAAATAAAAGGCGCTATCTTTGTATTAAAGAAAAATGAATATATACTCTCATATACAAGCCCAATCCAGGAAAGGGTGCAAGCTCTTTTCCGTTTTAATAGACCCAGATAAAACGAGTCTTGAAGAAGCAGGCAGGATTGCATTTGAAGCCCAGTCTTGCAATGTTGATTTTTTGTTGGTAGGCTCCAGTATATTAACAAATGGAAATGTTGACAAATGTGTAGAATCAATCAGGACATTTTGTAATATCCCCATTGTTTTATTTCCAGGGAACACCCTTCAAATAAGCAGTAAGGCAGATGGGATTCTATATTTATCATTGATTTCAGGGAGAAATCCAGATTTGTTAATAGGCAAACATGTAATAAGTGCCTCTAAGATAAAATCGAGTGGATTAGAGGTTATGCCTACAGGGTATATGTTGGTAGAGAGTGGCAAGTTAACAACGGTGGCATATATAAGCAATACCTTGCCGATACCTCGAGACAAGGATGAAATTGCTTCATGTACAGCAATTGCCGGGGAATTATTGGGATTAAAGTTAATTTATATGGATGCGGGAAGTGGGGCAGAGGTTCCGATCTCTACTAGTATGATAAAAGAAGTAAAAACCAATATTTCAATTCCCCTGATTGTTGGTGGAGGGATAACTTCTCCTGAAAAGGCTGCTGAGAACTGTAAGGCGGGTGCTGATATGATTGTTGTAGGTAATGTGCTTGAAAAAGATCTTTCCTTAATGTCTGAGATGAGCAAGGCGATTCATCTTACAGAATCAGTATGTTGACATTTCTGGGTCAATTTCAGTAGCCCAGGCATTTATGCCCCCTTTAAGATTATATAGGTTTGTATGGCCAGCAGATTCTCTAATGTGCAAGATTGCATTAGCGCTACGTATACCGTGGTGGCAATGTATAACAACCATTTTTTCTTTAGAAATTTTATTGAGGCTATCTGGTATTTCTCCTAAAGGAATGAGGTCGCCCTCTATGTTGCAAATTTGGAATTCATGTTTTTCTCTAACATCAATAATTTGAATGTCTTCCTTCTGATCAAGTTTGGTTTTCAACTCTTGTACTGTGATCTGCATTATTTCTCTGTTGCCTTTGTCACTATTTGTTTGGCAGAAATTGTCATAATCAGCTAATTCAGTAATTTGGCAGTTGTCCTTATTAAGTGTTAGTTCCAATAAGGTTGTTTCCATACATAACATATTTAACACCAACAATTTTCCTGATAAGGGGGTTCCAACTCCAGTTAAGATCTTTATGGTTTCATTAGCCTGTAAACAACCGATAGTTCCTGGAACCACTCCCAAAACTCCTATTTCCGAGCATTTAGGTGCTTCTTTTGGGTTGGGGGGGGGTAGGATATAAGCATCTATAAGTGGGTCCATTATTATAGTTGAAAACTGAAACCTGGGCTTCAAACTTATATATGGAACCAAAAACAAATGGCTTATTTAAAATCACACAAGCATCATTTACCAGGTATCTGGTTGGAAAGTTGTCACTTCCGTCAATAACCACATCAAATTCTGAAATAATTTCTAATGCATTTTTGCTTTCAAGTTTTATATTAAAAACTATAACCTTAGTGTTGGGATTCTGAGCCTTGAGCTTTTTAGCTGCGATAACAGCTTTAGGCATTCCAATATCCTCATTGTTAAATAATATCTGACGTTGGAGATTGCTTACATCCACAATGTCATAATCCACAATTCCAATGGTGCCTACCCCTGCAGCATTTAAATACTGCAGAGCAGGGCAGCCAAGGCCTCCAGCACCAACAACCAGCACTTTGCCGGCCTTTAGCTTCTCCTGGCCCTTAACCCCAAATTCCTTAAGGATTGTATGTCGGCTGTAACGTTTGAGCTCTTCTGATGACAGCATATTAAATTATAATTGCATGGATGAATCCCAATCCTTCCAAACAGGTTCGTAACCTTTCTGTTTCACAACTTCAGAAAATTCGTATGGTGATCTTTCGTCAGAGATTTCGAATTGCTTAAGTTCAGAGCAACCAATAGCGTATCCTCCTGGGCTGGTTTTTGATCCAGCACTAACGGATGTTATACCCAGTCCAATTAGATGGTTTCTAAACTCTTCCGATTCTCTGGTAGACAATGATAGTTCTAGGTCTGCATTAAAGAGTCGGTAAGAACAAATTAATTGAACCATTTCTCTGTCGGTAATATTTACATTGGGTTTAATAGCTCCTTTTGCTGGTCTAAGCCTGGGGAAGGAAACCGAATACTTGGTTTTCCAATAGGTTTTTTCCAAATATTTTAGATGCAATGCAGTGAAAAAAGAGTCTGTTCGCCAATTTTCCAATCCCAATAAAACCCCCAGCCCTATTTTGTGCATTTTTGCTTTTCCAATTCTGTCGGGTGTGTTGAGCCGATAGTTAAAATTAGATTTTTTGCCTTTTGGATGGTACGACCTGTACTTTTGTTTATTATAGGTTTCCTGATACACCATAACTGAGTTAAGTCCTAATTGGGAAAGATCTTCATAGGCTTCATGAGATAATGGCTGCACTTCAATGGAGATATTTGAAAAATATGGTTTAATTAGATTGATGGCATTCTTTAAATAATCCACCCCAACGATATTATTGGCTTCTCCGGTAACTAATAAAATATGGTCATATCCATAACCTTTAATGATCTTTATTTCATTAATAATTTCTGTTTCAGAAAGAGTTTTCCTTGAGATTTTATTGTTATAGCTAAATCCACAATAAGTGCAAATGTTTTGGCATTCATTTGATAAATAAAGAGGGATATACATTTGTATTGTTTTGCCAAATCTGCGCTGTGTGGACTTCCTGCTTAATAGTGCTAAGTCTTCCAAATAAGGCTCCGCCGCAGGCGAGATCAAGGCCATGAAATCATCCAAAGACCGATACTTTTTAGATAAAGCACTTTCAACTTGTGTGCTTGTTTTCGCATAGATTTTATCCGTCACCTTATTCCATGAAAATCGGGTAATCTCTTGTTCAAATGTATTGCTATCAGACATCTAAGAATTCAGTTAAAGGACTTGTAGGCTTGGCTTCTCCAGCTAAATCGCCAAGATGTGCTTCAAATGCCATTCTGCCCGCTTCCACAGCTAGCTTAAAGGCCCTGCCCATTTTTACTGGATTATCAGATATGGCAATGGCAGTATTTACTAAAACTGCATCTGCTCCCATTTCCATAGCCTGCGCTGCGTGGGAAGGAGCTCCGATACCTGCATCAATTATTACAGGGATATTGCTTTGTTCAATTATAATTTTAATCATTGGTTCCATTTCAAGGCCACGATTGGTGCCAATAGGACTTCCTAAAGGCATAACAACTGCTGTACCGATGTCTTCAAGTTTCTTGCAAAGAACGGGATCGGCATTTACATATGGCAAAACAACAAAACCCAACTTAACCAATTCTCTTGCAGCATTAAGGGTCTCTTCTGAATCTGGAAGCAAATACTTTGGGTCAGGGTGGATTTCTAATTTCATCCAGTTGGTTTCCAGTGCTTCTCTTGCAAGTTCAGCAGCAAAAACAGCCTCTTTTGCTGTTCTAACACCTGAGGTGTTGGGCAGCAAGCTAAATTGTTGGTGATCCAAATGTAAGAGTATATCATCTGACTTATTTTCGAGATCAACCCTTTTTAAGGCTACCGTGATTAGCTCCGACCCTGATTCAAGCAAGGCCTGTTTCATTATACTGTTGGAGCTAAATTTGCCTGTTCCAGTAAACAATCTGGAAGAGAAGGTTTTGTCAGCTATATTGAGGTTGGTTGTCATAAAATTTCTTGTTACAATATATATTTAGTTTTTCCGCGAATGATCTACTGGCAAGTTCCTGTGAAGGCGCATGGTTAATGGCCGAAGAAACGGCGATGCCATCTATACCAGTTTTCATAATTTGGTTTACATCCTCTAATTTAATTCCCCCAATTGCAATTACAGGAATTGACAGATCAGGACACTGATTAGCCTGCTTAATGATATCTTGGATTTTTATTAACCCTAAAACAGGACTTAAGTTATTTTTTGTTCTTGTAAATTTATAGGGGCCTAATCCAATATAATCAACTTGGTGTTTTGCCAGCCTGATAATATCTTGGATGGTATTTGCTGAACCACCAATGATTTTGTTTGGTCCCAGGATTCTTCTTGCTTCTGATATAGAGACATCCTTTTTTCCCAGATGAACTCCATCAGCATCCAGATTTTTCGCCAGAGCAACATTATCATTTATAATAAATGTGGCTTTGTATTTGGCACACACCCTCTGTACTTCAACAGCAATTTTTTCCCACTTATATGCAACTTGATTCTTAACTCTTAGCTGAACCCATTTAGCTCCCCCTCGGCATGCTAATTCAGAAAGCATAGCATGACTGCTATCTTTCAGACTATCACTAATATACTGAAAATTAGAGATGTGTTTCTTCATTTTCCAAATGATGGTAGCCCAGCAAAGTTTCTGTGCTGGACAAGAATGAGTTGATAAATATTTTCCCTTTTTGACACGCTTCTTCAAGATCAAATCCCTTTGCAAGAGATGCAGTAATGGCTGATGACAAAACACATCCTGTTCCATGTTTTTCTGTATTTTGCTTTATGGATTCATATGCCATTTCTGACCCATTATAAAATAGCAGATCTTTTGCTGTGCTTCCTGGTCCATGGCCACCTTTCAAAAGAACAGCAGTAGTGGTTCCAAGTTGTTTACAAATGTCTTCAAGCTTCTCATTAGGGAAAAAGGTGCTCATTTCTTCAAAGTTGGGAGTAAAGAGGAAAATGTTTTTTAATACATCTTTTATTTCTTGTTTATTGGTTCTTTTATGAAATTCATATCCGGAGCTGCTTTTAATTATTGGGTCCCAGACAATCCTGATGGCTGGGTTAAGCTTCATTAATACATCGATTAATTTTGAAAAGGTTTTAATATTTTCTATCAAGCCAATTTTAACGAAATTTATTGTATAGGTTTTAAATATCGGAGTCAATTGTTTTTGTATATCTGTAAATGGAACCCAAGAAACCCCATCAATTTTTGATTCATTTTGAAAAGTAATTGCTGTACAAACCCCTAAGCCATAGGTATTATTGGCCTCAAAAGTTTTAATATCTGAAAGCAGTCCGGCCCCAGCAGAAGGGTCTAATCCCGCTAGGCTAAGGACAAATTTCTTCTCTCGCATTCTTTTTTAACATTTATGAACTGGGCAAGAGGATTTGTGCTTTTCCAAATACCTCCAAGAAATCCCATCCCATCAAACCCCATTTCTTGGACCTCTTTTATAGTTGTAATATCTACGCCTCCAAGAGCAATTACCTTTGTCTTTAAATTATCTAATACTAATTTTAAATTGCTATCATTGAATTTGCCTTGATAGTTTTTTTTTGAAATACTATCAAAGACAGGGCTTAAAAAAACATAATTATAATTATTTTTATTTCCTGTTATCGTTTCAAGAGAATGAAATGAAGTGGTGATTATTAAATTTGGTTTATTTGATTTTATTTGTTTGATCTGCCACCATGTTCTAAGCACTCTTTGCCGATGTTTTTTTGTTAAATGTATTCCTTTAACATTATATGTTTTGGCAAGACTATGCTTTGAATGTAAGACAATTCTATTGTGATATTTTTTTGGGATGGCATCCAGGTAATCCATCATTGCAGATTTTGAAAAATTGGGTTTTCTCAGGTGGAAGTACTGTAATCCTTGTTTAAACATTTCACTTACAATCTGTTCTTCATCATCATATTTTTTGCTCGTTGATAATACAATTACCTTCATAAGAACTTTCTCTTATTTGTCAATTTATTAAACATATATTTTACCACCACCTGATTCAAATTCTTTTGCTTTTTCTTTAAGGCCTAATTCCAGTGCTTCTTTCTGATCAATTTCTTTTTTACGAGCATAGTCACGAACATCTTGAGTAATTTTCATTGAACAAAAATGAGGCCCGCACATAGAACAAAAATGTGCTACTTTAGCATTTTCTGATGGTAGGTTCTCGTCATGATATTCTCTTGCAGTATCAGGATCTAATGACAAGTTAAATTGGTCTTCCCACCTGAATTCAAACCTTGCCTTACTCAATGCATTATCTCTGTTGTACGCACCAGGATGCCCTTTGGCAAGGTCTGCTGCATGTGCAGCGATCTTATAAGTAATCACACCATCTTTAACATCTTTTTTATTCGGTAGCCCCAAATGTTCTTTTGGTGTAACATAGCATAACATTGCACAGCCATACCATCCAATCATAGCTGCACCGATGCCTGAAGTAATGTGGTCATATCCAGGTGCAATATCAGTTGTGAGAGGTCCGAGGGTATAGAACGGAGCTTCTTTACAAACTTTAAGTTGCTTGTCCATATTCTCTTTAATCATATGCATTGGAATATGCCCAGGTCCTTCGATCATTACCTGTACGTCGTGAGCCCATGCGATTTTTGTAAGCTCGCCAAGGGTTTCCAGCTCTGCAAATTGGGCCTCGTCATTGGCATCTGCTAAAGAGCCCGGACGCAAACCGTCTCCAAGAGAGAAAGCCACATCGTATGCTTTCATAATCTCACAGATTTCTTCGAAATGGGTATAAAGAAAGCTTTCCTTGTGATGGGAAAGACACCATTTTGCCATAATAGAGCCTCCTCTGGAGACAATACCGGTAACCCTATTTGCAGTTAGCGGAATATACCTTAGTAGTACACCTGCATGAATGGTAAAATAATCAACACCCTGCTCTGCTTGTTCTATCAGGGTGTCTCTAAATAGTTCCCAAGTTAAGTCTTCTGCTTTTCCATTTACTTTTTCTAAGGCTTGGTATATGGGCACAGTTCCAATTGGAACAGGGGCGTTTCTAATGATCCATTCCCTAGTTTCATGAATATTTTTACCGGTAGAGAGGTCCATAATGGTGTCTGCACCCCAGCGACATGCCCATACTGCTTTTTCAACTTCTTCTTCAATGCTGGATGAAATAGCAGAATTGCCAATATTGGCATTGATCTTTACCAGAAAGTTTCTGCCAATTATCATTGGCTCGCTTTCAGGATGATTGATATTATTAGGAATAATTGCTCTACCTGCTGCAATTTCATCTCTTACAAACGCTGGAGTAATCTTGCCTTTAGGTGTATTGGCACCAAAAGACTCACCTGGATGTTCAATCCCAACATTTTCGACTTCTTCAAGTCGTTGATTCTCTCTAATTGCAACATATTCCATTTCAGGAGTAATAATGCCTTTTCTGGCATAATGCAGTTGAGTTACGTTGCTTTTGTTTTTTGCCCTGAAAGGTGGCGTAATATGTTTAAAACGCAAATGATCAAGACCAGGCTTTAACATACGCTCTTTCACATAATCTGAAGAGATCTCTTTTAATAGCTCCACATCATTACGGTCAAGAATCCATTGCTCCCTTAATTTTGGCAAGCCATTTTTTACATCTATTTCAATGGATGGATCTGTATAGGGGCCACTGGTATCATAAATAGTGATGTTCTCATTTTTCTTCAATTTATCTTTTTGGTCTACATTAGGATTAGGCGATGCTCCCAATGAAATTTCTCTCATTGCCACTTTTATGTTGTTAGCATTTCCATTAACATAAACTTTTCTGGATTTAGGGAATACCCCTCTGGTAATGATGGTTGATTTTTGTAAGGCTTGTTTTTTCATTTACTTGGTTTCTATTTTTATTATTATCCTCCCTGAGTAGCTTTTATCAAGAAAACATCATCATTTTCATTAAACTTAGTTATTGGCCAATGTTTCTTAATAATTACTTTTTTATTGATGGCTATAGCAATACCTTTTTGACTTGGCAGCTTTAAACTATCAACAAATTCATTGAGCTTTATGGTCTCGTTAATTTCTTTTATTTCATTGTTTAAGGTAATAATCATTCAATCTGGTTAACGATTAGACTTTTGAATTTCCAAGAGAAAGACTCATTAGACTCCAGTGATTTATTTGCAATATTCAGAAATTGCTTTGGGGGGGCCTAGGGGATTATTTGACTTTTTCCTTCGACAGTATTACCGGTATCAGGTTCAAGGGGTATAATCTCAGTCTTTCATAAATGCAATATAATTAAAGACACCCCCAAAGCATTAAACAAAAATAATACGGTTTATGAAATAAACAAGATTAAATTAAAAGAAAACGATAAATCTATGACTTTGCTATCCGCCGCAGTTACAACTATTTGAGAAATAGATTTTTGTATTTGGCAGTAATTGTTGGAACTGCTTTTGTTTGTCATTGCTTATTTCAATAACTCGAAGATCCAGTATAACAAGATTTTTTAATTTACTTATTTCATCTGGCAGGCTTTCTAGTTCATTTCCCCACATGTCAAGGAATTCTAAATTTTCTGCTTCTCCAATTTCTGATGGAAGATAGGTAATTTCATTTTGAAAAATGATCAGGTCTTTCAAATTTTTTAACTTTCCTATCTCAGGTGGAATTGTTTCAAGTTTGTTTTTCGAAATATTTAGATATTCAAGCTTTTGCAGTTGTTCAATATTTCTTGGGATTAATTGAATTTTGTTTTTACGTAAGTCTAGTTTTTGGATGTTTTTAAACATAAAGATTTCTTCTGGAAAGCTTTCTATCTTCTGCTTTTTTAGTGTTAGAATAAATACGCTATCCGGATTTTGCATTGCCTCTTCAAGGGTTCGGAACTCATAGGTGATGGACAATTGACTTGAATCTAAAAGTTGACAAAAACTCTGAGAACCAATAAAGGCCAAGAAAACAATTAGGAGTATTTTAATATTTCTTGCCATCAATCATATTTTCAATATTTTTATTGATTCTATCCTGTCTTTTGTTAGCTGTTCTTTTAAAGCAGAAATACTATCAAATTTGATTTCATCTCGAATTCTTGATATTACATGCACCTCTAAAGTTTTTTCATATATAGTTTCATTAAAATCAAATAGATGTATTTCTATTTTCCTTTTCTTGGTATCTTCCCTGCTTTCAATTGTAGGACGGATACCAATATTCATCATTCCATTAAATATTGTACTGGCAATAACAGCTTTTACAACATATACTCCATTTCCAGGCACTAGTTTTAAGGCATCGTTTATTTTAATATTTGCTGTTGGAAAATCCAATGACTTTCCAATTCCATCTCCTTTTACAACTTTGCCTGTGAAAAAATAATCATATCCTAAATAGGTTTTGGCTAGATTAATGGCCCCCTTTGTTATGGCGTTTCGAATTTTTGTTGAGCTTATATTTACATCATCAATGTCCTTAGCAGGTATTTCTTCAACATCAAACCCATATAATGGGCCATATTCTAATAGGTGGCTTAAAGTGCCTTCTCTGTTTTTTCCAAACTGATGATTATATCCAATGACTAGTTTTCTAACACCTAGGCTTTTTACCAATAAATCTCTCACAAACTCAAGGGAGGAGATTCTTGAAAATTCTTTTGTAAATGGGTGTATGATGAGATTATCAATTCCTGCGTCTTCAATAAGCTTGATTTTTTCATCAATAGTGTTTAAAAGTTTAAGGTCATTTTGGTCAGGAAAAATCACCAGGCGTGGATGTGGAGAGAAAGTCAAAAGGACTGATTCTCCATGGTTTCTTCTTGCAATATCTCTTATTCGATAAATAATCTTCCGATGCCCTAAATGTACACCATCAAAAGTGCCGGTAGTAAGAACAGGAAAAGATACCTTTTGAAAATCATCAATGGAGTTGTAGATCTTCACTTAATCAGAATATTCGCATCAATATATTTAATTCAAAACTAAGAAAATTATTTTATAAAAAGACTTGATGCATCTGAATTAATTATACTAATTTTGCAGTCCATTAAATAGGAACTAAATAAAATAGCAGAACGAATTATTTGTAAATCATGGCAAAAAACTCTGGAAAAATAATCCAAGTAATCGGCCCAGTAATTGATGTGGCTTTTCAGTC
>JYMV01050675.1_pt1 | contig 16668 bp, 13 predicted proteins | sample 338911 | NCBI WGS metagenome assembly JYMV01 (sample SAMN03354496, study PRJNA234377) | hydrothermal vent metagenome | biome: Deep sea; feature: Hydrothermal plumes at the Eastern Lau Spreading Center, Western Pacific Ocean; material: Seawater | place: Tonga | collected 2009 | depth 2000 m m
TTCTTTTAGTTTTTGCGTTTTTTAAAATTAAAAAACCTTCATATTTATGGGAACTAGGGGGTGGTTAGTGCGGTAAAATTGGTGGAGAATAGAACTCGATGAAACATGCAGACCTTACAGTTCGCGATCATATTAAGGTGCTATTTATACGTCCGCCACGACACTATTGGCCGATTCTCAACGAGTCGGACAATTTTCTCTTGCCGTTGGGCTATCCGTCTCTAGCCGCATACCTTCGACGCGAAGTACCTGAGGTGCAGGTTGAGATTTTGGATTGCTGTCCCCTCAAGATTGGATGGCAATCGTTGGGGCGAGAGTTAGAGATACGTCGACCCGACATCGTCTGTGTTGGCGAGAAGGTGTGTTACATCCATGAAGCCTTTCGTGCATTTCGCCTGGTAAAAGAGCTTCTTCCCGATACGGTTACGATTGCCGGTGGGCATTTGACCTCTCACCTGCCCCGTTGGGCTATAGATAATTGTCCGGAAATTGATTATTGCGTGCGCTATGAGGGAGAAATCCCTCTGGCACGACTGGTTGAACACCTCATTGGCAAGATTGCCATGAAAGATGTGCCGAATCTGGTATGCAAACCCAACGGGAGTTTTATTGAGACTGATATCGGCGCCAACGTGCAAAACCTGGATGACCTTCCGGTTCCAGCCTACGACCTGGCTAATCTCAAATCCTACTCACCCTTTGGTCTTTTGTGGCCTCGAGCCACAACGATTCAGCGTAGTCGAGGATGTGTCGATACCTGCCGTTTTTGTTCCTGGATTGCTGTAGAGGCCAAACATACCCGCCAACCTGACGGGAGTATCAAACACAGACCCAGCTATCGTTCCAAGTCGGTGGAGCGCATGCTTCATGAAACCGAAATCCTCTATGAGAAATATGGGGTGCGTTATCTTTTTTGGGTGGATGCCACCTGGAATGTGGATGCAGAGTGGTTGGACGAATATTGCGAAGGGATTCTCAAGCGTGGCTACAATCTCGGCTGGTGGGCGTTTACGCGCTTGGACCAAATGCTCCATCAGGAAAAGTTGGGTGTTTTTCAAAAGATGGTTCGCGCCGGACTAAGGCACGTCCTTGTGGGAGTAGAGCGACCGGCCGCCGACAGCCTGGGTTGGTTGAATAAGCACGGCTATGGTTACAACGTGGCCAAAGAAGCTTTTAGTATCATGCGCGACAAGTATCCGGAGGTTTTCAGACAGGGAACGTTCATTACCGGTATAAGGACTGATACCGCTGAATCCATTCGCAATCTTCTGGACTATGCTCACGATGTGGATGTGGATTTTGCAGCGTTTCATCCCATAACCCCATTTCCGGGGACACCACTCTATGATGACGCCGTACGCAGCGGGTGGATCGAGGAAACCGATTTTGCCAAATACGACATGTTCTGCCCCATCATGCCCACTGAGCATTTGAGTCGTGACGAAGTGGCACACTGGACCACCTGGTGCCAGCAGAACTTTGTAGCAAAACGGCCTCTTCGTTATTTCAAACGCATGTTTTCGCGACATTCAATTCGTCGCCGTTTGCACTGGTGGTTCTTTCTTACCATTGGCCGGGTTATGGGACATCAGGCAGTCAATCATCTCCAGGGAAAGGAAGTGTTTGAAGGGTTTGCCGGTGTCAACAAGCTCTGGAAACCCCGCTGGTACGACGAGTAATAATGCCCAGGCATATACTGGATCGTCTGAAACTCATTAGCGCTTATTCAACGGGTCAAGAAAGCAATGTTGTAGGACCAAGTGCGCTCATGGTGGAAACTACGGTGCGTTGTAATCTGCTCTGCCCCATGTGTCCGCGCACCGGGGCCGACTATCCCAACGAGGATATGCCGGATTCAATGATCTATCCCCTCCTAAAAGAGCACGCAGAGATGGGGGGTGATCATGTTTACCTCTACGGTCTGGGTGAACCCTTAATGGATAAGCGTATCTTTGACCTTTTGGCCTACTGCAAGAGCCTGGGTGTGGGAACCATACTTTCAAGCAATGGGAGTTTCTTGAATGCAGAGCGTCGCAAGAAGCTATTGATGTCGGGCTGTGATCACTTGTTACTGGGTCTGGACGGTGCCACAGAGAGCACCTACTCCCACTATCGAGTGGGCGGCAAGTATCAGACTGTCGTGCGCAATATTCGAGCCCTGGCAGAGGAGAATGCTCGCTTGGGTAATCCCATTTATGTCGTGGTTCAATTTATCCGAATGAAAGAAAATTGGCACGAGCAGGACAAGTTTCTGGAGCAATGGTCTGGTGTCGCAGGCGTGTCCGAAGTCCGAATCAAGGACGAAGACATTGGTTTGGACGAGCATCGGACCTACGAAAAAGACGGGCATTTACGTGAAAACCCCTGCCACACCTTGTGGCGCGGGCCTATGGTGGTGCGATGGAATGGAGATGTTTTTCCTTGCTATCACATTGCCTCGGGAGGCCGGCCGCTGGGTAATCTCGCTGAGAGTAGTTTGAGTGAACTCTGGAATTCGCCGCGTATGCAAACCATGCGAGCTCTTCATAGCGAGCACCGTTCCGGAGAACATGAGCACTGTAAGACCTGCCCGGCAGCCCGGCCGCGTTTACCGTTGCTCCTGGGGGCAATGGCCTTGCGAGGAACCACTGTGCGGCGACTCGTGCCAATGGTTGAAAAATTGGCGCACAAATATCCGGCTCTCCTCAGTGAGAAACGGCAAAAAAAGGGAATCTAGAAGTGATGATCCAGCATTTCTGTTTTCTCCCAAGCAGTGCTAGTGTCATCGCCTCATGAGGAAGACTTTTCTCAAGCAACTAGTCATGCCCGGCGCCGCAGCCGTCAGTCCTTTTAAGAGTTGGCGTTACATGAAGGAAATCTGCGAGCTGGAGTTTGAACCTTTGCAGCGTCAACGCATGCAGCGCATGGCATTGTTACGCGAGCTGTTGGTGCATTCATATCGGGAAACAGACCTTTATCGAAGCAAGCTCGATGAAGCGGGAGTCAATCCCATTGAAGTCTCGTATCCGCGAACCTTTGCAAAGGTGCCCATCACCGGCAAGGAGGACTTGCGCAAGGGGTTTCCGGACCGTCAGTTGGCACGTTCCCATCTTACCAAGTGGCTTCGTTACTCCAACACATCGGGGACTACTGGTCGTCCCCTGTTGCTGGTTCAGGATGTCATTGATATCAGCTACAAATACGCTTCAATTTTGCGTTCCAGAGTACTTGCCGGCATTGACCCCTTGAGTTCTCAACTTCGTTTGACGCCCAATGAATGTCAGCCCTGCCTGCCCACAGGTGACAGCCCTGAAGGTACATCGCCTTTTGGCAGTGAACGATCATCACCGAGTCGGCGTTCGTCGATTTTTTTGTTTCTGGAAAAACAAGTGGTCAATCCGCTGTTCCACAAACGCCAGATGCTCGAACCTTTTTGGAATGGCCCTGCTGATAATCGTCCCGTGGATTACGATGGCTACCTCAAAAAAATCAATGCTGCCGAACCCGAAATCTTCACCGTCTATCCGGTTTACGCCATGCTTTTGGCCAAGCATTTACGGCGAACAGGTGCATCCCCGCCCAACCTAGCCGGTATCATCGATTTTTCTGGTGGATTGTGTACGCCTCGGATGCGCGAGTTCATTTCGGAGGTTTTTGGCGCCAGAACCGCCCAAGGTTGTGGAGGCTGCGAATTCGCACGTTATGGAGCCTCTTGTCCGCAGGATCCCGATCGCATGCATTTGGCCGAAAGCTATTGTTACGTAGAAACTGTTCGCAACGATGATACCTTGTGTTCGCCCGGCGAAATCGGAAACGTGGTGGTGACCAGTCTTCACAGTCGAGCCATGCCCATCATACGTTTGGAGCCCGGCGATATTGGTCGAATTTTTGAAGAACCCTGCAGCTGTGGTCGTCGAAGTCGGCGTCTAGAACATGCGGGTCGAATTCACTCTCTTATTCGTAACGCAGACGGTCGCTGGGTCACCGCGCTTGAGAGTTGGGACAAGCTCTTTTTCATTGAAGGTCTTGAGATTTTCCAACTCGTTCAGAAAGACGAACAAAACTACCGCCTTCGTTTGGTCCCGGAGCCCGGTAAAAAGGTAAATAAGGTCCAACTTGATGAAACTCTGGAGGCCTTATTGGGTGCTGGGGCCAAGGTTCAGTTAGAGACTGTTGGCAACCTCCAGTCGGAGCGGTCCGGTAAATTGCAGCTGGTCAAGTCCAACACCTATAGTGACTTCCGATCCTCAGCCATTCGTGAGCAGAAGGTTCCAATTAACTAGTGCTCATCTGGAAGTTGAGCCCGTGCTCAATTTTCAGACCGTTCTGCGTCCATCGCGGTGTCTGAAGGATGCCGAGAAACTCACTCAGATGAGCCAATTGGTCTCAACAATCCCGTTCTTGGAGGGACGCTAAGTGGAAGACACTCGCATGAATAAGTTTGCCTGGCTCATGCGCCTTCTACCTGTCGTTGGAACCCTCGTTATCGGCGTGCTTCTAATTCAACACATTGATTGGAAAGCTGCGTTGAGTTTGCTCAAAACAATGGATCCAATGCTCTTACTTTTCTCCTCTGCACTGGCACTCAGCGAGGAGCTATTGGTGGGTCCGATTAAGTGGAAGTGGGTGGTGGCTGCCGTTGGGCTTCGATTGAGTTTCATTGAAGCGCTGATTATTCGGATGGGGAGCCAGCCCATTCGTTCCGTGGCGCCTCTCAAATCCGGTGAAGCCGCGAGCGTGCTCTATTTGGTGCGTGTCCACAACATGAACACTGCCACTGCAACAAGTACCGTGTTGTTCGAGAAGGGCGTCAATCTCTGGGCTACCGTGGCTTGGATGATTCTCGGACTCATGCTCATCCAATCGCCTTGGTTTGCGCTCATTCTTGTGCTCTGGGCCGTTCTACCTTTTATCCGCGGACCCTGGTCGTCCTTGTCCTCATTTCTAAGTGAGAAGTTTGGACGAGTCGGAACCTTCGCAGCAGGAATGCTGGATGCTTTTCTCGTACTGCCCACCAAGGCCCTTATTCTTCAACTTCCAATGGCTCTTCTTTTTACTGGATTGGAGGTGTTCAATGCCTGGTTGCTTCTCACTGCGTTGGGCGCTCATGTGCCTGTGGCGGCGGTCATGATTGTGATTTCCCTTTCCTTTTTCTTGAACAATATCCCCGTCACAATACTGGGCTTGGGAATGCGCGAAAGTGTGGTGGTCGCGGGACTCTCCGCCTACGCACTTGCCCCCACCCTTCTTGCCGGTGGGTTAGCTCTCAGCGTGGTTGAATACTTGTTGCCGACATTGGTGGGTCTCTTCTTCCTAAAATCGTTTTTAAATCGCTGCATGGAAACGCAACCCTGATTTTTGCGTGAGACAAACGGCCTCCTCATTTCGCTTTAACTAGTAGGAGGCAACATGCATCGACGATTTTTTGGAGTGACTGCGGTGATCCTACTTGTGTCGATCTGTTGGTCGTTACAGCGCTCACAACCTGTTCCTGATTCGCAAGATTCTGTATATGACCAACGAGATTTGCTGCTCGAAGGGCAAATTGATCAGGTCATCCGGCGTACACAACGCGGCTTCTATGTCTGTCTGAATCAAATTCATGTCCGTGAGCACAGTCAATGGCGTTCGTTGGAAGGTAGAGTCCGTATCGAGATTCCTGACGGCGTGCACATTAGACTCTTGCAGCGTGGATTCAGGATTCGGGCGCGCGCAAGGCTAAATCCCGTTTTGAATTTGGTGAATCCAGGCAGCCCCAATTGGGCCAAGAGCTTGTTGCGTCGAGGTATCTTGGCGACCGGCAAGGTTGATTCGGCAGCCTCCGTATTTGTGGTGAGCGGGGTGGCGGGACAATCGTTCTTGGAAAGCACTCGTTACCGATTTCGTGAATGGACAAGAGTTCATCTCAACAGGGAGCATGCGGCGTTGGTCGAAGCATTGACGCTCGGGGATCGGCGCGTGGTCGATAGTAAGGAAGCAAAGCATTGGCGTAATGCCGGTTTGAGCCATCTACTGGCCATTTCAGGTCTTCATGTCGCGATGGCGTGTTGGTTTGTGTACCGCATGTGCTTTTTCCTTCTGGCTGCATTGGTTCCATTATCAACTCGAATTGACGTGGGTCGTGTTGCTGCTCTACTCGCGATCGGCGCTGCCTGGGCCTATGTGGAGGTAGCCGGATCTCCAATATCTGCGACTCGTGCGGGCTGGATGATCACGGGTTTTTGGAGCGCGCGCGTTCTGGGACGGGATGTCAACGGGGCAATCGCACTTTGTCACGCGGCCATATGCATGTGTGTGGCCGATCCAAGTTGCGTTCTGGACCCGGGGTGCCAGCTCAGTTTCATGGCAGTATCCACCCTTATTTTCGGCATGCCGGGTGTCAACCGTTCAGCGGCTTGGATTCGAGAACACATGCCCTATGCCATAGTGGCCCATCCGCTCGCTTTTTGCTGGCAAAGCCTGGCTGCCACGCTGCTTTGTACCCTCGGTACACTGCCGGTGGTTATTTGGACTTTTCAGGCGGTGCCGGTCGCCGGTCTGGTCGCTAACATAGTGGCAATTCCGTGGGTAGCGTGGGGTCTCATCCTTCCCTCCATGCTAGTCCTCAGCTGTGTGGCCCTTACGGCGTCGTCGCCGCCCATTCTTGAGAGTTGGCTTTCAATGGGTGCCGAGACTGCAAATGTTATTGCTGCTAATTTTGCCAACTATCTGCCGACCATAGAATTTCCCGGAATCAATCTTTGGCAATGGGTTGCGCTCAGTATTTCAGCGCTTGCCTGCATCCTTGTGTTCCACGTGAAACGTCAGCGTTTCGCTTTGTTATGTCTTGCGTTTCTCGGCTTGATTTCTGTAGCGACCGCGCGTCAACTTCCGTCTTCGGCTCCCGGCCGATTGGTACTCACCTTTCTGGCAGTGGGCCATGGCGACGCCGTCGTTGTGCAAATGCCCAACGGATTTTCGCTCCTTGTGGATACGGGCGGCGACCCGACCGGAGCTTTTGATGTGGGCCGGCATATCGTCGTTCCTGCGCTGCAGTCTCTCGGTGTCAGAAAACTCGATGCAATCCTGATTACTCATCCTCATCCTGACCATATTGGCGGCCTGTCCGCCGTCGTGAACGCCCTGGATGTAGACGAATTATGGGTTAACGGCTGTACCTTGAATGCGCCGGGCATGAGTTCATTTGCTGGGTTGAAACGGAGAAATCTGGCATTGGGTCCGCCGAGTTATCGCCTGGGAGATCTAAAGATGCAGATTTTGCACCCACGCGCGCATGCTCTCGGCTGTTATTCAAGTCTCAGTGCCAATGACAATTCGCTCGCTATTCGTCTTGAATACGGCTCATTCTCGGTGCTGTTTAGCGGTGACCTGGAGCGGTCGGCAGAAGAGATTGTGTTGGCCGGTGGAAGAAAGTTGAATTCAACACTGCTGAAAACAGCGCATCACGGCAGCCGCACATCGTCGACACCGGCTTTTTTGAACGCCGTTCAACCGGCAGTTGCGGTCATTCAATCGGCCGATCATGAGCCCTTTCCCTTTCCTCATCCCGAGATAGAAGCCCGTTTCAATGCCCTTGGAATCCCACTTTTGGTAACGGGACGTCATGGCGCCATTCAAGTTCAAAGTGATGGTAAACGTTGGGAATTGAGCCGCTGGAAATAAGAGGCCGACTTGTCGGTCGTTGATTTGTGACCTTAGCTGCCCCAGAATTGACCGAGACCATGAGCAATGATTCCCAGGATTATCCACTTTTCGCGGAGAAGTATGAGTTGGTACGTCGTCTCGCAGTGGGCGGCATGGGCGAAATCTATCTTGCCTGTCAAATGGGATTATCCGGGGTAGAGAAACTGGTCGTCATCAAGCGGATTTTGAGTTCATACGCCCGGAATGAGGCTTTTGTAGGCATGTTTTTGGATGAGGCCCGGGTGTTTTCGGATTTGCGTCACCCCAACATTGTCGCCTTTCAGGAAGTGGGGGAAGCGGAAGGCACCTACTACATTGCTATGGAGTACATTGATGGACGAAACGTGGGCGAGCTTCTGGCTAAGAGTATTAAGCGCGGCAAGCTCATGCCTTTGGATTGTATTCTCCAAATTGTTCATGATTGTGCAGCGGGTCTGCATTATGCCCACAGTAAATGTGATCCCAGTGGCAAGCCGCTCAACATTGTTCACCGGGATGTGACCCTTCGAAATATTATGGTTTCAGTCGATGGGATAACAAAACTGCTCGATTTCGGCCTGGCCAAAGCCGCTTGTCAGACTCAACTCACCATCCCCGGTAAGCTCAAAGGCACCCCCAGCTATATGTCTCCCGAGCAGTTGGAAGGTCATGAGGTCAGCCCTCGAAGCGACGTGTTCTCATTGGGCACCCTGCTGTTTGAAATGACGACACGGCGCCGGCTTTTCAAGCGCGCATCGCCGGTGGAAAGTATGTCGGCAGTGCTCGAATGCAATGTTCCGGCCCCATCCAGCGTCATGCCGGACTATCGCAAGGACCTGGAGTCAGTGGTTCTGAGGGCACTCGAACGCGATCCGGCAAAACGCTATCAATCTGCCGAAGAAATGCGGCAAGCGCTCCAAGCGGTGATGGAGACGCTTGACCCCCGCCCATCCACTCAGGGGCTCAGCCGTTTTGTTCAGAGCTTTATTGCTGATGTCACCGTCGACAGAATGCAGTTGTTCGAGTTTATGCCTGCGGTCACCGATGGTGACATGACCGACGTGGATCATGATCTTTCGGGTTGGCGTGCCAATGCAGAATCGCCCATGTCGCCTGACGGAAAATCCAACATTCCACTTATTGAGGACAGCTTTGTGGGTCGTACTCAGTTGCTTCAGTCCCTGACAAAGGCATTTGATGATGGTCAACGATTTGTCACCCTGGTGGGTTCAGGGGGGGCAGGGAAATCTCGAACCGCCATTGAGTTTGCATATAAACAAACTGAAAAATTCCAATCCGATGGTGGGTGCTGGTTTTGCGACTTAGAATCTGCGCGCTCTGTTTCGGAACTGTGTAGCGCCGTTGGCCACTTGTTTGGAATTGAAATTGCCGTGGATTCTGATCCCGTTCAAACCCTGGGTCGAGTTCTCGAAAATCGAGGCCCCAGTCTTATTATTCTGGATACCTTTGAACGACTGGCGGAAGTTGCCCAACAAGCGATTACTCAATGGCTGGAAATGGCACCACAACTCAGTCTCTTGATTACAAGTCGCCAGCCGCTGGAATTGGATGGTGAGCATCTGATTGAGTGTATCCCGCTGGACTTATTTGAAGAGGGTAATTCGCTTCCCGAGGCGGTCACTCTTTTTGTTGATCGTGCCAAACAGGTGGTCCCCAACTTTCAGACAACAACTCAGGACCTTGAAAAGGTCTCACGCATTACTCGCCGGCTTGACGGTAATCCACTGGCCATTGAATTGGCCGCTGCTCAGATGTCTGAATTGACCCTCGATAAGCTTCTTCGGCAACTCAATCGGCGTTTCGAAGTCCTCACCCGTAAAGATGAAGGTAATACGAGTCCACGGCGCCAACAGACCCTGCTTGCGGCAATGGATTGGTCTTGGGATTTACTTAAACCTCATGAGCAGGCGGCATTGGCCCAATGTTCCGTATTTCGAGCAGGCTTTGATCCGGAGGCCGCTGAGGCCGTCATTGACCTGGCTGAATATGAACCCGTCCCGTGGACCGTTGAGGTGCTTAAATCATTGAGGAAGAAGTCGCTATTGACCATGCGGGAGCCCGATGATTTCCCTGGAGAGATACGCTATCGCCTCTACCAAACGATTCGTGATTTTGCCCGGGAAAAGCTTCGTACAGGCGGTACGCGCAAACAGGCAAGAGCCCGTCACGCTGATCATTACCTGGAGATTGGAAATCGTTTGCGGCGTACCGTGGGCGAAGAAAAAGAAAGTGCGTGGAAACGATTGGATTTGGAATTGGGAAATCTGCTGGCGGTTCATCAGCGCGCTTTGGGTCGCAAATTTCTGACCCAAACTCATTTGATCCAGTCCATTGAGGCTGCTTTAGCCATGCATCCAGTGTTGTCCAGACGAGGACCACTGGAGCGCTATCTCTTGCTTTTGGATTCCTCAATTGATGGTTTGAGCCAGGGTCAGGTGGAATTGGGCCTTGAGATTGAAATTCGCATGGCGCGTGGTCAGACGCGACGAACACGGGGCATGCTGAGTGCCGCAAAAGAGGATATTAATCGCGCGCTGGAGCTTGCAGCGGTCGCTCAAGACACAGCTGCAGAGGGGCGAGCCCGAACGGAGTTGGGGGCGATCCATATGGATGCGGGTCAACTCAAACAGTCAGAAGATGAATTGCGTGCGGCGCTCAAGATTCATTATGCAACGGGCGACCTGGAGTGGCAGGCACGAACCCTCAACTCTTTGGGAAATATTCGTTTCATTTGCGGAGTCCTGGATAAGGCGCGCGCGTGTTTTGAAAACGCGTTGCCCCTTTACAAGGCGGTGGGGGAGACCTGCCTTGCCGGTGTATGCCGGACCAATTTGGCCATGCTTTTACAGGGCGAAGGTAAGTTAGAAGAGGCTCGCACCGCCCTATTGGAAGCCCTTGAAATACAAGCTCGCAATGGTGCCCGTCTATACGAGGCATATTGCCTGGCCTGTCTTGGAATCTTGTCCCATGAGAGTGGGTCACTGGATAAGAGTCACCGTTATTATGATGAGGCGCTGGCGGTGTTTGCTCAGGTGGGAAACCGTCGCTGGGAGGGCGTTGTTCACGGCTATTTGAGTTTGCTACTCCACGAGAAGAATGATTTGGACGCGGCGGCTTCCAGTGCCCGTCGTTGCGAGGCCATTTTGAGCGAAGTGGGCGACCTGCGTTGCAAGTGTTTCTTTCAGGCGTGTTTGGGTGCCATTGAAGCCGCCCGTGGCAATGTGGAGGCATCTGCACGGGCGTTGAATTCGGCACGGAGTCAGGCCGATAAGCTCAGGGAGACACTGGTCAGCATGACTGTTGAGGCGTGCGGTGCATTCTTGGATTTAGCTCGCGATGATCGTGCCAATGCGGCCAAAAGGTTATCTCAGGCTCAGGAGCTATTAAATAGTAAGCAACCCGGTCAGACAAAGGCCATTCAAAGTGCGGATATGTCGGATATCTTGAGAATTACAGTTCGAATGATTAAGCGTTCGCTCGCCGATTCCACTGCGGCGAACTAAGGATTATTGAGGGCCGCCAAAAAGCGATGGTATTTGGGGAGTGACGGCTCCAGGTCAGTGATTCCAATCTGAGAAAGGAGCCGCTCCACCCGCTGCCGGGCTTCGGCCAGAGAATGGGTCTCGCTTCGAAGCTCCACTTCAATTTCAAATTCGACCTGGCCGTTGGGCAGTACGCTACGGTCCAATTCGAGGACATAGTTGTCGGGGAGGTCATAGACCTGGCGTGTATTCTGGATTTGACCCACCGCAAAAAGGTGCTCACCCGATTCTTTGAATAACTGCCGGCACAATTCATGATCGAGTGTCGTGAGCGCCTTGCCCCCTGAGATGACAGATTCTCCTTGAATAACAGAGAGTTTCGAGTTTCTTTCTCTACTGGAAATAGACCCCTGCTCCCGATCAATAATTGCTTGATCCTTGATAGTGACTTCATAGCGACTTTCACATGAACGTACACGGATCATCATTTTTCCTGATGCCGCAATTGTGCCTTCATGCGAATCAAAGTAGGTATTGCATTGCTCCAGGACAATCCTGGGCGTGCCCAGCAGAGCTGCAAGGCGTATCGCTGCAGCTTCGTCGGGCAAGCGAAGTTTTAGTTCATGTTCATCTATGGTTTCGGTTGTCACTGACTCCGTTTATACTCGTGAGCTTGAAGAAGTGAAAGTGGAGGGGATGTGTCGAATACAATTGATCGGGTAATGGTGATGACGGGCAGTGTCAACGATTGGAAAATCATGGATCATTGCAGCGAAACTCTTGCAGAGTTGGATATTTTTCATCGAAAAGTGGTTGCAAGCGCGCATCGACAACCTGAAACGGTTGATCATGAAGTCACTGAATTTCTGGCGCAGGGGGGGCAAGTGTTCATTTGTGCAGCCGGCCTGGCGGCGCATTTGGGTGGTGTTGTGGCCAGCAAGACGATTCGTCCTGTTCTCGGCGTACCACTTCCCGGGGGAATTCAAGACGGCATGGATTCACTCTTGTCTACGGTTCAAATGCCACGTGGTGTGCCGGTAGGAAGCTTGGCTGTAGGTAAGCATGGCGCGATTAATGCGGCGATTCTTGCCGCTCAGATTCTAGCCCTTTCGGACCCTGAACTGGAAGAGCGTCTAAAAGATCACAAAGCCAGCATGGCCGCATAAAAACCGTCAATCTGGTCGCGTTCAGGTCGGCTCTCAAAACTATCAATGATTGAATAACCGTGGGTTATTTCTGTGGTTTCTTCCCGCGTGGTGGTGCACACGGCATAGACCAGGACACCGTCGGGCTTGAGCCACGAGTGTGCACTGGCGAGTATGGCCTTTTGGAGACGCGCGTTTTTTTCGACATCGGCGGCTTTTCTCGAAAAGAGAATTTCGGGTCGGCGGCGAATGACGCCAAGGCCCGAACAGGGTGCGTCTATGAGGATGCGGTCAAAGCGTAAGGAAGGATCAATGGGCAGTGTGTTTGCGGCATTGGCGGCCACCATATGGTGAGGCGTGTCAGGTGCCCAGCGGGACAACAGGCGGCGTGAACTGGCCAGGCGGGCAGCCGAATTGTCAACCGCTAACAAGAGTCCATTGCTACCAATCGCCGTGGCAATCTGGCTACTTTTTACGCCGCGCCCCGCGCATATTTCGAGCACGCGGTCACCGGGTTGCGGGTTCAGTAAGTGAACCACCTGGGCACTTGCTTCATCTTGCGGTAGCCACCAATTTTGTTGGATGCCTTCACGTACTTTTTGGTAGTTGCTTGGGGCAAGGACAGTGAGTGTCTCGCCAATATCGACGGAATCCCTGGCTTCCTGTGGTGCATTGGGATGGAGTCGAAGCGTCAGTGGGGGAGGAGTCATGTTCGCCCGCAGACGCGCTTCCACGAGCGTTGGGTCTTTCAGGTCACGTTCAAAGCAATCCACGATCCATTGTGGATGCGACCATTTTTCCGAAAGTTCAGTAAAGCTTGGTGGCTGCCGGTCGATTTGTCGAAGCACTCCGTTTACAAAGCGGGAAATTGATTCGCCACGTAGCTTTCGGGCCATTTTGACGGTGCTGTGAACGGCAGCGCGTGCCGGCACTCGATCCAGGTGCAGCAATTGAAACGCCCCCAGGCGTAGCAAATTGGCCACTTCAGGGTCTTTGGGTACTCCGCGTTTTGCATATTGGCCAATGACGGCGTCAAGCTGCAGCCGCCAACGGAGAACACCGTAAAAGCACTCTGTTACCAAACTGCGGTCGCGTGGATCCATCGTGCGGGCATCGGGTCCATCTAGAATTTCGCGCAAGATCTGCTGAGATGCCCCTGTGTCGCTGCGTTCTAGCCGGGCGAGGGCCCTTATGATCAATCGTCTCGGATTTGTACTCATCTGCGCCACCTCATTGAAGGTTGCTCTGCAATAATGATCTTGATGTGCCTCATCTTGACTTTGCCTCGTAGCTAATCCACTGTTTTCCGCGAGGGTCCACAGGTTGAACATTTCCAACATATTGAAGCGATTTTTGCCATGGCTGGTAACGATCTTGATTCTTGTCTACTTGGGAACAACAACAGATCTGCCTGAGGCGTGGGTCACTCTCAAAAGCGCTAATTTTGCCCATTTTATCCCGATTGTCATTGTCGTCGTGCTGGGCGTTTTCTTGATAGACAGTGCTTGTTTGACGCTGCTTTTTCGGCGATTCAATGCACCGCTTCAGTTTCGAGAGATGTTGCCTCTCAAGGGCGCCAGCTATGTGTTGAATGTGGTCAACTACAACGCGGCGGCTGCCGGTATTGCGCTCTATTTCAAGAACGAAAAAGGGGTGCCCTTTTTGCACGCGCTGGGTTCCATGCTGTGGCTCAACTTCATTGATATTGTGGCTCTGACCACCTTGGTGTTGGGAGGCATGGCTGTTTCGGGCATTGTGTTGGAACCAGGGATGCAGGACATTTTGACTTGGATGGCCGTGGGGATTTTTTGCGTCCTGGTGGGCTCGTGTATTTACTGGAATGCGGGCTTTGATTACTTCATTTTGGGTCGTTTCCGAGAATGGGCTATATTTTCTGCGTTCAAGAAAGCCACTCTCATGGACTACGCCACCTTCATTCCTTTGCGTATTGCGTTTGTATGCACCTATGTCGTCAGTCAATGGGCCGTTATGGCAGATTTTGGACTGGACGCCTCCTTTCAGGAACTCATTCTCTATGTACCCGTGCTGACCTTTGTGGGCACTATTCCACTGACAACGGTGGCCGGTTTGGGAACGGTCCAGGTGTTGATGCGTGAGTTCTTTATTGAATTTGCGCCCAACGGCACTGCACAAATTGATGCCTACTCGACCACGACAATCCTGGCCTTCGTTTTTTGCCGTATTGCGATTGGACTTTTCTATTTTGGTCGGGTGTCCCATGATTTTTCGCCTACGCAAGCCGAAGATCACTCGGAAGCTTCTGCAATAGCTACGGACAAGTAGATCGAACGACCCGCACATCGGTTGATTGAATCGTCTAACTCACCCTGGATATTGTAGTGCTCGATACCACCTTGCTTGGTTTCTTTGGCCGCTTTGATGTTTAGTTTTGAAGCGGCGGAATTTGGCACCTTAGATTTTTCAAATGCAACCCGTACCCAGCGTGAGCCAATTTGCAGCTCAAAGGGCGGACAGCTGCATTTGACCGGATTGTAACGCACCACCAGGTGAGTTTGGGTTGCCATCACTTTGGCCGCCTGGCGCAATTCGTCTTCGTAGGACAATGGTGGCGCTTCTTTGTCCTGGGTTGTGCTGTAGGTGGCGCATGCGTTGAGAACAAGAAGGGTCGAGAGGGCGAGCATGAGTTTCATAGTCTGGAGGCCCCTAGAATTTAAAGTAAATGATTGCAGTGACCAAGACGGACCAAAGCGCAACGTTCAGCACAAAAGGGAGGTCTCTAATCATGGTATCTGTTGGGCTCTGAGCTTCTTTGTGTTCGGAAACAATACTAAAGAAACGCCATAAACCAAAGGCCACAAAAGGCGTGGTGAAGACCAGAGTGATGGTTCCAAAGTGCCTTACTGTGATCGGGCTCAAGGTGTAGGCGATGTAGCTGATCAGTGTGACAGTCGCTAGAACTTTGAGAACCAGGTCAATGTGATCTGCGCGATATCGGGCCAATACGTCGCGCGTGCCCGGGTTCTTGCCGTTTTGAGCCACTGCCATAAGTTCGTGCTTCCGTTTACCCAATGCGAGCAGACTGGCTAGCAGGAAGGTACACGCAAGCAGCCAGCTGGATACCGGCACGTTGATGGCAATGCCACCCGCCAAAACGCGGAGAAGAAAGCCTCCGGCAATGCAGGTGATGTCCAGATAAGCGAGCCGTTTGAGTTGTAGTGAGTACGCTACATTGAGCATGAAATACGTACACAGAACAAGAGCGAGTTCCATATTGATAAGAAATGCGCTTCCACAGCTCAGTGCAAACAGGATAGCGAGTCCATAGCGCGCTGTTTCGACCGATAATGCGCCGGAAGCGATAGGTCGATTACGTTTAGTTGGATGGCGTGCATCGCGTTCTCTGTCAGTCAGATCATTGAGCAGGTAGACGGCGCTGCTGATTGCACAAAAGAGCACAAAGGTCGCAAACGACAGGGTGAGCGCATGGGTGTCCATGAGTTGCATGCCGAAAATGAGTGGCGCAAAGACAAATACATTCTTCACCCATTGGGCTGGGCGAATTGCTTTAATAAACTCACGGCTCACAACCAAAAGACCTACTGTTCTGCTCTGGGACTGCCCGTCCATCGGCGCCATCGTATCAGTGTTCGGTGGCCTGTCCAGCTTGTGGCGATGTGCCATCTTTTAGAAGGGTCATTCCCAGCGCGTTGCACACTTTGTTGAGTTCGTGCCGATATCGTCCCTGGGCTGCGTTGAAATGCGAAAGGGCTGTGGCCAGGGGTTCACGTAGCGCCACGTAATTTTTGGGAGATAGTTGTTTTGAAAAACGGGTATAGGCCTGCAGTAGTTTGCGGTGAGCAGTGACTAATGATTGATGGACGGGATCGAGTCTTTCGTTGGCGGTTGTAATTTTTTTCAGTGCGTTCACGTAGTTGGTGAGGGCCGGAAGCAGCGTTTTCTGGGTGAAGCGCCGGACCGAATCGGGACTACTCTGCCGATTGACACCTTCCATTGCTGAGATCCACAGGGAGCGTTGGCTTGAAAGGGCTTGAACAGCAACATCATATTGGCTGATTTCGGACCGTTCCAGAAGCAGTTTTTGGCGAGCCCGGGTCTGTTCATCGACCTTGTTGCAGCCGCTCAAAAAGATCAAAATTCCCACCAGATAGACACTTGAAGGTCCGATCAGTCGTTGCCACTCCATAGATGAGTTCTATAATGCGCCGATGAGTTTGGCTATTCCAGTACTCGTATCGGCGCTGATAATGACGCAGCCCGTCGACCTGACTCCCTTTTTTTCGCAGAGTGATGAATTCAAATCTGCGTACACGCATTTCAAAGAAAAGCGAATGGATCAGGCCGCGGACGAATTCAGAATCCTTTTAGCCACCGAAAAA
>JYMV01029444.1_pt1 | contig 16657 bp, 10 predicted proteins | sample 338911 | NCBI WGS metagenome assembly JYMV01 (sample SAMN03354496, study PRJNA234377) | hydrothermal vent metagenome | biome: Deep sea; feature: Hydrothermal plumes at the Eastern Lau Spreading Center, Western Pacific Ocean; material: Seawater | place: Tonga | collected 2009 | depth 2000 m m
GATACACCAATCGTACCTCCAATTGGAAAAGCGCTTTAACCCGAAAATACCGTATTCAAATAATTGTCAATAATTATTAAGAGAACTGTTTCAATTCCGTGCCCATTTTAAACGTCTTTTCATTAATAATTTTCCAAGCGAAATAGAAAGTCAACAGCTTGTTCCTTTGGTAGTGAGAAGAAAAGAAATTAAATGATATGTATACATTAAATAAAACAACACACAACTAATGTGTTACGTACAGATTACATTTGAAAATAAAATGTTAGATAAACGACAGTAGAAACAGTGACATAAATCTAGGTCCTAGCTGAAAGCATACACAGTAAACGTGTATGTTGAACTGGTTAATGAAATCCGAACCCTCCCATCTTCTTGTCTATATCTCCATCTGTCCAACAGAAATAAACAAACAATATAATTACTGTATCTATTCTATTTGACAAACGGCATGATAGCTGTTCCAACTCAAAAGCCACATACTATCACGGAAATGACGTCATCATAATGGTGGACATTACAAATGTAAAGTCAGTAAATTAGTTCACATACTATTAGACGAGAAAACAGAATATGTAATAAAACATTTTAAATGTATTATAGTTCAGTCGTCAGAAGTACTAATAGATAGATATCTAATTTAGCGCACACAATGCGTTTCTGGAAAAACCATCATCAGGTATGCTCGACGTTAAAACCATCATCAGGTATGATCGACGTTAAAACCATCATCAGGTATGCTCGACGTTAAAACCATCATTAGGTATGCTCGACGTTAAAACCATCATTGGATTACCTAACAACTCATACAAACCTATCACTAATACGGCGTGTGTTCGCGCTCGGCTTTGTAAATTACAAAAAGGGTGCACTCGACTCGCAGCCGCAAGTGATAACATTTACCAGTTGCTTGCCCATGGTCGGTGGTTCTCTCCAGGTGCTCCGGCTTCTTCCACTACTAAAACTGGTCGCCATGATATAGCTGAAATATTGCTAAAATTGGCGTTAAATACAAAAATCAATCAATCAATCCCTAATATGTGTCAAGAGTAAATTATCTCCTTCGTTCTGCTGCATGTACTTGATGTTAACTTTTTACATTAAATTACATTATTGTCTTTCTTAATTTTATTTCGTTATTTCGTAAATCCTGATTTAATACAAATATATTTTACAACATAACATTTATTCTTTAACTTGTTAAAGCTAATTGGCATGTGCAGCCTTTGATTACGTGTACAATTTGACAGCCAAGATAGCATTCAACCACATTATTTGTTTTATCTTTCCAATTATTGCAAGTATTTGCATTGCAAAGACATATTTCAGAATAATGGACATTTCATGAAGAAATATATCATATTGTTATGGATTTATGGAGTAGCATAACATAAATAAGTTATCTCTCTGTTCTAATTTGTTATGTAGAAATTATGAAAAAGAATTATCGTAAATTAACAGCAATCCGTGCAAGTTCTAATGTTACTGTGTCATTCCTAGATAAAATGAAACCCGTCTAATCTAGGCATAAAATATGGTGACGTAAAGAATGCAAAAAATCCGCAACCCATGAAGGATTAGTGTGCTTGTCCCAGGCCAAAATATCGTTATCATTTTTGTGTTCAGTGGGTTGTGCTGGTTGTTCATTTTGTTGATATTGGTTGAATTGTTGACAATCAATGTTTAAACTTTCTTTAATGCATTAAATATATGGTAAGAAGAGTTTGAAGATACGAAAGGGAGGTAATCAGAATCTGTACATCGAAGGACAGACAACACAATGGACAAAAGAAAAAGGACAAACAACGATCTACAAGACACTACATAAAAAACTAAAGATCGAGTATCACGAACCCCACTAAAACCGGTGTTGAACTCAGGTGCTCCGGAAAGGTATGCAGTTCCTGCTCCACTCGTGGCACCCGTAGTAAAAATCTAGGTACAAACTCGGTGATAAATCATGAATGAGGAAAGGACCGGGAAGTGCTTACGACAAGTGGAACATATCATAGTATTGAAATATTTTCATTTGGAATATGCAGTGTACACTTCCAGACTACCAAGACGGGGTTGCAAAATTAAAGACATGTGTTGATATAAGACCTACCTTTGTATTGGAAGGATAGGAACGTGACGAATCTCATGAATTGTCCACATAATCATTGACGGCGGAAAATGGATGGGTTTTATATATAATGAAGTTGCATCCTTGTCATATGGAAAACACAACCATCATTGTAGCCATTTGTCTCGTTTGTCTGTCAGTATATTTAATCAATGTAACGAGTCAAGACAAAAGTAAGCCAGGCAAAGAACAATGAACCACAACATAATTACATCTATTTTACCAGATGACATGAGGGTAGATATATGTAGACGTTTGGTACTAGATTACCAAAGAACTAATATGGAAACATGAGAAGGATTCTCACTCCTTATTAAAGATTTATGCATTTGATCATTCTGTATTTGCAGTTAAACTTTGAAGTGAGTTAATATATGCTATGTAGAAAGAGACAATGGCATATAGATAAACAATAGCTAAGTCAAAAATAACAATGTTAATGATACTCTTTACATATTTTATCCCTTCATTGCTTGATGACAACAACGATAAAAGAACAAATCCAACAAACAAAAACTATTACAGTTACAAATATCAACCATAGATCATAGATCATAGACTGGACAGCCATTGGTACTGATATTTACATTAGCGGGGTAATGCTCTTATACTGCCAACACTAACCGTCAGAGTTGACATTTAGAGTACGAGAGCAGTGCACCGATGTCTCAATAACTAACCTTTGGCGTTGACATTTAAATATAAGGGTTGTGCTTCAATACCTCTATAAATACAGTGTTGTTGTTTTTTCATTTGTCGCTATATTCAAGGATGATTTTATTCTTTGCTCAATACTATACAATTATTGACTTTTAATGAGGTCTACTCATGACTATACAGACCTGATCAATGATTGATTAACCGAGGCCAACGGTAGACTGAAATTAAAAGTCAATAACTGCTTTATCAAATAATAAGGAATTTTTCAAACTTTTCAACAGTATATTCAACAAAATAGGCTACAATTTGTTTTATCCATCAGTATGTGCAGCCATGTTTGTCAAAAAATCCTAAGTACACATTTTATACCATAAAGAGCTCGCTTACGCTCGCATACTAATTGACATAAAAATGAGAAAGATGCCATGATGTAGCGTTAATCTACAAAAATGGAGAGTACCACTCGGTAGCTACAGTCTAGGGGTAATTAAACCCTCATTTTAGGTTATGAGTTGTGCACGTTAATGAAGACCTTGATGTGACTGTAATATAGAACAGCAAGGAAAAACACTGTTTCTTTAATTTAATTGTCTTTGTGTCCAGTTGGTTAATCTCTCGTGTTCACTTACATCCCATACTGTTTTTAACATTGTATTAAAGTGAATACAGCAAGGGAATATCATGAGTTAAAGTGTCAAAATAGATACCACGGACACACATATGTATGATCGTCCACTCTCCTGCCTTAGCACAGAAACTGGTGGGTTGCTTACGTTCTGAAAAGGGGGTGGTCCATCCAGTGTTCGAGTGCGTGTTGGTTTGGTGATAAAATGTTGACGACTATTTGGTTCGTCTTTACCTCCAGTTGTTTGTAGGATGGGACATGTCTTAATTACGTAATTTGTGTTTGTTTGCGCATGGTATTGCCCAACACATATTGTGACGTGTGTTTTCTTTTTCTTCGTCTTGGATACCATATGTTGCCAGTTTCCTTAGATTATCCATATTTGATTGCCCATTCGGTATTTTCTAACGTATATTTTCTCCAACAAATGTCCTATGTAGAAATTAGAAGAAATTCAGCTCATATTGTCCGATTCACTATTCAGTAAAACTCAGCAAATGTTTATTTTATGACTGGTTAATGTGTTTTGTGTTGATAACTAATACCTGATGTAACCGGAAAAGAAGGTATGACGTCACTAATATCACCAGTATGACAGCTGCCTGTCTGCGGGAAATTGACCATATTTGATTTTAAAATACCAAATTAATAGCTTTCTGAAATTCTTTTAACATTAAAGTATGTGTTTTATTCCATTTTTAATTAGTAATTAAGTTTTAAACATTAGATTATGATTGAGTTTCCTTCCCCTTTTAGGAAATATTAATCAATCATTAGGGTTCTGTGACTCAAAGCAATTCTACAGTAAGCATTTAATTATTCCAAAAATATTCCAAGATAATACAGCAAGGTAAATTGTTTCCCTAAAACAATACTTGTATTTGCAAATGGGACTTAATGAACAAGGAATGGGGTAATCATAGAAGCAATTGGCATCCCGCGGATCCCTGCAGGAAACCGACGTATGTAATTGAATTTGGTTTCTTTGCTGTGAAGTACAATCGTTAGTCGTGATGCATGGATTATTTTGGATTTGAGCGTACCTGATCAATGTTATTCCAAAAACGCCCCATGCTCACTAAATTAGATATCTGCGGTTTTATTACTCTCACTGGGGCGATATCTCTTAGTCCCAGAGGATATCATCCGCCCAGTGTTCTGTGTTTCGGCACTGACATGGTTTATTAGATATATTTTTTTATCTAAATCATGTAATTATTATCAAAACTAAGGTTCTCCTCTCTGAGGCATAAAATACCCTAGACTATTTTGGCTATTCTGTTTAGGACCTTGGATTTTCATTCTCCCAAAGACTTTTATTAAATTCTTTGGTTTTCAAAAATTTTGAATTTGAGCGTACCTGATTAAGGTTATTCCAAAAACGCGCATTGCCCACTAAATTTGATATCTACGTTTTTATTAAATATGCAGGTCACTTTGAGGACGGGATGTACATCAGTACCCTCTTTGTTGTAAATGCACGTGCTTGCTGTAGCCCATAAACAACGGTTTGTTCGAAGTGATCATTGTCAGTCCGTTGCAAGGGAAACGTTTTTGACATAATCTAGTGAAAGAAAACATCCATTCATATACTCATACCATCGCTACCCTTTATCTGAATTGCTTGTAAGCTTGCTCTCGTCCTGTATAATACCGTCGCTACTCTTTATCTGAATTGATTAGTTGCTTGTAAGCTTGCTCTCGTCCTGTATATTGCAGAAATATTGCTCACGTGACGCTAAGCATCAATCAATCAAACACTGAAAACATAGGAAACTAATCTAGTGCACTCGACATGCTTCGGAAGCAATCTTCATTAGGTGCGCTCATAGTCAATATAATAGGAAAAATACAAATATCTTGGGTTGTGTGTTTACATTGAAATAAAACCCGTGGTCGACGTCGACGTAAAGTGGCTTATTACATCCTGTTCAATTCAGAAATGATATTAGATCAAAATAAGTATTACGTCAGTAAGACGCAAGAAATGATATCCTGTTGATGAGAAAGATCGATATTTTGAAAATTATTCCCAGCAAATATCATTTAAAGTGGTGAATAATTTATACTAACACCGAGTAAATGTCCTTGTCCTGAATGATTTCATCAGGAGAGAAAAATTCTGAGAAAAATGTAATTTATTTACTTATTATAGACTGAAGCCAACAACAACAAAAAACAGAAAAAAAAAGAAGACTGGATTGGAATGAAAACAATCCTTTTGTTATATATAATATTGATGAGTCTCAAATAGTTAATTACCCCCATCGCTTGGAAGAGGATATTAAAAGATGGTTTATATTCGTCAAATAAGTAGCAAGATAGCTATATCTATGACCACAACAAATAACAAACAATAAAATATGTATCTAAATTGATGAACAACACGGACCTCACCAACAATCGAGTGTGAAACCAGGTGCTCGCGAAGGGTAAGTAGTTCCTGTGACATTCTCTAATTGGTGGAAACTCATTTCGGATCTTTCTTACGGCGAGTTGTATTCTTGATTTGTGGTAACAATCAGTTGACTGCCCTTTTACCCACACAGAGAAAAAAACGGTTCATGTTCTTGTCCAACTGTACAAGTTAGGTAAGGTCAATGGGAGAAACTCATTTTCGGATCCTCTTTATGGCGAGTTAGTTGTATTCTTGATTCTTGTTAACAACCACAAGACTGACATTTACCGGGCTGTACCCCAAAATGGAGAACATTGTACATTTTCTGATACAACTGTACAAGTTGAATAAGGTCAATGGGAGAAACTTATTTTTGAGTCCTCTTTACGGCGAGTTGTATTCTTGGTTCGTGGTAGCAACCAGAGGACAAGCTAAACAAAACAATCTCCCTAAGTAACCTTAGGAGACGTTGGCTATCTTGTTTAGACCCTTTGGTGCTGTTGCTCCTAAAGACTTTGTTTGTAACTAGATTGACACGACGGGTGTCACTAGTGGAGCAGGAATTGCTTACCCTTCCGGAGTTCACCCCCTGTTTTTAGTGGGGTTCGTATTACTTGATCTTTAGTTTTATATGTATGCTTTGTCGATCGTTGTTTGTCCTCTTGTGATTTTTAATTTAGCCATTGTGATGACTGTTCTTCTTCGATATACGGTTTCTGATTGCCCTTTTGGTATCTTCAAACTCTTCTTAAATTATTCTGTTTTCTAAGCTGTTGGCCGAGTGCACGCGATGAAAGTTATTCCATGCACGCGTTGTGAGTACTAAGAGAATACCAAAGAGACAATCAAAAAAGGGGGACAATCCAGAGAAACTGGCAACATGAGGTACACAAGACGAAGGAAAACAAAACACAACACAACACGATATTTGTTGGACACAACTATACACAACCAAACACAAACAACGCAAACCAGACATTCACCCTCCTACAAACAACAGGAGGTAAAGACGAACCGAACATCATTTATTTAGATATTTATGGTATTATTAACAAACAAACAAACAACAATTAATCCGGAATAAACGTAGATATATTTGCTCCTACGCTATGTCTGTTTGTAAGATAAGCTATTTTTGCTATAAATTGACATTATTTCTTTACGATATACCATGAATGACAAGTAATTACAAGAATCTTTATAACAGGAGAATAATGATGGATGATTCTAAACGTCTAATAAAAAACAAACAACAGCCATGAAAGTGGACGGACTGAACTACAATAATAAAAGACATAGCAATGAGATTTGGAACTTCTTACCCTTCGGTTTTTATTTGATTATTATTTTGTTGTTCATCCAAGTAGCTTTCTGCGTTGTGTGTTTGTTTGTTTGTTTGTTTGTTTGTTGTCGTCGTTCTGTGTCTTGTATCCAATGATGCCCGTGTCTCCGGATTATCCATTCTTGATTGACCCTTCTGTTTTTAGCTGTTATTATATACTATGCGACCAGCACGATATCAGTAGTGCGACCTTCATCAGCTTGTTCACGTGAGCATCTAATGGTTTCATATACTGGTTACTCCACATGGAATGATACCAAGACATTCTGTTTTTAAAATTATTCTTGACTTCGGTGGTACTGTGGCACATAAAGGTTTCGAAGTGCTGTCAATTGTCATCAACCAATCTCTGGTATTGCCGTATTTAAAACGGGTGTACTTTTATGATGATCCGCCTTGGAAAATTGAGTTTTGGTCAAGATTTTCGTTGAAAGGATGGAAATTTGCCACTACGAGCATTACATCCAATTTTTACTGTGAACCTTTTTTCTCATTGCATATTGTTTTTGTGGAATTAGTACTAGACAATTTATGTGTTATTGTTGTCTCAGGAGGCAAATCAAACGTGAGTGGAGTCTGGTAGTCTGGTATGTTTTTCATATTTCCGATAAATCATGTTTTCTACTTTCTATTATAAAGCTGTAGAATACATCACATTTTTAATCAACGCCTTCTGAAAGTTTCGGAGAAATATATCTACGGCAACGAAAAGATATATCATGACGTCGCATGAACCCATGGCACCAGTCTATAGAGGCTTTGAGACGCATATCTGTTGTTCAAATACTAAAGCTAAAGCCCATGGCATCAGTTGTATTGTCAATAGCTAGCCCGTGGTAATTATTAAGCTATTTTAGATTTTTGTATCTTCTTTATCCAGAACCGGATGATTCACTAATATATGGTAAACTCTCGACCAGAGGTATGATTCCCTTTGACTTCAGCGTATGTGATGAATAACACATTTTCTATAACAGTAAATGATTGTCTAACTTTACCCATCTTCGTAGTAAAAATTCGGATGTTAATTTGAAAAGGCCGATAATTCTTCAACATCCGACGTATGATGGAAGCTTGTCTCCATGAGTAATAGAACAACGTATTACTGTTAGCCTGGTTTTATGGCAATAATACTGGATGCTTTGTACATTGTTGTTGTTTCAGCTGGCAAATCGAACGTGAGTGGAGTCTGTTTTGCTTGGTTTATTTGTGATAAATGATATGCATATTACTTTCAAATTGATGACGGAAAACATCACGTTTTCAAACAACGTCTTCTATAAGTTTCTGAGAAGTGTATGTACGGAGATGAAAAGATAGATAACGAAGAGGCATCAACCCATATCACCAGTCTCTGCAGCTGTTTGGCTCTTTCAGAGTTCGGTAATTTTGTTATGACCCTTATCTTGTATGTCCTGCATGGCATTTAGGTATGTTTAGGGTTTTCAGACATAACTCTGTAGAAATACCAATATCCTGCTGTCTACGATTATCGCCACATGGCATCAGTACTTTCTCAATATAAATAAAGTTCCATAACTCTGCAAAATCCAAAAATGAAATTCGTCCACATGAAACGGTACCGTACTTTTATATATCCCTCCTGAAGTTGTGTGAATATTTCGTGCAATTTGGCCAAAGCAAACTCGAGTTATGCCGAAACGTGTAGATCGACAGACGGACGGACGACGGTATATCATAATACGCTCCGTATTTGACGGTCGTAAAAAAATGAGCGCCGTTATACGTTGTATTGTACAAATAACCATAATCAATATTCGCAATCTAAATTGTGAGGATGTTGCTGACGTTCGTCAGAACTTCTACAATGCCAACAATTTATATGATTTATTTACAATTTTGTCATTTTGTACTTTTTCTGTTGACCACTGTTCTTCTTCGATATACGGATTCTGATAATTTGGTATCTTCAAACTCTTCTTACAAATTTCCCAATCGACGCATTTTTCTTAAAGAAATTAATTTATATACAAAAACATATTAGATAGCATACGTTTTTAATATATGGTTGTAATATTTTTAATTTTTCTTTTATTTGTACATATATCCCATTTGTTTCATAGAGAAGTACGTTTTATTTCTATGTAGGTGTCTAAGTTAATAATAAAACTTGTTCTCGCCACGATATAGCTTAAATATTGCTAAAATATTGAGGTTAAACACCAACCTTTTAATTAATCAATCAATAATCGTAATCTAAATTGTGAGATATTTTTTTAGCATACGTGTATATCGAAATCCTGTGTTATAATTTAAACAGGTGTAAACGTATACAACATGTCCAAATGGGGAGAGCTTATATAAGTACTAGGAACCGTCGGGGTCGTGATCTTATGGTAGTTGGATTTACAGCTACCTGTGCAATCAGTGAATTCCTCCGGGTACTCATGTTTCCTTCACCAATAAAACAGACCGCCACGATATAGCTGAAATATTGTAGAAGAAAGTGGCATTAAACACCATAAAACTAACGCTAACAAATGGGGAGAGATTATATAATTACAATACATGGTAATCGGGAAAGCTACTAAATTCAATAAAACTGAGAATGGCTGCGTAGCTCCATGATCCGTCAGTTAGTACTTTATTTCTTTTAGATGATTAAAAGTAGCCTGCTGATAAAAGCAGTTAATATTTCTATTTTTGTTCCATTGATTAGATAAGAATATTGTTCCGTGGGAGGACAGTAATGTTAGCTTGACTACTGTCTGCAGAATAAAACAAAGCGAACTATGTCTGGAAAATAACATTTGATGAAGAAAAGATAATATATTGTCAAAAATGACGGCAAACAAGCTAAGCATATCTGATTGTTAACAAGAAAGGGCACATCAAGCTTAATACGTAGGTGGACAGTGACTCTTTAATTGAGAGTTACAGTTATGATGTTTAACGCCTCTTTCAACAATATTTTAGCTTTAAATTAGCTTATAATTGATGGTGGTCCTTTTTATTGGTGGATGGAACCAGAGAAAACCACCGTTCTGTCACTGACAAACTTTTTTAATGTGCAAAATCCGGTTATGTTCATTACAAGAACAATGTTAGGGTTAGGGCTATGATGTTTAACGCCTCTTTCAACAATATTTTTCATCTATTACACCTGGCCTGAGTGGGACTCTGTAATGACCAATGTCCAGCTATAGTCATTACAAGAACAAGTTGACACACGATTTTTCAGTGGCTTAATGAGTTAGGTAGATAGATTACCTAACAATTCATACACGCCTATCACCAATACGGCGTGGGTTCGCGCCCGGCTGTGTAAATTACAAAAAGGGTGCACTCGAATCGCAGCCGCAAATGATAAAGTTTACCAGTTGCTTGTCCATGGTCTGTGGTTCTCTTCGGGTACTCAGACTTCTTCCACCACTAAAACTGGTCGCCATGATATAGCTGAAATATTGCTGAAAGTGGGTTAAAACACCAAAAATCAATAAAAACAATCATTCAACAATTGTTCATGTAAACGGGTGGTACTGGCAACGACCTCTGGATATATTGTTTGATTGCCACAGTCAATATAGGAGACAATGAATAAGGTCGGACTTTTTTCTTTAAGCAGCCTGTGGTTCTTTGTGAACTATTGCAAACTGTCTTAATGTGCATGGAGCGTGGTATACAAAGCACAAACACTCGTTTTCATATCTCATCCCGTCCTAAATTTCATATCTGAGTTGTCCCGCGAATATTGCCTCTTTGCAACAGCGGAAGAGCTAAATCCTGCTGTTATGTCCAACAGTTTCCATGGGTGACTGCTTTGATGAAACCTCTTAATTTTGGAGCAGTAGACAATCGTAGTTACAAAATTATTAACGGCGAAAATAAAATTAATTTCTTGTCCAAGGCAGGGTTTGTATATACAGTTTGTAAATGATCAAATACCAAATATGACATACTCAATTTTTCTGTCGGAGGCACTATTTTTTAATTTCGAATGGCCGTCATTGGCAGCGTTCGTATTCTAGTTTTTATTTATAACTACTTATGGAAGCAATAAGTAGATACATGTACCAGTACTAATGTTCGTAGGTCGATTGCTGTCCATGACGATATGTACGTGGCCCTCCGGTTTTACAGTTTGTAAGTGTTATTTATCTTCTATGGTTTCCTTCACAAATAAAACTAACTGCGTCGCCAAGTAAAGCTGTGTTTGCGCCCGACAACTTCTCAAATGCAATGCTATAATAATTCCTTCAATTTATCTTGATGCTATTCATCCCGAGGCGAGGTGTACTCGATGCAACGTTTTTAAAAGTTTGGTCAGTGGCTTGCGGCAGGTTTGTGTTTATTATCCATGTATTCCGTTTTATTTTTCATACCGATAAAAATGACCATCACAATATATCTAAAACATTTAATACCTGTAATTCCTAACCCATTTATGCTAGAACTGTTTACCCTTCCGGAACACATGAATTTACCACTGGTTGGTGGTGGGGTACGTTCGTGTGTGGTCATTCTGTATAGTATTTTGTACATCATTTCATGTCCTTTTTCTTTCGCTCATTGTTTTTGTCTGTCCTTCAATTTACGGCTTCTAATTACCCCTTTGGTATCGGTATCTTCAAACCTTTCTAAGTGGGGTTCGTGCTGTTCAATATCTATTTTAGTATTCTGTGTGGTATAAAAGGCAGTCAGCAACGGGATGAACATGTGTATTTTCTTATTGCGGTTTGAGAGTTTAATATTCGGAGCACCTGAGTTCATCCCCGTTTTTAGTGGTGTTCAATCTTTAGTATTATGTGTAGTGCTTTGAATATTATTCTTTGTCGTTTTTCGTTTGGCTATTGGATTGTCTGTCCGTCGTTGTACGGCGTCTGTTACCCCTTTTGTATCTTCTAACTATTTCTTAATGACTTTAAATTATAGACATTTATTAATTGATTTCATTAACTGACTTTTAGCAAGCTACGTTTATCAATTGACGTTTCAATAGAGTAGGTGGCAAAGAAATCAATCATGCATTAGCAACTTCCAGTGACAGACATTTTTTTTATGCAGTCACAAATGTTTATTTTTCTAAAGTGGAATTGTGTTTTACTGTAACAGTTGATATTCAGATATAATTTAAATGCACACATGTACGAATTACTCATTTCTTTTGATGTCTGAAACGTAGGTTTTTCAATTTGGATAATTATATTTTAATGTCAGATTCATAAAAACAATTGATTGAGTGTTGCTTTAATGCAATTGGGACAGTACATGTATATCAGTTATCTGGGATGATCAGAAATAATAAAAACAATTATATAGGTTGGCAGTATTTGGCCACAGCTTTATTAGGAATGTTACAATAATTATGACTTTTGAGATCTTTAACTGTCCACAATCAGAGGTTAATCAAAGGTAACATTTAGTAAAGTCCATATATTCCATGCTTCTGTGAACGAATATACTAGTTCATGTGGCTAAAACGCAGCAAACGGTACACCGTTCAAGATCATGAGTAGCTGTCCTTGTAGATCAAAAAGCTGTTACTGCCCTCAATACCAACATAAGTACAGCATCAATACAAACAAACAACAGGTCCTGAAATTATATAGCAAACACAGCAGAAACAACATATTTGAAAAAAAAAAACAAATAAGAAAAAAACAAATGAACAAACAAATTATTTAACTAAACAATATGCCTTAAAAAGGAAACACTAGCTACTACCAAGTGATTGAGGTGGGCGGGAGTGAAAAATATTTCTGCAGCAAATTTCTATGAATGTCCACTCCGAATACTCAGGTAAAAGGGATGTGACGTAAATTTTTCCCATGAGTCAACAAGATATTTCCAACAACCAAATAACGACAACGCACAATAACTTCCGATCACCACGATAGCTTGATGTAAATAGAAGCTTAAATCAGATTATATTCGTGACGAGGGCCATTTTACAATCAACCAATTGTGAATTCTAATATGACGTCCTTCAAACGCTTTGGGTCCAAGCATGTGGTAACATATGCGTATATTGGTATATCAGCTGATCGGCAACGTCATAATTTGTTTTGGCTGTTCAAATACCGTGTTTATTCGTCCTATTAGAATAGAAATAATTCATGAGGGCTATCGCTCGTGGTAGAATATTTGGCACAAAGGACCAACCCGTGGTAAAATCAATATATATTCAAGCCCCCATGAATTATTTCTTTAGTTTAAAAAATGACACTGAGATAGACCAACGGACAGAAATTTTGATTATCACAGGTAATTCTATATATAAGGAGGATATAATAGAAAATAAACATTAGAGAATACCGAAGGGGCAATCCAAAATGGACAATCCAGAGAAACGGGTACCATATGGTACACAAGACGAGGAAAAACAAAACACAATATGAGTTTGACACCACTATGCACAAGCAAACACAAACAACATAAATAAGACACGAGTCTTTTTACAAACTACTGGATGCAAAGACGAACCGAACATCGTTTTTATGCGAAACGGATATCACAACATGGAACTCAGTTCATAAAGACGGAAAATAAAGTTTGAAGATACCAAAGTGGTAATCAGAAGCCGTAATTCCAATGACAACAAAAAAAGATTTGGTCGAAAATATCAGCATTTGCTCATAAGGAAGACAATCCAAAGTTGTAATCAAAAGCCTTAATTCGGAGGACAGTCAATAATTCAAAGAACAAGGACAAACAGAGAGATAGTGGTCGACAAAACACATTGTAAACTAATGCTTCTGCATTAAAAAACCCCCGGTGCTTCGAAAATGTAAGCAGATCCTACACTAGCAGCACCCGTCTGCTTCTTTTACATTCAAAGACGGTAACATATGACGAAAGATATACACGTACCCAGGAAGACAAATTCTGTTGAGAACTATATATCTCGATTCGATGTTACTAGTGTGATTGTATCTCGATCTGGATGAAAAGTATTTCAAATTCAAGCCTCAATTGCAATTGACAATCTACTTATATTAATTCAGCTTAAATGCCGGTAGCGGTTCATGACACAGCATTAAATACAATAATGGTTGCCTATTTATTTTTACCTATTTGTTTCGCAGATAATTACCAATGTTTATTTCTACTTGGATAAACTATATTTTGTAGATGAACAAAACAGTGTTATCTTAACTCGTGTTTCCATACGACAGATAGCAACGCTGGACATGTCTGGGATGCAACATTTTATGAGCAACATACATAATACTTGCCCAGATTTATTATGCTTGACGTGAAAAAAACCAAACACTTAATACAATTACATAAGAAATATCCCTTTGCCTGATTAAATCTCATAACTAGAGCTAATAATTATGTTTCCAGATTGAATTTCTGACAGGGCAACAACGGCATTGTTATCCAGACATGATTTCTTAGCAAACAACATATAGGGCGGTACAGCTACTTGTTAGCCCCCATGGAACCAATTATCCAATGCTGTCGATGGAAAACGTTTTATCTTTTTTATTTATAAGGGGACGCTTTCATGGCAAACAACATATACCGAGGTACAATATATAAACTTCAATAATACCGAAGGGGAAATCAAAAATGTACAATCCAGGGAAACTGGCAAGGAGGTACAAATACTTGTTATCCTCCAAATAACCAATTATCCAATGCTGTAGATAGAAAGGGTTGTGGTTTGCCTCTTTTCTATCTATGAGATAAGCTGCGTAATTGTTCAATAAGCATTCAGAATTGTATCCAATTATAGATAATCACGTGAAAATTGACAGCCTGGAGGGTACTTATACAAAAATGTGCACTTCATTTGTATAAAGCATCCTTGAACAAGGCACACAACACATCATTATTATACATGACATTTACTATAATGTTCAGAAAAAGTGCTCCAAACTCTTTAGATCTTACGATATCGAAGACCACAGATGTTTTTTACGCACCATCAAATAAGACATTTACAGCAACATATCAACTCTGTGACCTTTGTAGCATTGGTTTAGAGAATAAAGTAATTATTACCAAATTCTAATTAAGCAAATGAGCACTTAAAATTCTCAGGCAAAGGTAATCCCAGCGATTTTGGCTATCTTGTTTAGGCTATTTGTGGTTTTCTTGTGGGGTACGAGTGTTGCTCATCTTTTTTTGGTTTTGTTATTGTTCTATTATGTGGCGGTGGAGGAAACCGGAGAAAAACTCAAAATATTGTATCGAGTACATCTCGCCATCAACAGGATTCGAACTCACAAATTTATTGGTTATAGGCCCTGATTGTACAGGTAGTTGTAAGTCCAACTATCATGCGACCGCGACGGCCTCTATTGTGTTTTTGGTTTGGTCGTCTTCGTCTTGTGTACCATATGTTGCCAGTTTCTCTGGATGTCCATTTTTGATTGTGCCTTCGGTACTCTCTAATGTTTATTTACGTCTATCAATCGGAAAATAATCATTGACCGCTCTGTGTGATGTTTTGTATTACGTATTTTTCTTATTCTATTACACATGCAATGTTAATTTAGATCATATCGCGATCGTGGTATATATCTTGCGCAAATCGAAACACTTTATTAAACAGATTCAAGTTAAAGAAAATTCTGAAACAACGGCATTGATATCACTTAGCACCTTTCTGAAATATCACTCACTCACTCTCACTCACTCACTCACTCACTCACTCACTCACTCACTCACTCTTGACATTAAGCTGACTTAGATTATTAGGATTCCCAATCTTTTGACTAGGATCATACATGAAGAAGGCTATTCCAGAAACTCCTCGTGTGTATTAGATTATATTAGATTAGATATTATGCAAGTTTTTGTTTATATCTCTGGGTCGATACCTCTGCTTGTGAATTATTAGTCACCGGGGGTATCATCTGCCCAGTCATTAGTGCTTCGGAATAGTTTGATTTTGAGCGTATCTCATCAAGGTTGTTGTAAGAACACGTCATGCGCACTAAATTAGATGTCCACGTTATTACTTTATCTGCAGCTGTCTTCAGCTTGTAAACTGATTTTCGTCGACTTCCTTTAGCCTTTTTTCCATTTTGATTGCATGAGCCAATGTTTTCATGCTTTTTCTTGTTAATTTATCATCACTGTAAGAAATAACAGGTGATTCAACTGAAAATGTTGTTTCCTATGTAAACAAAAACCTTGCGGCATTGCGGTGGAAGTGGTTCGCTAGCGCCATCATCCAGCCACGTGTGCATCTGTATAGGGACAGTCGTTGTCAAGATAGTCGATGATGAATTAGTTGACACAATAGGAGGTGATTCATCTGAAATCCCTTTTCTTTGATGTCAGCAAAAAACTTGCGGCATTGCGGAAGTGGTTCTTTAACGCCATGCTCTAGTTACGTATCCTTCTGTAGAAAGATAGTCGTTGTCATGGTAGTCGATGACAATCGTAACTACTCGGCCATGTAATATATATAACCTCGTAAGTAGGTGGCGGATAAATATAACTACTTTTCACATGTCAGTTACATGAAAGTTTGATAAAGTTATATTTTAAACAATTTTCTATATTTCAATTATTTTCATGGATAAAAGT
>JYMV01019774.1_pt1 | contig 16656 bp, 17 predicted proteins | sample 338911 | NCBI WGS metagenome assembly JYMV01 (sample SAMN03354496, study PRJNA234377) | hydrothermal vent metagenome | biome: Deep sea; feature: Hydrothermal plumes at the Eastern Lau Spreading Center, Western Pacific Ocean; material: Seawater | place: Tonga | collected 2009 | depth 2000 m m
CCAGTGTCGGAGTGGCCATGGAAAACGTCCGTGTAATTACCGGTGACACCGAAGTTACGCCTTATGGCGGCGGCACATGGGCATCTCGTGGGTGTGGCATTGCTGGTGAAGCAGCTGGCCAGGCTGGACGAGTTCTACGGGAGAACATACTGGATGTCGCTGGAGTAATTCTGCAGACCGAATCAACCGCACTTGATATTCAGAATGGCAATATCGTCGACGGCGGAGACGGGGAAGTACTGACTACACTTGAAGAAGTTGCCCGTGTTGCCTACTACCGCCCCGATACTTTCCCAGAAGATTTTCAATCTGAACTGGTTGTTACCCGGCATTACGTGCCCCGCGACTATCCGTTCGCCTTCACCAACGGTATTCAGGCCTCTTATCTTGAAGTCGATAATGAGACGGGCTTAATCAGGTTGTTAAAGCATTGGTGCGTAGAAGACTGCGGAACTATCATCAACCCCCAGTTGGTCGATGAACAGATCCGTGGAGGCATCGTACAGGGCCTCGGTGCAGCCCTGTTTGAACACTGCATCTATGACACAGAAGGCCAGTTGCAAAATGGCACGATGGCCGACTATCTCGTGCCGATGGCCACTGAAATGCCGGACATTGACTGTGCACACGTTGTGTCAATGACCCGATCCTCAGAACTGGGCGCCAAGGGTGCAGGTGAAGCGGGCACTGCTGGTGCACCTGCCGCAGTAATGAACGCACTCAACGATGCATTGACTCCCTTTAACGCACGCGTTACCGCGGTTCCACTGACACCACAGAAAATTCTAGAAGCTCTCGGCACGCTGTCACCATAACTGTACCGATAAATTCCGCGTTCGGTCATCACCCCAAGCAAGTGGAACGCGAACTGTTTTTCCTCGGGAGAAATGGTTGAAACATTTATACGCCCAAGTAGTACTGCTTGATCATCTCGTTATCAGCCAACTCTTCTGCACTACTGGCTGCAAATTCGATTTCCCCATGAACGATGATGTAGCCACGATCTGCAATCTTGATTGCCTGGTTGAAGTTCTGCTCGGCCATCAACACAGTCAGGTTTTTCTTCTCTTTAAGTTCTCTGATCTTTTCAATCATATGACTGACTAGATTTGGCGCGAGACCCACTGACGGCTCATCAATCAGCAGAATCATCGGATTGGACATGATTCCTCGGGCAACTGCGACCATCTGCTGCTCTCCGCCACTCATACTCCCCGCCAACTGTTTTCGACGCTCCCGCAGACGCGGAAATGTCTCGTAGACAAAATCCAGGTTATCGACGATTTTCTCTCGAGCCTGCTTACGATAAGCGCCAAGATAAAGATTTTCTTCAACAGTCAGTGCCGGAAATAATCTTCTACCTTCCGGGACCATTGAAATTCCCGCGGCAACAATCTCCTCGGGTCTCTTTCCGACCAGGTCAGTGCGTTTACCGTCTATTTCGAGAATAATCTCACCACGATCAGGTTGAACTAACCCTGTAATGCACTTCAACAGCGTACTTTTACCGTTTCCGTTCGAACCCAGTAACACTACGGTTTCACCAAATTCTACGGTAATAGACAACTGATGAAGCACCCGGACAGAACCGTAGCCGCCTTCGATATTTCTGAGTGTCAGACTATTCGCCAAGATAGGCTCTCTCAACATCCGGATTAGCTACGATTTCGTCGGGCGAACCGTCGGCTATCATTTTGCCCGCATCGAGTACAACGATCCGTTCTGAGAACTTCATCACGGCCCGCATGATGTGCTCAATCATGATAACTGCAACCCCACGTTCGTTCAGCGCAAAAAGTATATCGAGAACCTCGTCGACTTCGGAACTCGACAAACCCGCCATGGTTTCATCGGAAAGCAATAATGAAGGTTTTGCCGACACCGAATTCTCGTCGGCCCGATCTTGCAATCCTACAAGTTCAAGAGATTCCATGGCCTGATCTCGAAGACGACGCTGCTCCAGACGGCCCGAAGCCGCATATATCATCGGTATTTCAAGATTTTCGATGATGGTCATGCTGCGAAAGGGCCGCGGAATCTGGAAAGTCCGAATAATCCCAAGTCTGGCACGATTGCTTGCGCTCGTTCCTGTGATATCACTGCCCTCAAAATTAACTTTTCCCTGTTCGTTGAACAATGCGCCCGAAATACAGTTGATCAAAGTTGTCTTGCCGGACCCATTCGGTCCAATCAATCCAAGTCTTTCCTTGCCACCCAAGGAAATGTCGACTCCATCCAGCGCCACAAAGCCGCCAAATCGTTTTGTCAGGTTGGTAACTGCAAGAATTGGCTCAGCCATTTCCCTTTCGCCTCTTGCGTATGAAATGTATGAAATCCTGATACAAACCTGTAATCCCCTGTGGCGCCAGGGAAATAAAACCTACCAGTACAACACCTACGATCAGCAAATTCAGCTCCGAGGAGATATTGACCGTAACAGTTTCCTGGATTGTGCCGAGAAGCAAACCACCAATGACCGGACCGATCCACGATGCGGTACCGCCAATCATCGGTACGGCAATAGCCATGACTGCAACTAGAAGATTAAAGGCTGAAGCCGGCTCGACGAACGTGATGAAATAAGGAAAAGGAGCGCCCGCTGCGCCCATCAACCCACCCATCACAGTTGTTGAGATCAATTTGAGCTTGAGTGTCGGAACACCCATGCATTCTGCTGCCAATTCGTCATCTCGTATCGCGGCCAATCCTTGGCCAATCTTTGATGAATTCAGGTAGCGAGAAACAATGATGGCAATAAGTGTGATCGCAAGAATCAGTACAAACAACCATTCAATGTAGGAATCAAAGAACACTACATCCTCAGGAATCAGAAGATAGTAACCGCCGGCACCACCAACATATTCCCAGTTGACAACAATAGTTTCAAGAATAATCGCCACCGCCAAAGTTGCGATTGCAAAATAAACGCCTTTTAAACGCAACGTAAAATATCCGACACCCAGACCGATCAAACCGCTTACTATCGGCGCCACCAACACCGCAATGAGCAACGGCGGCGCATCAAACGCCCTATGCAAAAACACGGTGGTATAGGCGCCGACGGCGAAAAACCCACCACTGCCAAAGTTCACGTATCCGGTAAATCCACCAAGAATGTTCCATGCGATGCCCATGATCATCAACTGCATCACGGCATACGTTGCATAAAAATAAAACTCGTTGTCTACCACCATCGTAAAGGCGATGCCAACCAGAAAGAGGGCTGCGATGATGGGCCAGAATTTATTCAGTTTCATCACCCGCGTCCAAACAACCCTTGCGGCCTCACGGCAAGTGTCACCAGCAGTATCCCGTATGCTGCTGCCGGCGCCCAGGAAGGTCCGATGAAGGTCGAAATGAGAGTCTCTGCAATTCCAATCATCAACGCGGCGAAGAAAGTGCCGCTGACGGATCCCATCCCGCCCAGAATCACGATGGCAAAGACGCGGCCGATATAAAGACGCCCGACTGAGGGTTCGACCGGGTGAATCACAATCAACAAAGCGCCAGCGATGGCCGCGGTGGCAATTGCGATGCCAAAAGCCCATTGCTTTACCTTGATGGGATCAGCACCCATAAGCTGCAGCGCTATCCGATCTTGTGATACGGCCAAAATAGCCCGCCCCATAAAGGTCTTCGAGAGATACAAATAAACCCCGCCTGTGACCGCGGAGGCAACGATAAAGGGGACCAACATCCGGTAGGGTAGAGAAACTTTAAAATTCCCCAATGGTATCCAATCATTTATCCATAGAGTTTCACCGATGTAAGGTGCCTGCACATTGCGGTAGTCGACGCCGAAGACCAGAATCAACAACACTTCGATAATAAACATGATGCCGAAAAAATAGGCCAAACCGGTTAGACTTTCCTGACCGGTGCGCTCAAAACAAACGTAATAAAATCGGTACATCCCGATTCCAAGAAGAAAGAAGAGCGGCAGGAAAAGAAAACTCGCCACAATTGGATCAAGTCCAAAATTCTCATTGACATAGAATGTGATGTACGATCCGATGATCACGAAAGCGGGGTGCGCAATATTAACGATATCAAGTCGCCCAAAAACAATAGAGAGGCCGAGCGCAACCGCGGCATAAAATCCGCCGAGAAGCAGACCGGATACTACCGCGTTGATAAATAATTCAGTCACGGGCGTGTCAAGCTGCCTGATCGTACGTCGTCGTGTGTCAAAACATTAAAGAGGAGGCCCCGGATTCGCAGTGTTCGCGAGATTCGCGCTCACTGCGACGCGGGGCCCCTTAATTTAATTATCAAATATCAGAAAATTTATTCAAATTGTCGCTTGTTTCCCCGTCTACTTATACTAATCCCGCGTATACGGATACTCAATTTCGCCGTTCTTTACCGATTCCGGATACAGGACAACACGGGTCCCCTCATTTTCGAACTGAGACATATCGCCATCCTTGATATCTCGAAACTGTACTTGAAGGGTACGCGTTTTGGCCCATTCACCATTTGGAGCAAACGACACCGCTCCAACCACTGTATCGAACGTGTTGTTGCGGATGTGCTCTCCGATCGCCGCATGATCCAGTTCGCCGACTGCGTTCACAGCAGCACCCAATACCTGAAGGTAAGCGTACGCGTAGGGCGGCAAGTAGTGTCCGAGAGGATCCACTTTCCCACCCGCCGCAGCGGCTTGATACTTAGCCAGGAATGCGTCGACACCCTCAAAATTCAACGTCGAGGCAGGGACCCAGAAATCATAGTTGACGATGCCGTTCATTTTTGAGCCCAGGGTTTTCTGTATTCCAGCATATTGCAGGCCAACCATTCCGCCGCCAAACATTTTCGCTTTTAGGTCCAGTTCGTTGGCAGCATTCACTATCCCAACAGAACCTGGGGGATAGGAGCCGACGTACACCAGATCGGGATTGGATGCCATGATGGCACGAACAACCGGCGTAAAATCAGCCGTTCCCGGTGGATAGGTCTTGTCGTAAACGATATTCAACCCCAACTGCTCTGCGTGACTCCGTGCACCGGCTACTGCATTCTTGGCAAATTCGGAGTCGGCAGCCAGAAGCGCGATCGATTGCGGTTGTGGACTCTGGTTCATCGCCAGATTAAAGAAGCCCCGTGACCAATCCAACTTCGGCTCGGGACCGGCAGGCATGATCTGGAAATAATTGTTGTAGTTAAACCGCTCGTTGACCGCCAATCCGAACAGCGCTATGAAGACCATTTTTTGCTTCATGACAATGGGCATTGCCGGTGTCGACATTGATCAGTTTCGAATAAATACCTGGGACCTTGGATGGATTCGTCGCATCGTCGTAATAGACGAATTCAACCTGGCGTCCTAACAATCCGCCGGCTGCATTGACATCATCCTTCCAGATCTTCATTGCGATCAGGGCTGCCTGACCCGCACCGGCCAAACCGCCGGTCAAGGTCATGCTGAATCCAATCTTGATCGGCTCGGCGGCCTTGGCAACCGGCATCAACACCATGGAAACAGCGATGCCGATCGATACTGCGATCGCCTTGAACGACGTGCGGAAAAATTTCTTCCGTTTACTTTTCATCGTGAGTCCTCCTAAGTCTTTTGGTTATGCTCAAAACGAACTCAATTGTCCCTTCCGAGCTGCTTCCCGACGACACAGTTCATCGTCTCAAAACACCGAACAACCGCTATGGTTCGTCAATTGTAAACAAACACGCATCAAGATCCAAAGTGGCAATTCTCGCTTCAGACAGTACCCGATTCAGGTGTCTGCGTCTTGCTTCTCGTTCCCCTTTAAGGCTGCCTAGCAGAAACATGCAGCACTGTCGTAAATACTTTAAACCAGAATTTAAACTAAATTACGCTGTTATCATTATGATATATAAGTATTTTTAATATATTCTAGTTGTTTCAATTGAGCTGACGAAATCAAAGGCCGCATATAACCGCATCGGTCGTCGGCCAGACCAAAATTGGACACTGAAACCCCGTTTCCGACTGACGAGGATTATCCCTATTCACTTTCAATCAATGAGGACGGCGGCCCGCCCGATCACATCTCCCGCTTCAATTCGATCATGCAGGTCATTGGCCTCTTCGAGTGGACGGATCTCCGTGACCATAGGCCAGACCTCACCAGCGGCCACAAGTGACAAAGCATCGACCACCTCGCTATGCGTAACATAACGGCTGCCAAGCAAGTCCTGCTCTTTCATCAGCATGGCCTGCGAATCTGCCTGAAACAACTCGCCGCTCCCGCCCAGCGTGATGAGCCTGCCGCGCCGACCCAGCGCTTTCGCCGCCGCTTCAAGAGTTGATGTGGACGAGACAAAATCGATGGCAACATCGACGCCGTCACCGCCGGTCAATTCCAAAAGAGTATCGGTAACATTTCCAGCCGTTGCGTCCACTGTCTCGTCTGCGCCGGCCTCGCGACAAGCATCAAGTTTGCTGACAGCAACATCAACCGCGATGACTCGCGTGTGTGCCCAATGAGCCATCATCAACATGTGAATACCAAGGCCGCCACCCGCCCCGAAGACAGCGATCGTCTCACCGGCTTTAATGCGACCGCGCTTTAGCACTTTGAGGGGTGTGGCCAAAGCATCGGTGATCACGCCAATCTCTGCAGGGTAAGTCTTGTAATCGAGCCTCTCCGGGAGTGGAATAAAGTTGGAGCTCGGCAACTTGATGTACTCGGCATAGCCACCATCGCAATCCTTACCAACATTCCCTTCACCAGCCTCACAAAGAGGCTCTAAGCCGGAAAGGCACCACCGACAATGGCCACAATTAAGATAGTAATACGCAGTCACGGGGACACCCACTGCGAGACCGGTCACTGCCGGACCCACTTCCACGATTTCTCCGGTAATTTCGTGACCGATAATTCTCGGGAATTTTGCTGACAGCCGCCCTGCCTTCACATGCTGAATGGTGAGTCCTGAGCCGCAGGCCAGAACCCGGGCAACGGCCTCGCCTGGGCCTGGGACCGGGTCAGGAACCGTGTCCAGCACGAACGCAGTGTTCGCTGCCTTTAATACCATGGCCTTCACTGGCGTTCTCCGCTACGGACCTTTAGAACATCAAACTGGCGGCCTTCAACAGCAAGGTTCGGTTGACGCCATCCGAATGTAGGAATCCCGCTACGTCACGCACCAATTTCTCCAGGCCGATGTCCCGCATGTAACCGGAGCCGCCATGGATTTCGGAAGCCCAGGTTACGATCTTCCATGCGGCCTGCGTCGCAAAGACCTTGGGCAATACACCTAATGTTCGATCCCATCCCTGATCCTGGTGATCCGCCGACCAGGCTGCGCGGTGAATATAGCTTCGAGCCGCGTCGTTAAGCATCCGCATTTCGGCCAGTTGCGCACGAATGCCATCATAATCGATAAGGAGACTGCCACCCTGGTTTCGGGTCTTGGCCCATTCGACGGCACGCTCAAATGCGGCAACCGAGACGCCCAATACAGTGGCTGCTGCATAGGCATTGCTTTGGGGGAAGAAATCTACCAAAACCTGAAAACCCCGTCCTACTTCACCCACAACGTTCTCGTCAGCGACAAAACAATTCTCGAAGATCAGTTCAGCATTGTTGGCCAACCGCTCACCCATCTTGTCATGAACGCGCCCAATCGAGAAACCGGGTGCCTCACGCTCGAGCAGAAAACACGTTGCGCCGTCGAACAGGCTCTCGCCTTTTTCCGTTTGCGCGAAAATAAGATAGAGCCCTGCCCGGTTTCCATTCGAGATGAAGTGCTTCATCCCGTTTATAAACCAGCCGCCGGCACCCCGCTCAGCCCGAGTCTGGAACGACGCCGAATTGGGTATGAAATAATTGGAGCCTGTTTCGGGCTCGGTAATTCCAATGGCCAGCAGGCAGCGAGGATCGTCGCGAAACCGGGGCAGATATTTTTCTCTCTGCCCCGCTGTCATCGCTTTCTGAAAAATCTGAGCAAGTTTTAAGGTCTGCGCCATAACCACCGCGACCCCCATGTCGCCTTTCGCAATTTCTTCGATGACCATCGCAGTAGTCAACGAATCAGCACCCATACCACCCCAATCCTCGGAAAGCGTCATCGTGCGAATCCCGACGCGGTCCGTCTGGTCAACGATTTCCCAAGAAAAACAATCCGCAGGGTCAACCTGGCGATCCAATTCAGCCGCTACCGGCGTGATTGCCTCCGCAACAAACTTGCGAACTGTTTCCAGAATCAATCTTTGCTCATCCGTCTGTACAAATACTTCACTCATATCGCCATCTCGGTTACACAGTTCAAGAGCGTTCGAGCCAATGATCGCCCACCCTCAACTGCCCGGTTGTTCCTAAAGATATGAACTCGCTATGTCAACTGACCGCAGATTGACTGATGAATCGGACAACCCCACTCGGAAGTGATGAAATCGGTATGCGCTGTATCTCAATAAATCTCACCAAACCACTAACTGCTTTGCTTCCTGAAAAGTATTGAAATATCGACCTTCAGATGCCCCCAGAGAATACCCGGTAACGCAATTAATATATCCCACAGCGCATCCCATCCGCCCTTCAGTGTGACAGGCACCATAATCCAGGGAGCCGCCGTGACAATTCGTTTTCTCTCCACAAAATTTAGTTTCGGCCGATCCTGTAGCACCTTATCAATGAGATGAGAAAATGCCCAGTCACATCGGTAGACCACTTCGCCCTGCGGATTGATCACATACACCATGTTCGGAAACGACCCATATGCCTGGTGCATGCTGCCATCCAGATCGTCCACCAGAACGGGTCTGATCTCGCCGTACTCCTGCTGCATCTCGCGGGCGAGCGCAATTTTCTCCTCCATGCTCTGATGCGATCCCTGACGAGACCCGGGATGCGCTTCGCGAATATAAATGACGAGAAACTGTACATCCGGGTACTTCTGAACCACCTGCTTTATTGGATTAATATTTTTCACGTACATAGGACAAGTCAGGCTTCCTGTCTCAAGGACAACCCACTGTCCCCTGAAATCAGTTAGCTTTGTTTCTTGTCCATCCAGGGAGCACAACCTGAAATCCAACATTTCTTCTCCAGGCTTCGGCCCAGAGAAACTACCGTAGTCGTAATTCGATGGACTGAAACGTTTGTAGTTGTACTCGGTCATAACGCAGTCGTAGCATCCAACAGTGCAAGAGGTATCAGTTCATTCTGCCGGACGACTGTAAGCGGAGATTGCGGTTGTCCGATCGCCTTTATTCCGCCAACTTCCGATCAATACCCACTGCGACCTCGATTGCTTTACACACCGCTGAGGTATCCAAATGCCCCAAGCCAAGAGCCATCGCGGAATTCATCTTTTGTCGTGACGAGGCATACAGGTCAATCGGCGCTTTTACGCTGGCGGCGAAATCGGTAATGATGTCTGCGTCCTTCTCATAGATTGCAAACATGGTGCCACCACCCTCTCTGTAATCTGACTTCGCCATCATAGCACCACGAATATCAAACATTGTTGAACCGCCGGCACCAGGCTTAAGCGCTTTATAGATCAACTCCGGGTCGAGGCCAGCTTTCTGACCCATTACCATACATTCAGCCGCGGCCGTTGTATGAACATGTACCAGATAATTAGCCAGCAGTTTCATTTTGGTTCCATTGCCGACCTTGCCAACAAAGTAGTTAGTCGCGGTAAATCCTTCGAAGACAGAGACACATTTCCTGTATGCGTCTTCGTCGCCACTTCCATAGATAGAGGCCGTCATCCCTACTAGCATCGGGGGGGTACCGCTAATCGGACAATCCAGCATGATTTTGCCACCAGATTTCAACCTCTGATAAGCGCTTAGCTTGTCTTCCAGTGCCAAGGTGCTGGTTTCAACAATAATCTGGTTCGTATTCTGGCTCTTCAATATCTCGGCTGTTACTACTTGAAGAGCAGCCACATTGGGCAGCGACGTGATTAAGACGTCGGCCTTATCAGCTGCTTCCATCGCAGATACTGCCGTCACCATGCCAGCTTCACCCAAAGGCTTCATACACTCAACTTTTATGTCAAAGCCTACGACCGAGAAATTCTTACTGAGAAGAATGCGGGCAATGTTGCCACCCATAGGGCCAAGACCAATAATTCCAACTGTCATATTCATGTCTCTAACTCCAAACTTTCGGATAAAAGCCGCTGGTTCCTTTCAAGATCTAGCGGATCAGGACCGGCCGCATCGTGATGGGCGTACGATCCAATCCGCCAACAATTACCATGGCGGAAACTCAAACAGACTCGGCTATCCCCTCGACGATGACCAATTCGTTTTCTCCAACATCTCCAAGTCGGAATTTTCGAGCCGCCTGATATTCTTTGGAGCGATAACAGGCCAATACCGCTTCCATGGAAGGAAATTCGACCACAGCATGACGCTCAAATTTCTCAGTCCCTTCAAGAACTTCGTAACGACCTCCCCGCACCAAAATTCGACCACCGTGCTTATCGATAATCGCTGCAATGGGGTCAGTGTATTTCCTGTATTGGACTGGATCGTTTATTTTTGCACGTGCTATCCAATAAGCGGACATAGTAATTTCTCCATAGTCTTTGCAGGTTTTACCTCTGAATGACCCTGCCATTTGAATGGGCCAAAGTAAGATGCATAATTGATCCGATACCCAACCATCCTTTGTCGTGCAATCGATACTATCCTAACGCTTCTCTCGTATCGGCCCCGTCATTCCACCAGCAATCACGCATGTACTTTATATAGTCCTCGACATCAACTGTCTTTGATCTTTGGATATTGCCCACGGAATCACTTGATTCGATATCGATTTCCAATGCGTCAGTGAACCGATTCCAGAAATTGAAAAAACCAGAAATCATCGTGACTTCGACAATTTGAGCATCGTTAAAATACAATTTCAGTTGTGCCATAGCCTCAGGATGTCGTTTATAAGTTCTCTCCGTCAAGCATTCGGCCCAGTGGATTGCTGCCTTCTCTGCAGGCGAAAAGTAATCAGATGACGGATAGTCTTGCGAAATTGCTTCAATTTCTTCCTCTTTAAATCCTAAAGATCGACCAAGCGCAGTATTGTGCCCGATGCAATAGGCGCAACCGTTGAGTGTCGATGTCTTAAGGATAATAAGCGCCTTGATCCGCATCTCGAGGACGCCGCTGACTTCTGTGCGAAGTGCAGAGACCATAAATCCGACTAGGGGCTGGGCAACCCTAGGCGTATGGGCAGCCACCCTAATTGCGTTTGAAACCCTACCAAGGAGGGACCGGCAATGTTCAAAAAGAATCTGAACTTCTCGGGAATTTGTGTCGTCTTGAACGTAAGGTAACAATGCCATGCTGAAAATCTCCTGGGAAAAAAATAGATGCGGTCGTTGAGATTACTCTGCGGTGTCGCTTGGTATTTGTCATCTCTTTCTTCAGGGATTTAGCTGGCCGGCCCCCTAATTCAGCGACCACACCCGAGAAATCCGCCCGATACTAGACAAAAACATTGTCATAATACAACGGTCCAAAACAACGACAGAGATTGTTTTCTGGCTTGGGTTCTGTTACACGTTTACCCCTACGACGTTCCCTTTACACACTATTTGGAGGTAAGGAAAAGATTATGAGATATGGCACAGCCAATTTCGGGGGTGGGGGGACGGACTGGCAGCAGAAGATCAACTGGGACCGGTTGCGTACTTACAGGCTAGAAAGCGCCCGCGCACGCATGAAGGCCCACGGCTTAGGGGCAGTGCTCTGCATGTACGATGAAAATGTACGGTATATCACGAGCACGCTGACACCTGGCTGGAACCGACTTAAACCTGGCCTGCGCTACGCCATTCTATGCGGAGACGGCGCTCCCGTGTTATTCGAACAGGGCGATATCGGCGCGCAAATATTACGCCATTCTCCCTGGATACCCGAAGAAAACGTTCGCTACTCTTATGCCTGGATCAAGGGAGCTGCTGGAACCGCGTCCACACAACAGGTAACAAAATTCACCGCGGCAATCATGGAGGAAATGAAACGCCATGGTGTCGCGGGAGAGAAACTCGGTGTCGACTTCATCGACATCAACATGATGAAAGCATTCGAAGAGGCCGGCGTCCAATGGACTGACGGGATGAGCCCCATGATGGAAGCGCGTGCCGTGAAAAACGAAGACGAACAAGAATGTATGCGCATCGTCGGTGCAATCGGTGATGCAGCACACTACGAGTGTATGAAATTTCTGAAACCAGGCTTGACGGAAAATCAGGTCACAGCGCACATCATGCAGTACCTATACTCGATTCCCGGCATGGAAGATGTTGAGGACGTGATTGTATCTTCAGGACCGAATACCTGGCCAAACTGGCGCAACTTCACGGACCGCATCATTCAGCCGGGTGATATTGTTTTTATGGACTTGGCGGCGCTCACCTGGAATGGCTACAAGTCCTGCTACTACCGCACCTACTGTGTCGGGCGGGAACCTACCCAGGAGATGAGAGATACGTATCAGGAAGCGTATGGCTGGTTATATGATTCGATCGGTGCGGTAAAAGCCGGCGCAACCACCCGGGACATCGCGCTCAAATGGCCGTCCGCAAAAGAAGCCTGGGGCTATGACGAGGAAGACCAGGCAGCCGCTAATCTGTGGGGGCACGGTCTCGGCCTCGCGCAGTACGATCCGCCGGTCATCTCCCGTATCTGGTCTCTGGACCACCCGATTGAGATCAAAGCAGGTATGGTTTTTGCCCTGGAGACCCAGCATGGAAAAACTCATCGATACGGCGTTCGTATTGAGGAAATGCTGATCGTCCATGACGATGACATCGAGATCATTTCCAACTTTCCTGTGAAAGAGATTACGGCGGTTGAAGTGATATGAATTTGGCATTTTCTCCAATCTCATGCCAACAAGAACTCTAGGACGATGATCTCACGAGCAGTGTAACTATTTGTTGTAACAAGCCATTTCACGTAAGTATGACCAACACCCAATTTATTGCTCATCTCTCCGATTCGGAGGCTAAGAATCCTCGTCGTTTCGGACCGAAGGCCGCTAACCAGGCTTTACTCAGTCAGTCTGGTCTGTGCACTCCTGGCGGTTTCTGCCTCGGCGCGGACGCCTACCGAGCTCAACTCGAACACCTCGGCTTAACTGAGATTGCTGACAAGGCTGTGTCATTAAGTTTTCTCGACGCAAGACAACAGATTTCTCGAATACGAATCGCCTTGTTTGGTGAATCCATCAGTTCGAAAATCCAAGAACCCCTATTTAACGCTTATCACCGGTTAGTCCACGACTCAGGTACATCGGTCGCGGTTCGCTCCTCATCAATTATGGAGGACACCCACGATGCATCGTTTGCAGGTCAGTTCCAGTCCTTCCTAGGTATCGACAATGAAGACGATTTTTTAACAGCCATTCGTGCCTGCTGGGGTGCATTGTGGTCATCGCGTGCGCTTCGCTACATGGAAAGTAAAGACATATCGCCTGTTGATACGGCCATGGCGGTACTCGTACAACCTCTAGTTAACGCCATCTCTTCTGGTGGCGGGATGAGCCAAACCGTAAATGGCGGCATGAGTGTTACTGCCACCTGGGGGTTCGGCGAATCGATCGCGCAGGGTGAAGTTGTACCCGACCTGTACCAACTCGACTCCGACGGCTTGTCAATTGAAACGCTCACTGGCCGTAAGACGCACAGCGTTCACTGTGCCCGGCACCACCGATCGCCGTCACCGACGAAGGTGGCGAGTGAACATGTGTCGAAGCGGTGTCTCAATGACGCTCGGCTGCGAGAACTCAGTTTGATCATGAAAAGAGCCGAAAAGTTAATGAAGGGCCCCGTAGAAATTGAGTGGGCACTCGATAGCGCCGGATTCAAGACCCTGCAGGTGCGACCGTTGCATCTGGGGCCAGTAAGCGTTCCCGATGAGATCTGGTTGCAACACCCTGGCCTGCGCGGGCAACCGGGCGGAGTCGGTTGGGGAACGGGCAGAGCTTGTGTTATCAGTTGTGAGTGCGAACTCGGTCGCGTCGCGCCGGGCGATGTACTTGTAACGAAAGTGGCGGGCCCGGCACTCAGTCAGGTTCTGTCTCGCGTTTCCGGCGTTGTTGCAGAACTCGGCGGCAGCACATCCCATTTGGCGTCACTCGCCCGTGAACGAGGCATTCCCATGGTTCTCGGCGCCCTCGATGTCACCAGTGCAATCCCGGATGGCGCCCAGGTAGGCGTGGACGGCGTTGCGGGAGTCGTGCGCTGGATTCAGTAGGCGCGTACCGCACCGGGCAATCAGACAGGTTGCCCCGATGGAGGGCTTATCGGTTAACCGTCTAGATCGATTCGGCGGGACCGACAGACAGAACTTATTGGGTGTAATTTACGGCTGAAACCATGCGCAAACCGAAACGTTGATTGGCTTGCACGAGCCACCAAGGGTGGCGGGTAAATACAGCCCGGACTTGATCGACGAAAGAGGCGAAGCCACGTGAACCGAGCGTCCCCTAGCCGACGGTTTAACTTTAATTCGGCGGCTGCAATTGTTTTCACTGCGATCGGGGTCGTGCTTTTCTTCATCGCGCCCTCACAAATTGACGAGCCATTGATCAAGATCGGATATGGGACCCGTCTTTCTCCTGAATTATTCCCACGACTGGTAGCTATTGGGTTTTTTGGGCTCGGCATCTGGTTCTTAATGGTCAGCTTTCGAATCCAGCAGCGAAACCAATTGCGCGAACTCGATCGTGAAGCAATTACCAACGTCGTAATTACCCTGATTCTCATGGCCGGTTATGTGTACGTAATGGTCAATCTTGGCTTCGTGGTTGGCAGCGCGCTTATGATTCTGGTCATGTCAACGTATTTCGGGAATCGAAACTTTCTCTTAGCGGGGATAGTGGCGCTCGCTGTTCCAGTGATCATCTTCGTTCTGTTCACCAAAGTGCTCATCACCTCACTGCCCCCTTTTCCTGTCGATGAAGTAATCCCACAGCATTGGATGATTTACGATCCCATCAAGTACATCAGCAATCGCTCAATTATCTGAATACTCGCCGTAATCATGTTCGAATCGTTCCTTGGCGGCTTTGCTATCCTGTTCAACCCCGACACGGTGTTAATGACATTCGTGTGGATGGCAGGCGGATTGTTTCTGGGCATGTTCGTAGGGGCATTGCCCGGATTCACCACACTGATGGCGATGGCTATTCTCCTGCCCATCTCCTTTTTCATCCACCCGCTGTTCGGCATTCCATTTCTGATCGGGATTTACAAGGGGGGTATCTACGGCGGCAGTATTCCCGCAATCCTGGTATCTATGCCAGGCACCGGCGCCGCGGTGGCAACCACTTTTGACGGGCCACCCTTGACCAAGAAAGGGCAAGCACGCAAGGCACTCGAGATTGCGCTGTATGCCTCGGTCAGCGGCGATTTAACCAGCGACATAATCACCATCGCGCTGATCGGACCTATTGCAGCAATCGCGCTTTTCATGGGGCCCCCAGAGCTGGCCGCGATTCTGTTCCTTGCACTCATTGTTATCTCAGCAACAACGAGTGGCGTGTTCGTCAAGGGACTCCTGATGCTGGCACTGGGACTGTTCTTCGGCATGATTGGGCAGGACCCGATTGGCGCATTGTCCCGATTCTCGTTCGGTATGATGGACATCGAGTCGGGCATCCCACTGCTGCCGATGCTGATTGGCGTCTTCGCGCTGCCGGAGATCTTTATCGGCATCGAACGCCGGGCAACCCAGTTCATTCAGTCAAACGACTTGCGGATCACCGGCGATCGACTCACATTGGCTGAATTCAAAGGCTGCATTCGCACGATTGTCCGATCAACATTCATCGGAACCGGGATTGGCATAATCCCTGGCGTAGGGCAAGTGGTTGCCGCCTTCATGGGTTACGCAGCAGCCAAGAGCGCCTCGAAAACGCCCGAGAAGTTCGGTAAGGGCGAACTTGAGGGCGTTGCTGCGGCTGAGGCTGCAAATAATGCGGTCAACGGACCCACTTTAGTACCGCTATTGACCCTCGGCATTCCCGGTGACAATTTAACCGTAATCCTGGTCGGTGCATTCATTGCCCACGGGCTTCGGCCTGGGCCACAACTGATGCAACAACAGGGAGATCTGGTATTCGCCATTCTGATTGCCATGATATTCGCCAATATCATGTTCTTAGTGATCGGCAAATTATGCATTCCGTTTTTTGCTAAGGTGGTAACGATTAGAAAGTCGCTCCTGTTACCGTTGACCTTGATCTTTGCCTTTGCCGGATCGTGGGTGTTTCGCTCGCAACCTTTCGACCTCGCCGTGCTGGTTTTCTTTGGTGGTTTCGGCTACATCGCCCGCAAGCTGCATTTTGATGTGACACCCATGGCCATGGGATTCATATTGGGGCCAACCCTTGAATACTCTTTCGGCCAGACCGTCATCTTATCGGCCGGCAATCTTCCGGGATATATTTTCGTCGAACGACCGTTCACCGCAGCGATCATTGTCTTAACGCCCATTTTTACCTTTCTTATGTGGCGACGCACCATGCGCTTGAGGCAACGTTTTGATCAAACCGGTTAAACGAGCGTATTGACCTTGACGTCGGGGGCAAACTGTTGTTTATTGGTGTTCAGGAACAACCACAGTAGACATACCTCGGAGCAAAAGAGCTCTTGGCGTCTCGCCGTTCCTATCCATACATTAAGGAGGAAAAAATGCGTATTACAAAT